>PDWI01002133.1_pt1 | contig 30296 bp, 20 predicted proteins | sample 1430891 | NCBI WGS metagenome assembly PDWI01 (sample SAMN01162508, study PRJNA174530) | Oral metagenome, whole genome shotgun sequencing project. | biome: Marine environment; feature: Marine mammal; material: Swab sample of the gingival sulcus; isolation source: swab sample of gingival sulcus... | reverse complement strand
TTTTAAATCAGGCATTACATTGCCCTCAACCATTATTAAGTCTAAATATTGAAGAGACACTGTCGATGTTTTGACTAAAACTTCGTTTTCTCCAATATGCGGTGTTGGAATATCTACCAAATTTAAATGGTCTATTCCAAATTGTTCTAATTGTATTGCTCTCATATAATTTCTCCTGAATTTCATTTGTAATAAGTGCAACGATTTAGAAATTGCGCAAAAAAGTAAGATACGTATCGTTGCACCTGCTTAATTTTAACAGTACGTTTTAAGGGAATGATTCTCATAAAACAATATTAGTAGGAATCATTATAGTTTTAATATTTAAAATACAATCTATTGTAATTACTTAATCAATTTTTATTTACATTAATTAACCAGGAATTAGTCATTGGTTAATGATAACTTAGTTATTTTATATTTATTGAAGTTGTATTTTACACTGTATCAATCTCCATTTCTTAATGATATTAACGATTTTATGTTGGCCAGGCAATATAGCAAACGCACGATTAAGACTTATATCGCTTGGATTTGTGCATATATTAACTTTCACAATAAACAGCATCCTGGCGACATGGGTAAGCCTGAGGTTGCTGCTTTTTTAACTTATCTCGCTGTTGAACGGACAGTTTCTGCCAGAACAAAAATCTAGACATCCAAGATTTAATCCTAATTTGAAGCCACCCCCCTACTTATAGGTACTTTTTTTTGTTATTGAATTTTTGTACAGCTTGACAGGATTAACATGGCTGGCTTCTCAATGTTCCTTATTTTTATGATTCCGCTTCATTAATATCTGTCAGTTTCTTGGTTCCTATCTTATCTTCCCATTGGTTTATGATGTTGCAGAATAAATCTGCTGTTTTCTCAGTATCATAAACAGCGGAGTGTGCCTCATTGGTATCCCACGGAAACCCTGCTGCTTTGACAGATCGAGCCAAGACAGTTTGCCGATAAGCCATTGCTGCCAGGGTTACGGTATCGAATGTACTGAATGGATGAAAGGGGTTACGCTTTTTATCAATACGCTGTACCGCCGCATTTAAAAAGTTAAGATCAAAAGCGGCGTTGTGACCCACTAAAATTGCGCGTTTGCATTTATTAGCTTTCATTTCTTTTCTGACGATAAGAAAAAGCTCATCCAGGCATTTCTTTTCATCTACCGCAATGGCTTGGCGAAAAGGCAAATCAGGATCTATACCGTTCACTTCTAGTGAAGCAGGCTCAAGGTTTGCTCCTTCAAAGGGGTTTACGTGCCATCCATAGGTTCTGTGAGGAGATAACATGCCGTGCTCATCTAACCTTAGCGTGACAGCAGCAACTTCCAATAGGGCATCTGTCTGATGGTTAAACCCCCCCGTTTCCAGATCAATAACAACGGGCAAAAAGCCACGAAATCGTCCGCCCAGAGGGTAAAGACATTCTTCAATATCTTCAGCATTTTTTTCCTCTGAGGCACTGGTATTTAGCAGAGGTTTTTTTAAATTGATTTCCATCAGACGAGCTTACAACAATCACTCTAAAATTAACACAAATCTATTGATGGATTATTCTTTGCTTGTATCTGTATGATATTTATATCAATTTATTTTACTTTGACAAAAAATAAATAATCGCTACACTTTATATATAAATAATAGTACAGAGATAAAATAATAATGAGTAATAAACTTATAAATGATGTAGATCCGCAGGAAACACTAGATTGGACTGATTCAATCGAAGCAATCATAGAAGCCGAGGGCGTGGAACGCGCTCATTTTATTATAGAAAAATTAATTGATACCGCCCGCACTAATGGAGCAAATCTTCCTTATAGCGCCAGTACTGCCTATATTAATACGATTCCACATCATTTAGAAAAAACTTGCCCGGGCGATGCAGCTATGGAAAGCCGCATTCGTTCTTTCATTCGCTGGAATGCAGCGGCAATGGTGGTTAGAGCCAATCGTAAAGCTAGTGAACTTGGGGGGCATATTGCTTCCTTTGCTTCGTCAGCAACATTATATGATGTAGGTTTTAACTATTTTTGGCGCGCACCAACACCAGATCACGGTGGTGACCTTATCTATTTTCAGGGACATGCTTCTCCGGGTATTTATGCGCGTTCTTATTTAGAAGGTCGTTTTGATGATGAAACGCTCGATACTTTCAGACAAGAAGCGGGGGGTAAAGGTCTCTCCTCCTACCCTCACCCTTGGTTAATGCCTGATTACTGGCAGTTTCCTACTGTTTCTATGGGACTTGGTCCCATTCAGTCAATCTATCAAGCGCGTTTTATGAAGTACCTGCAGCACCGTAAGTTAGCAGATACAAAAGATAGACGTGTGTGGGCATTTTTAGGTGATGGTGAAACTGACGAGCCAGAGACACTTGGAGCTATTTCGCTTGCTGGTCGGGAAAAACTAGAGAATCTAACATGGGTTGTTAATTGTAATTTACAACGTCTGGATGGTCCTGTTCGTGGCAATGGTAAAATTATTCAGGAGCTTGAAGCGGTATTCCGCGGTGCGGGCTGGAATGTTATTAAGGTATTATGGGGAAGCTATTGGGATCCATTACTTGCTAAAGATAAAGACGGTATTCTGAAAAAACGGATGCTTGAAGTAGTCGACGGGGAATTCCAAAACTATAAAGCTAAAGATGGTGCATACGTTCGTGAGCATTTCTTTGGCGCATCGCCTGAATTAGCGGCAATGGTACAAAATATGACAGATGATGATATCTGGCGTTTAAATCGGGGTGGGCATGATCCACACAAGGTATATACCGCCTACGATGCCGCAGTGAATCACAAAGAGGGGCCTACCGTTATTCTTGCACACACGGTTAAAGGTTACGGTATGGGAGCCGCAGGCGAAGGACAGAATCGTACTCACTCACAGAAAAAATTAACCGAAGAGGAAATGATCTCATTTAAAAATCGTTTCAATATTCCTTTGAGTGATGAAGATGCAGGTGCAGCAAAATACTATCAACTTGAAGATGATAGCCCTGCAAAGAAATACTTGCTTGAACGACGTAAAGCATTAGGTGGCTCACTTCCTGTGCGTAAAAGTACTGCAGCACCATTGGAAGTTCCACCCATTGATATTTTCCAGTCTCTACTTGATGGCTCAGGCGATCGTGAGATGTCAACAACCATGGCATTTGTTCGAATGCTGACGATGATTACCCGTGATAAGAAAATGGGTAAGTACGTTGTACCTATTGTTCCTGACGAAGCACGTACTTTTGGCATGGAGGGTATGTTCAGACAGCTAGGCATTTTCTCCTCTGTAGGGCAGCTTTATGATCCACAAGATAAAGAACAGGTCATGTTTTACAAAGAAGATAAAACAGGACAAATTCTGGAAGAAGGTATTACTGAAGCGGGGGCATTCTCATCATGGATTGCCGCAGCCACTTCTTACAGTACACATAGCGTCAATATGGTTCCTTTCTATATTTACTACTCTATGTTTGGTTTCCAACGTATTGGGGATTTGGCTTGGGCAGCGGGTGATTCACGCTCACGTGGCTTCCTGATTGGTGCTACAGCAGGAAGAACAACGCTGGCAGGTGAAGGATTACAGCATCAGGATGGACACGGTATGGTACAGGCGGGACTTATTCCTAATTGTATTAGTTATGACCCTACTTTTGCTTATGAAATGGCTGTAATCATCCATGAAGGCATGAACCGTATGTATAACAAGCAGGAAGATGTGTATTACTACATCACTGCAATGAATGAAGCTTACCAACAACCTGCATTACCAAAAGGTGTTGAAAAAGGCATTATCAAGGGTATTTATTTACTTAAAAATGGTGGAAAAAAGAAGAATAAGGTTCAATTACTGGGTTCTGGAACAATTTTGCTGGAAGTGATTGCGGCATCAGAGCTACTTCTCGAAGACTGGGGCGTTGATTCTGATGTTTGGAGTTGCACCAGTTTTAATGAGCTGGCCCGTGAAGCACAAGACATTGAACGTTGGAATCGTTTACACCCTCTGGAAGATGCCAAAGTGCCTTATATAACCAAACAGTTAACAGGTCATCGTGGTCCAGCCATCGCGGCAACGGACTATATTAAGCAATATCCAGAACAAGTAAGAAAATGGGTTCCAAGTGCTTATACCGTATTGGGTACAGATGGATTTGGGCGCAGTGATACACGCTTTGAATTACGCAAACACTTTGAGGTGGATCGCTATCAAATCACCGTTGCTGCACTTAAGTCTTTAGCTGATGAAGGGACATTGCCTGCAGTAAAGGTTGCAGATGCACTTAAAAAATACGGTATTAATACCGATAAACTTAATCCACTACAGGCATAAGGGAGGTTGCGATCATGAGTATTAAAGAAATCGTAGTGCCTGATATTGGTGATTTTGATGCTGTTGAGGTTATCGAAGTTCTCGTTGCGGAAGGTGATACTATTCAAGCAGAGGATTCAATCGTAACGGTTGAATCTGATAAGGCATCAATGGAAATCCCAAGCAGTGAATCAGGAAAGGTTCTTAAATTAAAAGTAGGACTGGGTGATAATATCTCTGAGGGTTCTGTACTTTTAATGTTAGAAGTTGATGATGCTTCATCAGATAAAGCCCCTGCTGATAGCGGTCCTGACAAACAAGTCGAGACCACAACAGCAAGTACCACAGAAAACTCTGCTAAAATAGCCAAAGAGGAAATTGTAAGTGAAACACCTGCTAGCACCTCATCTACCAGCATTCAGGAGATTGTAGTCCCCGATATTGGTGACTTTGATGAGGTTGAAGTTATTGAGGTATTAGTCGCAGAAGGCGATACGGTAAAGGCTGAGGATTCGCTCATCACTGTTGAGTCAGACAAAGCATCAATGGAAATACCCAGCAGTGCTTCAGGAAAGGTATTAAAGGTAAAAGTAAATATCGGCGATAAGGTAGCGGAAGGCTCTGTACTATTAATGATGGAAGTTAATAATGAAGAAAGCCTAGCAGAGCAGACCAAGAACTCTGCACCTAAAGACGATGTAGTAAAACTTAATGTATCAGCGCCAGCTGAGGCAAAGCCAAGTAAATCATCCGTCAACAAACTTTCACCCACCGTACACCTTGATGAAAAACGTTTCAGTAAAGCCTATGCAAGTCCATCAGTACGTAAATTTGCACGTGAACTCGGGGTAGACTTGGGTGATGTTACAGGCACAAGTCGCAAAGGGCGTATTAATAAAGATGATGTTAAAGGTTTTGTTAAGAAAACCTTAAACACTAAGGCAACGGGTTCTTCATTAGGCATAACACCGATGCCTGAAGTTGATTATTCAAAATTTGGTGACATAGAAACACAGTCTTTAAGCAAGATAAATAAACTGACGGGTGAGTTTTTGCATCGTAGTTGGGTTACTGTTCCTCATGTTACTCAGTTTGATGAGGCCGACATCACAGAGATGGAAGCATTCCGTAAGCAAATGAGTAAAGAAATGGAAAAAGAAGGTATAAAAATAACGCCTTTAGCTTTCATTATTAAAGCGGTTGTTGCTACGCTCAAACTCTACCCTCGTTTTAATAGTTCTTTAGACAATACGGGTGAGAATCTGATTCTTAAAAAGTACTTTAATATTGGCGTTGCGGTGGATACTCCCGATGGTTTGGTTGTTCCTGTTATCCGTGAAGTTGACCAAAAGTCTCTGGTAGAAATATCGCAAGAAATTAGAGGATATGCACAAAAAGCACGTGACAAAACGCTTAAACCATCTGATATGCAAGGAGGTTGCTTTACTATTTCGAGTCTGGGTGGAATTGGTGGAACAAAATTTACACCTATTGTTAATGCTCCAGAAGTTGCCGTGCTGGGTGTATCAAAGTCAACAATACAACCACAGTGGGATGGTAATGAATTTAAACCACGTTTAATGCTACCATTATCACTCTCATACGATCACCGAGTGATTGATGGAGCAGATGGTGCTCGATTTACGGCACATTTAAGTAAAATGTTATCTGACATTCGACGTATGATGGTTTAAAGTACGGGCTAGCAACGATTGATTATGAGTGGCTTTAAGCCATAACATCTACCTCAACAAACAAATAGAAGGAAATATAAATATGCATGCACCCCTAGTAGTCCTTGGCTCTGGCCCAGGTGGATACACAGCAGCTTTTCGCGCAGCCGATCTAGGTTTAGAAGTAATAATGATCGAGAAATATGAAAGTATTGGAGGAGTCTGCTTGAATGTTGGCTGTATTCCTTCTAAAGCTTTATTACATACGGCACAGATAATTAATGAAGCTGAAGAAGCTGGAAAACACGGTGTTAGCTTTGGTAAACCAAAAATTGAAATCGATAAAGTACGTGAAAACAAAGATGGTATTGTTAGTAAACTAACAGATGGCCTCAAAGGTCTTGCTAAACAGCGTAAAGTAACAATTGTTAAAGGTTACGGTAAATTCACTTCAGATAAAGCAATTGAAGTTGAAGCAGAAGATGGAACAAAAACAGAAGTTACCTTCGATAATTGTATTATTGCAGCGGGTTCTCGCGTAACTAAATTACCTTTTATCCCGTGGGATGATCCGCGTGTTATGGATTCTACAGGTGCTTTGGAACTAGAAGATGTGCCTAAGCGTTTATTGGTCGTTGGTGGCGGAATCATTGGCCTAGAGATGGCAACTGTTTATGATGCGCTAGGTTCACAGGTAACTATTGTAGAATTATCACCCGGTTTAATGCCAGGGACAGACCGTGATCTAGTAAAACCATTAGAACGCCGTATTAGTAAGCAATACGAAAATATCTTCACTAACACTAAACTCGCATCTATTGAACCAACTGATGCAGGTATGCTGTGTAAGTTTGAAGCACTTGATGAAAAGACAGCAAAAAAAGTACCTGAGTCTGATACATTTGATCGTGTGCTCGTTTCAATCGGTCGTTCACCTAACGGTAAGCTGATTGACGCTGACAAAGCAGGCGTTGCCGTTGATGATCATGGTTTCATTGCCACTGATAATCAAATGCGTACTAATGTTCCTCATATTTTTGCGATTGGTGATATTGTTGGGCAACCAATGCTTGCTCATAAAGCAACACACGAAGGTAAAACAGCTGCTGAAGTTATTGCTGGCCACAAAGCATTCTTTGATGCACGTGCTATCCCATCTGTTGCTTATACTGATCCTGAAATTGCGTGGATGGGTAAAACAGAAGAAGAGTGTAAAGCTGAAGGCATTGAAATTACAAAAGGTGCATTTCCTTGGGCTGCAAGCGGACGCTCATTAAGTAATGGTCGCAGCGAAGGTATGACTAAGGTTATGTTTGACAAAGGTACAGGCCAAATTATCGGTGCTGGCATCGTTGGAACAAATGCAGGCGAGTTAATTGCTGAAGCTGTATTGGCATTAGAAATGGGTGCTGATGCAGAAGACATCGGCCTAACGATTCATCCACACCCAACACTCTCTGAGACATTTAATTTTGCAGCAGAAGTGGCTGAAGGTACCTGCACAGATATTTATGCGCCTAAAAGAAAATAGATTTAGTTGAATAATAACTTATCAGTAAAAATAAAAAAGGCGTTCATTTGAATGCCTTTTTTATTACTGAATTTATATCAAAATAGAGTGAGCCCACTTTCATCCTATTAAAACCAACTAAAACTAAAATTTACAACTTACATCATAATCGTCTTTTTTCTAACACCTAAGGTAAAAAGAGTACCAAAATAGCTCAATATTGCAGCTACGACTAACCCCAAAAGGGTGAGTGTCTTATTCCCTAAATCTGCAGACTGCCACCAACTATCAGTAGGATTAAAGAAAGTTACAATAGCAGCCATTGCAATCAAGCCAATAAAAATCCTCAGAAAATCCTTAAGCCAGACCTTCTTGAAGGCTTGCTGTGGTTGATAAATCGATTGCTTGCGCAGTTGATAAAACAACATGCCCGCATTGATATAAGCTGCAAGTGCTGTCGCCAGAGCTAAACCAGCGTGTGGTCCTAATGTGCCAGATTTATACCAAGGGTAGACAATTAAAGCACTTAAAACAATATTACTAATCATCGCAAATATGCCAATCTTTACAGGTGTCTTGGTATTCTGACGAGAATAAAAACCTGGAGCCAAAACCTTTACCAGAATAAAGGCGGGTAAACCGAACGAGTACGTTATTAAACTCATGCTTGCCATTTCAACCAATGTCCAGTTATTCACACCATTCGCTAATACTGTGGCCAATATCGGCTTTGCCAGGAGCATTAAACCAAGCATTGCAGGTAATGCAATTAATAAACCTAAACGAACACCCCAATCCAGCGTTTCACTAAATGCTTTTCCTTTTGCATTAATATGATCGCCTGAGAGTTTAGGCAAAATAACAATACCAATTGCCACGCCTATAATTGCCAACGGTAATTCTACAAAACGGTCTGAGGCATATAACCAACTGATACTCCCCGCAGCTAACATTGATGCAATAGCTGTATTAATCAAAATATTAATTTGTGCAACGGATGAACCCAATAAAGCAGGTACCATCAATTTCATAATACGCTTTACCCCTTCATGCCCTCTCTTAAAGCTGGGCTTTGGCAATAAACCCAACTTTATCAAAGTGGGTATTTGAAAGGCTAATTGTAAAATACCGCCAATAATCACACCCCAAGCCAATGCTTCAACAGGTTGATCAAAATATGGAGCCCACCAAATAACTGAGGAAATCAAAACAATATTCAAAAGTACAGGAGTAAAGGCAGGAACAGCAAACTTCTGAAAGGTATTTAAAATAGCACTGACAAATGCTGATAAGGCGATAAAAAAGATATAAGGGAATGTAATTAGTAATAAATGTGCCGTTAAATCAGCCTGAGAACTGTCTTTAACACCCCCCTCGTTTCCAAACAAAAAGCCAGGGGCAAAAATCATTGCTAGCAAGGGTGCTGCAATCATACCGATTATGGTAATAACAAAAAGTGCCAGTGTGAGTGTACCTGCCACATGGTTAAGCAGCTTCTGAAGATCCTCCTGACTTTTACTTTCTTTATACTCCGCTAAAACAGGAATAAAGGCTAATGAAAATGCACCTTCAGCAACCATTCTTCTCAGTAAATTAGGGATACGAAATGCAACAAAAAAAGCATCCAGTGCACCACCAGCAGGAAAAAAGTGAAAGATAATTACATCACGCGCTAACCCAAGCACACGAGATATCATTGTCATGGCACTCACTATAGCGCCCGAGCGAAGCATTCGACTCATTCAAATTCTCAAGTTATTTTGTCAAACGGAGTGTATTACGCCAAGGGAGTAACAGCAAGGCATCAGCACAAGATTGACAGCACTGTATTTGCTCTTTCTATTTATGGCTCTACAAACACTTGTTGTTCTGCTTGTTATAATAATACTAAAAGAGTTTTACTACGCCTTTACTAGGCATAGCTCACAAGGAGAGCATCACCACAAAAACAGTCATTGACTAATATTAGTAGCAATACTAGTCTTAGACGGATTCGTGTTTTCCTTTTAAATAGACAGAGACCTTTGCACAAAGAAATATGATGGGCAAAAATGACTTGAATTTTTCTCTCACCATACGTTTCACGAAAGGTCTCATACCATTTTAAAAGCGGACTATATAAAGCCTAAACCTAACTAAGAGATTATTATGAAATTAAACGATACCAGCTTATTTCGTCAACAAGCCTATATAAACGGAAACTGGATTGATGCGGATGATGGTAAAACGTTTGAAATCACTAATCCTGCTACGAATGAAGTTATCGGCACAGTTCCTGATCTGGGTACTGAGGAAACAAAACGTGCCATCGAAGCAGCGAACGAAGCATGGCCAGCATGGAAAGCAAAAACAGCAGCAGAAAGATCTATCATTCTTGAAAATTGGTTTAATCTCATCATGAAAAACCAACAAGATCTAGCCACAATCATGACTATGGAACAAGGCAAGTCAATTGCAGAGTCTGCTGGTGAAGTTGGCTATGGTGCATCCTTTGTTAAGTGGTTTGCCGAAGAATGTAAACGTGTGTATGGAAACACTATTCCTTCAAAAAATAACGACCAACGTATTGTCGTAACCAAAGAACCTGTCGGTGTTTGTGCAGCAATCACACCATGGAATTTCCCAAATGCCATGATTACCCGTAAAGCAGCCCCTGCGTTTGGTGCTGGTTGCCCAATGGTAGTAAAACCTGCTGAGGCAACGCCATTTTCTGCACTGGCACTTGCTGTATTAGCTGAGCGTGCAGGTTTCCCTGCGGGTATCTTTAATGTAGTCACAGCATCCCATGGAAAAACGGTGGGTGAGGAAATGACTTCCAACCCTATCGTAAGGAAAGTGACATTTACAGGCTCTACTGCTGTTGGCAAAATATTGATGAAGCAATGCTCCGGTACCTTAAAGAAAATGTCTCTGGAATTAGGTGGTAATGCCCCCTTTATTGTTTTTGAAGATGCCGACCTAGATGCTGCCGTTGAAGGGTTAATGGTATCCAAATACCGCAACAGTGGACAAACATGCGTCTGCACCAATCGTACTATTGTTCATGAAAGTATTTATCAAGAATTTGCCAATAAACTTGCAGTAAAAATCAAGGAACTTAAAGTGGGTGATGGTTTTGCGGAAGGTGTTAACCAAGGTCCATTAATCAATATGGCTGCGGTAGAAAAAGTTGAAGATCATATTAGTGACGCGGTAAAAAAAGGCGCAACCGTTTTGGTTGGAGGAAAACGCCATGCATTAGGCAAAACATTTTTTGAGCCAACCTTGCTAACCAATGTTACTACGGATATGAAAATAACTTACGAAGAAACATTCGGCCCCATCGCTCCACTGTTTAGCTTTAAAACAGAAGAAGAAGCGATACAACTAGCAAATGATACGGAATTTGGTTTAGCGGCCTACTTCTTTTCTCGTGATATTGGTCGGTCATGGCGTGTTTCAGAAGCATTAGAATATGGAATGGTAGGGGTCAATTCTGGTCTGATATCCACAGAGGTCGCACCATTTGGTGGCATTAAAGAATCTGGTTTAGGTCGTGAAGGCTCTAAATTTGGTCTAGATGAATATCTGGAAACCAAATACATCTGTATGGCGGGTGTTACATCCTAGGAAGTGTGAATGTACTCATGAGAGAATACACATGCCACCCCCCCCTACTTTAAGCCATTTATTTAGCTGGTTCTTTGACCTTAATTATATTGTCTTAATCAATTAAGGCCAAAGAACCAATAACCAAATAACTGTCATATTTGTTATTGCAATAAACACTGCCGCAGAACCCATATCTTTAGCGCGACCAGATAATTCATGCTGCTCTCCGCCAAAACGATCTACAACAGCTTCTACAGCCGAGTTTAATAGTTCAACAATCAATAATAAGAGGACGCTACCAATTAGCAGTCCTTTTTCAATGCCCGTATCACCAAACCATAATGCAATGGGTGTTGATACAGCTAATAGCCAAACCTCTTGGCGGAATGCTTCTTCGTGTTTATACGCTGCTTTTAGACCAAGCCACGTAAAACCTAAAGCTTTTACCCAACGTGTTATTCCTGTATTAGCACTTCCCGCCATAGAGATGACCTCTTATTTGATAGCAATAATGATGAATCATTATCAGGTATTAACTGCTAACGATAACTGTCAATAGAAGGACAAGAGCATACCAGATTACGATCACCGTACACATTATCTATACGATTAACTGTAGGCCAATACTTACTGGTTGCGATAACACCTTTAGGCAATACAGCAATTTCTTGAGAATATGGACGATCCCAATTTTCAGAAATATCCAATACCGTATGCGGTGCATTAATCAAAGGATTATTATCGGCAGGCCATACACCAGTTTGAACGTTATTGATTTCTTCCCTAATTGCAATCATTGCATCACAGAAACGATCGAGTTCATATTTAGATTCAGATTCTGTGGGCTCAATCATTAAAGTACCCGCTACAGGGAATGACATGGTGGGTGCATGAAAGCCATAATCCATAAGACGTTTAGCAATATCTTCCTCAGAAATACCTGACTCTTGTTTTATTGGTCGAATATCAATAATACATTCATGAGCTACTCGACCATTTTTTCCTCTATAAAGCACTGGATAGTGGGGAGCTAAACGCTCGGTAACATAATTAGCATTTAATATTGCCATTTTACTAACAGCAGCATTTCCCTGAGCACCTAACATTTTCATATACATCCAAGAAATAGTCAGGATAGAAGCACTACCAAAAGGTGCCGCTGAAACAGCATAGGTTTTATCTTCTTCGTTATTAATATGACCCGGTAAAAATGGAACTAAATGGCTTCGAACACCAATTGGCCCTACACCCGGCCCGCCGCCACCGTGTGGTATTGCAAAGGTTTTATGTAAATTTAGATGAGAAACATCAGAACCAAAAATACCTGGCTTCGACAAGCCTTTTTGTGCATTTAAATTTGCACCATCAAGATAAACCTGACCCCCATACTTGTGAACAATCTCACACATCTCAACAATGCCTTCTTCAAACACGCCATGCGTAGAAGGGTAAGTCACCATAATACAGGCAAGATTATCTTTATTTTCTTCTGCTTTAGTGCGTAAATCCTCAAGATCAACATTACCGTTTGCATCACAATCAACTAAAACAATCTTCATTCTAGCCATCGCAGCTGAGGCTGGGTTTGTTCCATGTGCAGATGTCGGTGTTAGGCAAATATTACGATGTCCTTGACCAATACTTTTATTGTAACGATTAATTGCAACCAGCCCCGCATACTCACCTTGTGCACCAGAGTTAGGTTGCATAGACACGGCGGCATAACCAGTAACTTCAGATAACCAGTCTTCTAACTGACTAATCATTTCATAATAACCTTCGGCTTGCTCTTTTGGAGCAAAAGGATGGATATTAGAAAACTGTGACCAACTAAGTGGCATGAGCTCACTCGCCGCATTCAATTTCATGGTACATGATCCTAATGGAATCATGGCATGCACGAGTGACAAGTCTTTGTTTTCAAGACGCTTAAGATAACGCATCATTTCGGTTTCTGTATGATATTGCTTAAAAACATCATGAGTAAGGAAAGGTGTTTCACGTTGATAATCTACTGGAATACCAGAGTCACATTTTCCACTCATTATCTGTTCATCAAGCTGGCTAACTGTGACACCATGGTCACTGCCAAAGAAAATCTTAAAGAGGGCTTCCAAATCTTTTGCTGTTTTGGTTTCATCAAAACTTATTCCCAACTTATCCGAGTCTACCAAACGTAGATTTATCCCTCTATCAAGCGCTGCTTTATAAAACTCCTGCTGATGATCACCCACAAATACAGTCAAGGTATCAAACCAGCTTGTATTGACAATATACTCAGCTTTAGAGAGATCACTTTGGCGAACCATCGCAGCAAAAATACTTGTTAATCGATTAATTCTTGATGCAATACGTTTTAAACCTTCTGCTCCGTGATACACCGCATAAAAACCAGCCATATTGGCTAATAATGCCTGAGCAGTACAAATATTTGATGTGGCTTTATCACGACGAATATGTTGCTCTCGTGTTTGCATGGCCATGCGTAAACCTTGATTGCCTCGTGAATCAACAGAAACACCTATCACTCGACCCGGCACCGAACGTTTTAACTTATCTTGAACAGCAAAAAAAGCAGCGTGTGGACCACCAAAGCCCATTGGCACACCAAAACGTTGAGAAGAACCAAAAACAATATCAGCACCCATTTCACCTGGTGCTTTTAACAAGACTAAAGACATCAAATCAGCCGCAACACAAACCAGAGCTTTTTGCTGATGTGCCTGAGTAATAACAGGCTCTATATCGGCTATCTCACCTGATGTACCTGGGTATTGAAGCAACACACCAAATACGTCATGTTGTTCTAACTCTGTATGAGGATGACCGATGATCAATTCAAAACCAAAATATTGAGCACGCGTTTTTATCACGTCAAGCGTTTGTGGAAAGACTGCTTCATCGACAAAGAATTTATTTGTTTTCAAACGATTAGATCGTTTACACAAAGCCATCGCTTCAGCAGCAGCAGTTGCTTCATCCAACAACGAAGCATTCGCCATATCCATGCCTGTTAAATCCATGATCATTTGCTGAAAGTTTAACAAGCCTTCTAAACGACCTTGAGAAATTTCAGCCTGATAAGGTGTATACGCTGTATACCATCCAGGGTTTTCCAACACATTACGCTGAATAACTGGGGGCACAATTGTGTCGTAATACCCCATGCCAATAAATGATTTATTAACGACATTCTTATCTGCAATATCACGAAGCGTTTCTAGCGCCTCTCTTTCAGAGCAACTATCATCAAGCTTTAATGGCTCTCTGATACGAATACCTTCAGGAACTGTTTTATCGGCAAGTTCATCAAGTGATGAAACACCAATAACATTCAACATTTCTGCCAAGTCTTCTGTTTGAGGTCCAATATGACGAGAAATAAAATCATCATGCTGATCTAAAGTATTCAGTGGTATATTTTTCATAGATTAGTTAAATGTGTTGTTTATATTGTTAAAGATAATTCAGGCAAATGCACAAAGAAGTGAGTTAAAGCACTCTTCTCTATTCCTGACACTCTGCTTCGTATTCGTCTGCATTTAACAACGTATCTAAGTCAGCCATATCATTTAATTTCATACTAAATATCCAGCCTTCTCCAAATGGGGCTGAATTGATTAACTCTGGTTCCGCATCAAGTTCTTCATTGACTTCCGTTACTTCACCACTTAATGGTGCATACATATCAGAGGCCGCTTTTACAGACTCAATAACACCACAATTTTCTTCTTCAGTCAGTGTTGACTCTACTTCTGGTAATTCAACAAAAACGACATCACCTAATAGTTCTTGAGCATGTTCCGTAATGCCTATTGTTACCGTACCGTCACCATTATCTCTCACCCATTCGTGAGTTTTCGTGTACTTAAGGTCGCTTGGGTTTTCGTTGCTCATATTTTCTCTCCAGTTCTTTCAATAACTTGTTTATAAATAATGTATCTAATTTGAATCTTATAACTGCTTTCTTCTCATTACTTGAGACTTTTGCACGAAAAATACGGAGAGAGAAAAATGGGTATAATTTATTCAAATTCCCTCTAAAAACAAAAGTAATAGCAGGGCTATTGACTGAATTTTTAGGGAATTCCTAGGAAATTAAATCCATTTTTTATTCATCATATCTCTTCGTGAAAAGGTCTCAACTTAATATATGAATCTAAATTAATGATTTACCATTTCTAACAAATGGTGGCTTAACAATATGTGCTGTTAAGTATTTTCCTCTAATATCAACTTGGCAAAAATCCTGTGCTTCCGAAGGAATACGTGCAAAAGCAATAGCTTTACCTAACGTTGGTGAAAAAGACCCACTCGTAATTTTACCTTCACCAAAATCAGTAATAACTTTTTGATGACCGCGTAATACACCCTTATCTTCAAGAACTAAGCCCACCAGCTTTTCTTTTGAGCCAGCCTCTTTTTCTTTTTGCAATGCTACCCGTCCGATAAAGTCTCTATCTTCAGGTTCCCACGCAATTGTCCAAGCCATTGCAGCTGATAAAGGTGATATGGACTCATCCATATCTGTGCCATAAAGATTCATTCCTGCCTCTAAACGCAGTGTGTCACGCGCCCCCAGTCCAATAGGCTGCACTCCACTATCTAAAAGCTTGTTCCATAAAGCAGTTGCAGCTTTATTTGGCACCATGATCTCATAGCCATCCTCACCGGTATAACCCGTACGAGCATAAAAAGCATCAGCCAACTGCACACCAAAAAAGGGCTTCAACGCTGCTACTTTTGCTTGGTCAGACTCACTCAAGGTTCCATTAACTTTTGCTCGTGCATTCGGCCCCTGTACGGCAATCATTGCTAAATCATCTCTTTCTGTCAGTGTTAGATCATAATCTGCCGCTTGCTGTTCTATCCACTGAATATCATTTTCACGAGTGGCTGCATTAACAACCATACGATAAAAATCATCAGCCAAATAATAAACAATTAAATCATCAATCACTCCACCATTCTGATTTAGCATAGCACTATATAATGCTTTCCCAGGGGCTTTTAATTTTGCTACATCGTTTGCTAATAAGTATCGAAGGAAGTTTTTTACATCTTTTCCTTTGAAGTCCAAAACAACCATATGAGAAACATCAAACATTCCTGCGTCTTCTCTAACTTGATTATGTTCTTTTACTTGTGAGCCATAATTTATTGGCATATCCCAACCTGCAAAATTTACCATTTTGCCACCAGCCTTAAGATGTTGTTCGTGTAATGGTGTTTTTTTAGGAGCTTGGTTCTGGGGTGATTCGGACATATACATTTCCTTTAAAGCAAAATTTAAACAAAAAAAAGGGCGGCAGATTATACAATCTGCCGCCCCTCTGTCCTTGTACCTGAGAGATTCCCTAACTATTTGAAAAATAAACTAGGTTAAACCCTTCGGTGGAAACTGTGTTTCACTCTCCAGAGTCAGTGTACTTACCTACAGTCCGTTTACCTGAGCGTTTCCGAGCGGATTTGCGCCTTCGGTGTTCAATAAAAATCATGGAAATCAACTTCAGCAATTACCAATACAAGTATTGAATCTCTCCTGCAGGAATTATCCTGAGATACAGACTATACCTCAGGATAGTTTAACGAGAAAGAAATTTAATTATCAAATCCCTCTATTTACCAGAATTTAATGCCTCGAATAGTTTATCCGCAGGCATGTAACCTGGAATTAAACGGCCCGTTTCTGTAATTAATGCAGGTGTTCCTGTGACACCAACTTCCTTTCCTAATCTATATTGGTCTTCTATAGGATTTGCACAAGTCTTATCTTCAATAGGCTTTCGTTCTTTCGCATCAGTCATCGCTTGTAATTGATCATCTGCACACCACATACTAATAGCCTTCTTGAAAGAAGCTGTACCAACACCTGCTCTTGGGAACATTAAATATTCAACAGTAACACCTTTCTCATTGAGTTCAGGCACTTCCCTATGTAACTTTGCACAATACGGGCAATCAATATCTGTAAAAACTTTCAATACATGTTTTTCATTTTTTGCTTTAAAAACAACAGGCTTATTGTCTTGTTTATCCAGAATTTCTTTACGAACAGACTGCTTTGCAACTTCAGATAAATTTTCTCTTGTATCTAGGTTAATCATGTCCCCAGCTAAGAAATATTTACCATCACCCGAAACATAAATCACCTCAGTACCGTACATTACTTCAAAAACATTTTGTAGTTTACTTTCTTTAATTGAAGTGGGTTCTGTTCTAAAACGGGTTTTAAGCTTTTGCTTTAAACTGGCAATGGTGTTTGCCGTATCTGTTCCTGTAGTCTCAACCTTAGCAAAACCTACTGTCATTGTAGATACTAAAAAAAGCAATGATGTTGCCAATATAATTTTTTTAATCATTTTTATCCTTTTACACTTATTAATTTTTATACCTTGTACACTCTCAATATAAGGCTATTATTTATATAATCCACCGCAATCTTAGTATAAAACAGTCATTATATACAAACTGCAGCTGATCAAACGTAATACGCGAATTTTCAGATGCGATGCTTCTAAACTTACTTAAATAACTATCCACGAGGATGGTGGTTTTGATGAATCGTTTGCAAACGAGCTTTAGCAACATGCGTATAAATTTGAGTGGTTGATAAATCACTATGACCCAACAATAACTGTACGACCCTTAAATCGGCTCCATGGTTCAATAAATGTGTTGCAAATGCATGCCTTAATGTGTGTGGAGACAATTTTTTTTTGATTCCAGCCTGCTGAGCATATCGTTTAATCAAATACCAGAATGCTTGACGTGTCATCCCAGAACCTCTTCGGGTAACAAAAAGCTGATCACATACTCCCTTACCCAACATTAAATCTGGTCTAGACTCTGTTAAATATTTCGATAACCACGTAACAGCTTCATCCCCCATAGGGACAAGTCTTTCTTTGTTGCCCTTACCCGTTACCCTTAGAACACCCTGTTGTAAGCTTAATTGCGTATAACGCAACGAAACAAGCTCTGAAACACGTAAACCTGTTGCATAGATAAGCTCAAGCATCGCCCTATCTCGAAGACCTAGAGCATCTTCTATTAAAGGAGCGTTTAATAATCTTTCTACTTCTTTTTCAGTTAACGTGTCTGGCAGTGATTTCCCTAATTTTGGCAGTTCAATCAAAGCAGTAGGGTCTTCTGTGATATTCCCTTCTCTTAGCTGATATCGATAGAAACGTCTAAAAGTAGAAATAACTCTCGCCATACTGGTTGCTTTACTTTTCTTCATGCGATTAGCAATATATTCCAACAGCAGAACATGAGTCACTGATAATAAATAACTCTGCTTTTTCCCCAACCATAAGGATAGTGATTTCAGATCACGACCATAGGCGGCTAAAGTATTATCACTTAACCCCCTTTCTGACCATAAAGCATCTAGGAAACTTTCTATTATGTCGATATCACTAGCCATATTTCAATTTCCAGTTAGTTTGACCTAATTCTAAAACTTTGGTGACTATAATTATTATTGATATTAACCAACGATAAAACAGTATAATATTCACCCCACTATAACACTATGATTTCTCGATATGAGTCCATTTCTTAAAACAGCCTTAAAAGCCGCAGAAGCAGCCCAAGAAGTTATTAACAAGTATTATACTGGAGATTTTGAAATTAAAATTAAACCAGATGAGACTCCCGTTACCATTGCTGACATAGAGACAGAAAAAACAATAAAAAAAATAATTCTTGATGCCTTCCCTGATCATGGTTTTTTTGGTGAAGAAACTGGAAAAGTAAATGAAAACGCAGAATATAATTGGTTAATAGACCCCATAGATGGCACAAAAAGTTTTGTTCGTCGCTACCCTTTCTTCTCAACACAAATCGCTTTAATGAGAAACGGTGAGTTAATACTGGGAGTTTCTAACAGCCCTGAATTTAAAGAAATGGCTTATGCAGAAAAGGGGAAAGGGGCCTGGCTAAATGGCAAAAGAATTACAGTCAGCAATATTAATACCATTAAAGAATCAACACTTTCTCTAGGAAACATTGCATCTATTGCGAGAAGTAATCAATGGGGTAATGTAGGTAATTTAGTTGCAAATGTTAATCGTATTAGAGGTTATGGTGATTTCTACCATTACCATTTATTAGCCAGTGGAAAAATTGATATTGTACTGGAGTCTGATGTTAATATTCTTGATATTGCTGCATTAGCTGTGATCATAAAAGAGGCAGGCGGTATATTTACAGACCTATCTGGAGAAGAGCTGAGCATTAAAACTAATTCAGTATTGGCCTGTAGCAGTAAAGATGTTTATGACCAAATTTTGACAGACATTAACTATTAGAGAAGAAGGCCTTGATAAACCTACCGAGCGTGTCAATTTCAAGGCATACAGAAAGCGGAGTTTACGCCGAGTAAATGAGCATTTTGCGCACCGCGCAACGTAGAAATTGTCTCGCGCAGGTGGTTTTGCAAAGCCTTCTAGAATAAGCTATTGCACAACCTTGTCTGAGGTGCATATTCCTATTAACAGTTGTCTCTCTATAATGGAATAGTTTTTATTGTGAATAAATTGCTTCTTGCACGCTTGATAAAACTTCTCTTTTTTTAGTAAGTAGCTTTCATCATTAATTGTCTGTAGTGGCTCTTGGTAATTACTCACAACACAGTTAATAACGGCTAAACTTAACTGTTCATCAGTTTTAATTGATCGACTTAATAAAGCATTACAATGCTGTTTTACCTGTTCTTTCGTCATGCTAGAGATTAAATCGTTACCCTCACTTAAGGGAATAATCTCAGGAGTAAATGTATCCACCTCAAATAATTTTAAGCTATTAGCATCCATCTTATGATGACTCAGTGGAGGAATCTCTAATGAACTAACTTCACTAGGCTTCCTAGGTTTTAAGTAATCACTCCAGTGATACTTTATCCCTAAATAAACAATCAACAGTGCAAGAACAATTGACAATAAAAAAGTTCTAAATAGTGGCTTTAAAAATGGCATCTGCTGATTTTACCAACTATTTGATTAATGTATAGGAGCAGTTAATCACACATTAATACAAAATATTGTTTTTAAGCATATTTTAATTTCTTATATTCAAGCAAAGCTTTCTTTTGTTTTTTAGCATGAGACTTAGAAGAGTATTTTGTATTTACACTCGGATTTTTTACATTAACAAGTAAAAAGCCTGATACATTATTTTTAACACGTCTTAATTGCCCTAATACATTTTTTATTTCTCGCGCGTTCAAGTTATCTTCCTGAGCAACAATTAATGTCGACGTAGCAAGAGAAGATAAAACAAGTGTATCAGCAATGCCCGTGATGGGAGGCGCGTCGATGATAACGTAATCAAAAATGGTTGACCCCTGTGTGGTTAAATAAGACATTCTCTCATGACTTAACAAACTCACTGGATCAACCTCATAATCCCCTGCCGTAATCGCGTACAAGCCTGGAATCATTTTAACTGGCTGGGTTATACCCACAAGATCACTTTCACCCTTCAGGTAGTGAGTGAGCCCTCTTTTATTGCTTATTTTGAGCTTTGTATGCAAAGACGCATCCCTTATATCAGCATCGACCAGTAGAACTTTTTTACCCATTTGTGCGTATGAACAAGCAATATTTGAAGCAGTTGTACTCTTACCATCTCCAGAATGAATACTAGTGATCAACATGACATGCTCTTCTTGATTTTTAAACATTAAACGAATATTTGTTGCTAGAATTCTATAAGCTTCTGCCGCTGGGGAATGAGGCACTTTATGTGCAATTAAGTCCAATTGTTTCTTTATTGATGATTTAGTTACTCGTGGAATCATTCCTAATACAGGAAGACCTGTAACTTTTTCTAGGTCCTCAGATGTTTGAATCGTTTGATCTAACGACTCACGTAAAAAAGCAAACGCCAAACCAAAAATTAATCCAGATAATAACCCAAGCAAGATATTCATTTTTGGTTTTGGACGGTACTTTCCAGTAGGCAACACGGCAGGCTCTACAATACTAATACTGCTTGTATTTACGGCAGAAGCTACATTTACTTCTTCCAAACGCTGCAATAGCCTATTGTAGACTTTACTACTGCTTTCTACTTCACGTTTTAAGTTATTATAATCAACCCCACTGTCTTGAAGGTTACGCATGGTCGTATTAAATTGACCAAGTTCAGATCTGATTTTATCTTCTTGACGCTTGGCTGCCCTATAATCAGCTTCCATTGAGCGCTGAATATTAGCCATTTCTTTCTGTAATTTACCTCTAGCAGAATTAATCTGCTGCTGTAAACGTTTCATATCAGGATAATTTGGCTTAAATGTTTTCAGCATCTCCTGATAATCACCTTCTAACTGAACCAACCTTGCCTTTAAACTAGTGATGACAGGGTTAGTAAGTACCGTAGAAACACTCCCTGCCTTTTTCATTTGCAAGTATAAACTTTCTGCTTCAATACGACGTATCTCTGCTTCAACAAGTGCATTATCAAGATTTTCTAATTTTTTAACTTGTCTTGTTTGCTTCTCATCTACGCCCAAGATGCCATTTTCATTGGCATATTTAACAAGCGCCTCTTCGGCAGAGTGTAAACGATTACCTGCATCATCAATTTGCTTAGCAAGAAATTCTTTAGCATACTCACCTGTTTCACTTTTTGCCTCTATTTGTAATTTAATAAAATTATTAAGCAAACTGGATACTACGGCTTTAGCCTCCTCTGGTGATTTAGCCTCATAAAATACTTCAACTAAATGTGTCCCTGTTATTGGCTGCACAAACAAGTTTTTCAAAAAGATTCCACTATAATCTACCGAAGTCTTAGCTGAAGATTTTTTATTGTCATCATTAAACCCTATGGCACTCAGTAAGCCAGATACTGAAAATAGTGATTTTTTAGCCTTTTGAGGAACTAGACTGCTTTCTAGGTTTAGGTCATCAATCACTCGTTGGGCAAGTACGCGACCACGCAACATTTCATAACGTGTTCTAAAAAAAGGGTCATTTTCTGAGTAACCACCACTAGACTGCTGCGCATTACCAAAATTAATAATTTCAGCTCCTTCCCTCTCTATTTGAACAATCGCATTAGCACGGTAGCTAGGCTTGATTGAAAAGGTATAAAGCAACGCTAGAGTAAGTGTAGTCAAAAGTGTTAACAGAATAGTAATTTTACGACGCTGAAAAATACCAAAAATATCACGTAGAGACATTTCTTTGGGTGCTTCCGGCATCGGGGCAGAATATTGTGGAGCAGCTACTGTTAGCAGCTTCCCATCAACTGGCTGCAAATGAGTATTATTCGTCTGCTTTGTAAGAACTGACATTGATTGTTAACCTTAAAATTTAAATTTATTATTACGTTAATTTATTTGTATATTAGTGACTTGAGACCTCTTCGTGCAAAGATCTCAACTTATAACCCACCATAAATATATAAGTGAAATCATCAATAATATTCAAATATATACCTATAACTGGTTTTTTTATATTAATTCATACGGCTTCCATGTTATACAATTCTGGTCCATACGTAAGCGATTACTAGATGAATGGGTATCTATTCGTCAAAATTTTCATAACACATTAAAAAAATTATGGCTTCATAGGAAAAGCATCCTTTATGAGATCAGTTATCAATGTAAAACCAAGTACTTGTATTCAAAAAAAGAATATTTTAAATTTTACTAAAAAGCATTTTAGATTTATTTTAGCGTGGGCCTTCAATCCAGTACGGGAAGTCCTGAAGCAGATCAATGGCCATCGCACAGCATTCGTGATTACCGGCAGTGCATTAACCGTCAACTATGCCGATGTTCGAAAACACTTCGAGTACTTCGCCAACGGATTAAAGTGGAGGGGTATTTGTTGAACACGAACAGTATGCAGCCGCTCACCGCACGCGCCCAACGCTGGATTGACAGTCTTGATCGTATTGACCCAGTACCGCTCGAACGCGTTCAGGATATGCTCAGTAAACTCGATTTCCCGACGCCTCCTGCATGGCTGGATTTCCATGAGCAATATGCTGGATTGATCATCCCTATGGGTGCAGATGGCGCATTGCTGGGTCTCATGCATGATCGAACAATGTTCTTTTACCCACCCAAGGCACGCGGTCTGGATATCGATCATGATCGTGACGATGGCTATGTTATCGTTTGCGCCGATGCTCACCCATCCTATGATTTCAACCTCACCGAAAACGGGAAATTCTGGGGTGGGCCAACGGCTGACTTCACGACCTACCTCGAACAACTGGCAGTGATCGACACGTTCTACGAACAAAGTCAAAACCGCCCGACCGTCCACATGCTACCAAGACTCGACAAGAGGGTTGATCTTCACGAGCGCGTCTTGTCAGAATGCACTCTGGACGAAGCTTCTTCTGATAGTTTTCGAGAATACTGGGTCGGGGAGACATTGCTGGGCATTCGCGACCTGCAGGAATCGCCACACATCTGGTGGTTGATCTACGAAGCAAGACACTGAGCTCAACCATGCGCCCATTATCCGATTGATGGTCATGGTAGATTCCACATTCCCAATAATAATATTTTCCCAAGATGCGGAAAAATTTATCCTAAAAGTTGGTATTTCAAGTTTACCAACAGGATCAATAATTCAATCAGAGAACCCTAGCGTTATTCGATCAGCTCATGGCTCTTTAAATAAAATTAATTTTACAGTGAGTCTGTAGTAATTACATAAACACACTGTTTTCCCATAAACTAAAGCCTTTGCATAACAAAATATGGCAAAAGAAAAATAAGCGTAGTTTCTAGATTCTCCTAAAGAATGGGTAATAGCGAGGCTATTGACCAACATTTTTAGGGAAAAGCTGGGAAATTCAAGCTATTTTTATCTGCCATACCTTTTCGTGCAAAGGCCTTAAACTAATAAAAAAAAAGGGGGTGCAATAAACACACCCCCCCACTTATAGGCAGTTTTTATACTCACAAATTTCTGCAATATAAAAACCATCAAGCCTTATTAGATCTTATTAAATCCGTTCAATTTAAAGCTCTAAAAACAAGCTAGCTGGATCTTCAAGTAGTTCTTTAATTTTCACCAAGAAACTAACCGCTGCCTGACCATCAATTAAGCGATGATCATAAGAAAGGGCCAGATACATCATTGGACGAATTTCAACTTGACCATTAATAGCCATAGGACGTTGCTGGATATTATGCATTCCAAGAATCGCACTTTGTGGTGGATTCAATATTGGTGTTGAAAGCATTGAACCAAAAGTACCGCCATTAGTAATCGAGAAAGTACCACCTGTTAGCTCACTCAACTCTAAATGACCACTACGCGCACGTGTGGCATAGTCAGCAATAGCTTTCTCAATATCTGCATTACCCATATCATCAGTATTTCTAATAATAGGAACAACTAGGCCACGCTCAGATGATACTGCTACACCTATATCGTAAAAACCTTGATAGATAATATCACCATTATCAATTTTCGCATTCACCTCAGGATAACGCTTCAATGCTTCTGTAGCGGCTTTAATGAAAAAAGACATAAAGCCTAATTTGATACCGTGAACTTTTGTAAAGCGCTCTTGATATTCCTTACGTAATCGCATCACTTCAGTCAAATCCACTTCATTAAATGTCGTAAGAATTGCCGCTGTTTGCTGTGCACTCAAAAGCCTTTCAGCAATTTTGGCACGTAAGCGTGTCATTGGAACACGACGTTCTTCACGACCTTCCGTATTCAACATGGTATCAATTTTTGGTGCGGTATTTGCCGCTGCTGGTTTTTTCAGGTGATTTTCAACATCACTTTTTAAGATACGGCCATGTTTTCCACTACCCGTCACATCAGATCCTGACACATCATTCTCTGCCATCGTCTTTCTAACAGATGGACTGGCATTAGTAGAATCACTCGATGCCTTTGTATCACTACCGGACTCAGTAGCTTTTGTAGGTGCTGCTGCCGCAGTTGCTGTTTCATCAATTGTACCGAGTAAGTCACCCGCTAAAACAGTATCGCCTTCCTCTACATTTAATTCAACGATAACGCCCGAAGCTGGAGCAGGAACTTCTAAAACAACTTTATCTGTTTCAAGTTCTAAAATATTTTGGTCTTCTGTTACTGAATCCCCTACATTAACAACCCATGCAGCAATGCTCGCGTCACTCACTGACTCTGGTAATTGTGGTACTCGTATTTCTATAGTCATTTATTTTGTCTCTAATTTAAGTGCTTGTTGTACTAATTCGTTCTGTTGCTGAAGGTGAACTTTATGCGAACCTACGGCTGGTGCTGCTGCACTAGGCCTACTCACACAAGAAACTTCATATTTATCTTCAAATTTTCTGAATCTATGTTTCGCGCTATCCCAAGCTCCTTGATTACGCGGCTCTTCCTGACACCAAACTAATTGCTTCAAATCAGGGTAAGACTCTAAAACTTTCTTTAGCATTTTCTCTGGATGCGGGTAAAGTTGCTCCAGGCGAATCAAAGGAATATTTTTAACTTTTTCCTCTTCTGATCTAGCCAATAAATCATAATATACTTTACCACTACACAAAACGGCGCGTTCAATACCCTGTTTTGATTCAGAAAATCTAACGTCATCAATAACGGTTTTGAAACTACCCTCTGCGATTTCTTCCATTGTGCTTACTGCTGCTGGATTACGCAATAAACTCTTAGGTGTCATCACAATCAACGGACGACGATAAGGCCTTAACATTTGGCGTCGTAGCATATGGAATGTTTGAGCCGGAGTACTTGGCACACAAACCTGCATATTCTCTTCTGCACAAAGCTGCATAAAGCGCTCAAGACGAGCAGATGAATGCTCCGCTCCCATACCTTCATAACCATGCGGCAAAAACATAACTAAACCACACAAACGACCCCATTTTTGCTCACCCGAGCTAATGAACTGATCAATAACTACCTGTGCGCCATTAACAAAATCACCGAACTGTGCTTCCCAAATATTCAGCGTACTAGGTGATGTTGTAGCAAAACCATATTCAAATGCAAGTACCGCTTCCTCAGAAAGTACTGAGTCAATCACGGTAAAACGCCCCTGATTATCACTGACATGTTTTAGTGGAACCCAAGCCTGTCGCTTTTTCTGATTATGCAAAACAGCATGACGATGTGAGAACGTACCACGACCACTATCCTGCCCACTAATACGAATATCGTACCCTTCACTAAGCAGTGACGCATACGCCAACGTTTCACCCATACCCCAATCCACAGGGCGTTTACCCTCAGCCATTTCATCACGCTGATCCAAAATCTTTTTAATCTGGCGATGTATAACCATGTGCTCCGGTACATTATGAAAACGCTTCACCATCGTTTGCATGGTTTTCAAATCAAAACGTGTATCCGTTTTTTCAGACCACTCTCTTCCAATATATTTTTCCCAATTAACGATAAGATGGGGAGGAACACTACTATAACTCAATGTTTCAACAGCGGGCTTACCTGCTGCTAATTTATCTTTGTAAGCTTGAATTCGTTCAGCGGCCTGCTTTTCAGACAACAACCCTTCCTTGATCAATTTATTGGCATAAATTTCCTGAGTTGTTTTCTTGCTACGAATAGCAGAGTACATAACAGGCTGAGTCATTGCTGGCTCATCCGCCTCATTATGACCATGACGACGATAACAAACCAAATCAATCACAACATCTTTATTAAATTGCAAACGATAATCAAGAGCGACCTGCGCTGCATAAGCAACAGCCTCAGGATCATCACCATTCACATGAAAAATAGGTGCATTCACCATTTTAGCAACATCTGTCGCATAATACGTACTACGACTATCGTTTTGTGTACTGGTCGTAAAGCCAATCTGATTGTTCACAACAATGTGTATGGTTCCATCAATCGTATATCCTCGTGTTTGAGACATATTAAATGATTCCATAACCACACCTTGACCAGAAAATGCAGCATCACCATGAATAATGACAGCAAGTACCTTGCCGTTATGGTCTTCTTCACGCTCTGATCTACGCTCTTGCCTTGCCCTTACCGAGCCACATGCCACAGGTGAAACAATTTCAAGATGAGACGGATTAAACGCCAAGGTTAGGTGCATCGGGTCTTTACTGGTTTCAATATCGCAAGAGAACCCTTTGTGATATTTAACATCACCCGCAGAAAGCTCCTCTACATTTTTTCCTTCAAACTCACTGAATAGTTCCTCAGGGGATTTACCCATAACATTAATCAGTACATTTAAACGACCACGATGCGCCATTGCCAACACAATTTCACGCGCATCTTGCTCAGCAGAATGATGAATAATCTCATTCAGCATAGGGATTAAAGACTCCCCCCCCTCTAACGAGAAGCGTTTTTGACCGACATATTTTTTATGCAGGTAACGTTCTAATGTTTCTGATGCAATAAGATCATCCAGCAACTCACTTTTTCTCTTATCATCAAAATTTGGGCGTGCCTGACAAGGCTCTATTCGACTCTGAAGCCAGCGTTTTTCTTCAGTATCTAAAATATGCATATATTCAATACCAATACTCTCAGTATAGGTATGCCTTAATGCACGAAAAATATTATCCAAAGTAGGCTTCTCTGTCATCTGGAAGCCACCAGAGTCAAAAACCGTGTTTTTATCTACTTTATCTAACCCATAATTTTCCAAGGTCAACTCAGGTAAATTTGGCAGAACTTCATCGCCTCTAAGTGGGTTGGTATAAGCCACCAAATGCCCTAGAGACCGGTAACTATTAATCAGCTGAAGTACATGAACTTGTTGGCGCTCTGTTTCAATCTCGCCATAACTTTCAGGTGTCGAACCTGCCGCATGAGAACTATGTAGTTTCTTTGTACTAAATCGCTCGCGCATTATCGAATGCGTAATACCATTTTTAAAATCAGCTGGTACGGGTAACTCAGAAAAGTAGCTTCGCCATCCTTCACTTACAGAGCTTGGATCTTGTAAATAACTTTCAAAAAGCATTTCAAGATAAGCTGCGTTATCCCCATCGAATAATGTTTCTTGTTGCTTGTTTTTATTGTTATTGTTTTCTACGTTTTCTGTCATTTGAATAAATTCCTAGTTAAGACGACACACCCATACCATTTTTAGTTTGCTTAAGTGAAAGTGTCAAGCCAGAGCCATTAAAGTTCATCACTTAATTTTAAATACAGATAATTAATTCCTGAGTATATCGTATTAAATACCGTTACATAAGAACAAGAAGAGAAAAAATAAAGACATGGGAAAAGTGGGAAAACTCAAGTCATTTTTATTCATCATATCCTTTTGTATATACAAATATACAAAAAGTCTCTTAATCTAATAAATAACTCAGTACCCATTAAAAAACCTAGTTGCACAAGTAAATAATGTATTCACCCTGTTTTTAGTGATTAACTCACTAAAACCTTAATATTTAAAACCACAGGGTATAAACTAAGAAAAACTTTGATAAACCTACCGAGCGTGTCAACCTCAAGGCGCACAGGAAATGGAGTTTACACGGAGTAAATAAGCATTTTGAGCACCGCACAACGCAGACATTGGCTCACGTAGATGGCTTTGCAACGCCTTCTTATATACAAATATAAAAAAGGAAATAATGGAACAAACATTTAAAAAGAGATTTAAACAAATATTTCTAATATTTATAGTGCTTTTCTTTGTGCTATTCACTTTCCGGTTAATGTACGGTTACACAAAGAAATTTAACAACACACCACGTGGCACAAATTTCTTTGAAAATATTTCAAATATTAAAAGAAATTATGCTTCAAAAGAATACAAGGTGAAATCTGCATCCACAAATCAATCACCAATTAAAGTTGACCAAAAATATGAGAAAATTGCAGATGTAAGAACACAGTCCTCAAACTTTGAAAAAGAAGAAAAAACGACAAGGGCAAAAATCAAAAGCTATAACGCGTTAATACAATTTGAACAAAAAAGTGGCAACAAAGGATTTAGAAAATTAAATTTAGTCATTGGCGTTCCACCTCAACACTTTGACTCATTATATAATGAACTGATTACAATCGGAAAAATACAAGCAAAACAAATCACTAAAAAAGATAAAACCAATGAATATAAAGAATTAAATGCCAAGAAAAAATCTCTGGAAAAAACAAGAGAATCATTAATTGCTTTAAAAACCAAAGGTGGAAAAATAAGCGAATTTGTGGAATTAGAAAACCGTATTCTTGAAATTGAAAAACAACTTCAAAAACTTGGCGTCAGTTTAGGCGATTTTGATGATGAAAATGAATTTTGCACAGTTAATTTTTCACTTTTAGAAGGTAAAGAAATACGAATAAGTTTCTTTCAAAGGGTAAAAGTCGCACTAGACTGGACGGTAAAGACCTATCTAAAAATTATTATCAGTTTGTTTTTTCTTACATTTTTTGTGTATCTCTTGTTGTTAATCATTGAAAAAATAAAAATATTTGAAAGGATAGTAAGCCGTAAATAGATGGAGCAGTGTCAACAATATTTCTGATCTGCTGCTACAGATAAACCGTTAGCACCCAATGAAGTAGCAACAGAAATTAAAAAACAGGGAAAGATTTAGAAGAAATTTTTAACCCGTTAAAAAGCCTTTTAATTAAGGGTTAAGGGCTATAAAAATGCAAATAAAAAAAGACAGATATAGATACCTCCTTATTGGTTAATTTGTTGAGTGTTTAATCTAACCCATTTGGCGCATTGTGGTGCCGGTTTTTAAAAGGAGGTATCTATCATCTCAACCATTGTCTCAACTCATTTCCCCTCAAGCCCCCCCCGTACTTGTAGGCGGTTTTTTAGGGATAAGTGGCTTGATTTGGATGATTAAATGTTGGATGTCCTTTTTTAATTATTTAAAAGGCTAACACAGAGTTCACCGGCGAGTGAAACGAGTCCTTTGAAACGACTTGTTAGCCCTTATAGTATTGCTTGAATTCGTCAGTCGGTTCACGATCAGAGTATATGTAAATAGCGTTTCCAATAGGATCAATAATTGAAAATCCTCTATCTCCCCAAGGATGATCTTCCAACGGCATGGCGGTTTGTAAACCAAGCTTGGTTAACCTCTTATGTTCTTCGTCTACATCTTCAACTTTGAAATTGAGCATAACCCCTGCTCCATTAAATGTAGACATGCCTTCCTGAGGTTGCATGAATTGAACTGAAGGACCGTCTTCACCAATTTTTACATTGATATACCAGCCACAATCAAAGATAACTTTTGCTGCAAAATATTTACTATAAAAA
>PDWI01002132.1_pt1 | contig 30303 bp, 31 predicted proteins | sample 1430891 | NCBI WGS metagenome assembly PDWI01 (sample SAMN01162508, study PRJNA174530) | Oral metagenome, whole genome shotgun sequencing project. | biome: Marine environment; feature: Marine mammal; material: Swab sample of the gingival sulcus; isolation source: swab sample of gingival sulcus... | reverse complement strand
GTGCTACTGCCAATATCAAGGCAGATTTTGTTTTTTACACTCAAATGAAATTCACCCAAAAACCCAGCCAATTTTTCCCCTGCACGGCTTACATATCGGATGCCTTCTTTTATGACAATCTCATCGTCTTTGCTAAGCAAAAAAGATGGCTTCAAAACACAGCTTCCATTTACAAAAATTTCACCCTTTTTTATAAGCTCACTAGCCTTATTTCGACTTATATTTTCAAGCCCGCTTACATGTAGATCAAGTCTCAATTACAAACTCTTCTCATATTCTTCATAGGATAGGGTTTTAATTCCAAGTTTATTTGCCCTATCAAGTTTGCTTCCTGCATTTTCCCCATAAATGACTAAGTCCGTTTTAGTCGAAACACTCCCAGTTACTTTTGCGCCTAGTTTTTCAAGCTCTTCTTTTATCTTGCTTCTACCCTTTACCATGGTGCCAGTTAAGACGATGGTTTTGCCTGAAAATTTGCTATCATGAGCGATTTGCAAAGTCTCAATTTTTGGCTGGATAATCTCAATCAATTTCTTAACTTCATCCAAATTTACCTCTATAAAATCCTCCATACTTTTTGCCATTTCTATGCCAAAACCATCTAAATTTTCATAATCTTGTCTATTTTTTTCTAAAAATTCAAGTCCATAGGAAAGGGCGATTTTTTTCGCTGCCACTTCTCCTATATGTTCGATTCCCAAGCTTGCTATAAACTTTGCTAGGGGAGGGTTTTTGCTGTTTTCTATGGAATTTAAAAGATTATTTATCTTTTTTTCCTTAAAGCCCTCAAGATTTTGCAAATCTTCATGTTTTAGCTTGTATAAATCTTCTATTTTTTTGATTTTTTTCTCATTGTAAAGTTGGACTACGATTTTTTCGCCTAGACCATCTATATTGAGGCATTTTTTAGATGCAAAGTGGGTTAGAGCATTGATAAGCCTTGCATCACATGTTAGATTTTGACACTTTAAAAAAGCCCCTTCATCCAAAAGTAAAGAGTTGCAAACTGGGCAATTTGTGGGTTTTTTTATCGCCAATTCCAAGCCAGTTCGTCTATCCTTTAAAACTTTAGTTATTTTTGGGATTACATCTCCACTTCGTATGATGATAACACTATCATTTATATGTAAATCTTTTCGCTTTATTTCGTCAAAATTATGAAGTGTTGCCCTTTCAACTTTTACGCCTTCAATATCCACTGCCTCAACTTGTGCCACAGGGGTAACCGCACCACTTCTGCCCACCTGATAAAGTACTTTTTTTATCCTAGTAACTTTTTCTATGGCTGGAAATTTATAAGCAACCATCCATCGTGGATTTTTAACGGTGTAGCCTAGTTCATCTTGTAGGGCAATCTCATCAACTTTTACCACCATTCCATCCATCATCATGGGGATTTTATCGCGACTTTTTATAAGTTCATCATATAGTTTTTCGACTCGATCTAAGCCCTTACAGGTAAGTCTTTTTGGCGGTCTTAAAAAACCTAGATCATAAACAAAATCCATAGCGTCGCTTAGTAAGTTAAAATTTAGTGAATTTTCCCCAAGCCCCCATGTGTAAAAAAACAATTTTCGTTTTGCTGTAACTTTGGTATCAAGTTGCCTTAAACTTCCTGCGGCTGCATTTCTGGGGTTTGCAAAGGGTTCTTCTTCCTTTTTTAATCTCTCTTCGTTTATGGTAAAAAAATCATCTTTTTTGATGACAACCTCGCCACGAATTTCTATCAAACCATCATAATCTATGCCCAAAGGAATGGAGCGAATAGTTTTTATATTTTCTGTAACATCTTCGCCAATTTGCCCATCTCCTCTGGTTATGGCTTGCTTTAAAAGTCCATTTTCATAGATAAGATTTAAGCTAGCCCCGTCAAATTTTGGTTCACAATAAAGGGAAAAATCAACTGCTTTTTTTGCCACCCTTTCATGCCAAGCTTGAAGCTCTTGTGGGTCAAAAACATCTTCCATGCTCCACATTTTTTTTATATGCTCAGCTTTATTAAAGGCATCTAAAACAAGCCCGCCAATCCTTAATGTGGGGGAATTTTGGGCTTTTTTATCTGGATATTTTTTTTCATAATCTTCTATTTGTTTATATAATTTATCGTATTCTTCATCGCTGGCTATTGGGTTATCATCCACATAGTAAGCTTTAGCCCATTTATTTAAGATCTCGATTGATTTTTTATATTCTTTTTCTTGCATCTAAAATCTCTTTAAATTTTTGGGTTTTAACTAGCTTTAAAATATCGCTTTTGACTATATTTAAAACATATTTTCTATCTCCGCCTTTAATGCGCCCTTTTTCCTCGCCATTACAATTTTCACAAATCAAAAAAGTGATTTTTTCATTCAAAGGAGTAGATGCTATCTTTGCACTTTCATCATCGTAAAATAATTTACCAAGGCACAGCGGACAATGGGGATTTAGATCATAAATATTATCTTTATTCCATCTCCATTTCCAAATTACCCCGTAGAGTTGCATTTCTTTAAAGCTTTTATATTTTGGACGAAATAAAAAATAAATCAATATTAAAAATGCTAAAATTCCCACAGAAATTAAAGCATAGATAATCATTTCATTTTCATACCACATCTTTTAATGCCTCGTAAACTTTTAAGGCCTGAAAATGCTCTTTTACATCATGACATCTTATGATGCTAGCCCCATTTCTAACCGCTTCAAAGTGGAGCATGAGAGTTCCTGGTAATCTCTCGTCTATTGACGAAGAAATTATCCTATCTATCATGGATTTTCTACTTGTGCCAACTAAAAGTTCATATCCATGGTGCAAAAAATGGGCTTGATTTTTTATGAGAATTAGGTTGTGGTATAGATTTTTACCAAAGCCTATGCCAACATCTAGGATTATATCCTTAATTCCAAAATTTTTAGCCTTTTCTATCCTCTTGGTAAAAAATTTATCGATCTCTTCTACGACATCTTCATATTCTGGGTCATTTTGCATGGTTTTTGGGTCATTTTGCATATGCATCAAGCAAACCCTTGCCTCATATTCGCCACAAATTTTTGCCAATTCATCATTTTGTAAAGCAGTTATATCATTTATGATTTTAAAGCCCCTATCAAGGACATATCTAGCACATAAAGGCGAATAGGTATCAAGGCTAAAAATAACTTTTTCGTATAATTTATTTTTATATATAATGTCAATTATCCCTCCGAGCCTATCGAGTTCAACCTCATCACTCACACCCTCGCTTCCAGGTCTAGATGAAACTGCACCTATATCGATGATGTGGGCTCCGTGGGCTATCATATCTTCTATTTTTTGTTGGGCTGATCTTTCATCAAATCTGCTTCCATGGAAAAAACTATCTTCATTGGCGTTTAAAACTCCCATTATCTTGGGTTTAAAAGTTTTTGCATCTAAATGCTTTTTTAGATCTTTTGCCAAATCTTTCAAGCCAAAGGGTTGGGATAAGAGTTTTTCTATAAGATGGCTCAACTTTGCCCTTGAGATTATTAAAAGGCATTCTACAAAATCACTCTCGCAAACTATAACTCCCTTTGGAACTGCCACATCGGCTCCTAGTGAGAGGGCTTCTTGTTTTAAAATATTCGCCGCAGGGGTTTTGAGCTTTTTTATATGGAAAAAATCCACTTTGCCCTTTTGGAACATGATCTGTTCACCCGCCTTAGTGCTTCCTATTTGGCTTATAATTTTTTCTAAATTTACATCACTTGAAATCTTATGGCAAGTCATTTGTTTACCTTTTCTAAAATGCTGATTAACTGGGTTGATAGAATGGAATTTGGTCTTGAATTTAAATGGGATAATTGCAAAAGTTTAGCAAACAAATCAAGTTCTCTATGGCTAAAATTAACCCCTTGAGCTATGGCTTCTTTAGTGATAGTTTGCACAAGTTCGCTTAGTTCTGCCTTGGAAATATACTTTTTATCGCTTATAAAATTGTAAACATCACCTATGGTTAATCTTCTAAAATCCAAACCTGTTTTTAAATCCATTTTTTCCTTAGAATATACCCTCAAAGGAAGCCTTGAGCGAATGGTTGGTAAAAGAATGGTTTTAGATCTAACACAGATCACAAACATCACATGTGATGGTGGCTCTTCTAGGATTTTTAGAAGGGAATTTTGGGTTTCTATCCTAAAGCTATTTGCTCCTAAAAGAAGTATTTTTGTTTGTTTTTCAGCCACATAGGCTTCCTTTACCACAGCCTTTGCGTCTTCAAGCAAAAAATCATCCCTAAAAAATTCAACCACTCTTAAAGAGGGAAATTCTTGGGAGATTTTATCTCTCATGCTTTCTAAATTAGCACAAACGGCTATAAAACTTTTTGGCTCTTTGTTCATTGTTTTTCTAACTCTTCTGGGAAAAGCAGGACATCTATGGTTTTATCTAAGAGTTTATAAAGTTGGATGAGTTTTAGATCTAAATCCTTATCTTTAAGGCTTAGGAAAAAACTATTTTGTATATATTCATCAAGTATCCACATGAAGCTATCGTCCCTTTTTTTGGCTATTTGGAAGTTAAAATTGTTGCTTTGTCCCACATAGAAAAATACATATCCATTGGGAAAGGAGATATTGAGCAAATCTTCTAGCAAATCAATATCTTCTGCATTTTTTAATGAGCCTAGATTTGGAAAAAAAGTTTTCAAATCCACAAAGGGTAAAAAAGGACGCTTGTTTACATGGCTATTGATTGAGCTTAGCATGTAGGAGCTAAACCACTCTCTTTGGGGATCAGTTAAAACTATAAAAGTTTTTCCTTCAAGTATGGTTTGAAGCCTGGAAATAGCCAGAGGAACCCATTCGAGTCTCCTTTCTTCCATCCAGCTAAAGTTATCACTTTTTCTTATATTTTTAAGAGTCCAATCTAGGTATTTTTTCATGTTTATTTATCTAATTCATAGGCTTTATGTAAGGCTCTTACGGCTAGTTCGCCGTATTTGTTATTGACCACCATGGATATTTTGATCTCACTTGTACTTATCATTTCTATATTGATATTTTCCCTCGCCATAGTATCAAAGGCCTCACTAGCAACCCCGCTATGGCTCTTCATGCCAACTCCCACAACGGAAACTTTGACTATCTCATCATCATATTCTATAAGCTTGGCTGGCTGGATTCCTTTTAGGGCTTTTTTTGTTAGCTCGAGTTCATTTTCTGGCACGGTAAAGCCTAGATTTGTAGTTCCATCGTGTCCCACATTTTGGATGATCATGTCCACATTTATGTCTTTATTTGCTAAAATAGAAAAGATTTCTGCGGCAATTCCTGGTTTATCCACAACTCCCCTTAGGGTTACCCTTGCTTGGTTTTTATCTAATGCAATTCCGCTTACTATTGGTTTTTCCATGATATTTTCTTCCTTTGTTATTAGCGTTCCTTCGTTTTGGTTAAAACTACTTCTTGTTACCAAATTTACATTTAATTTCTTTGCCATTTCCACCGAGCGAGTTTGTAAAACTTTTGCTCCAACTGAAGCAAGTTCAAGCATCTCATCATAGCTTATCTTTTCAAGTTTTCTAGCTTTTTTCACTATGCGAGGATCTGTGGTATAAACCCCATCCACATCAGTATAAATCTCACAAATATCAGCCTCTAATGCCCCTGCGATTGCCACAGCACTTAGATCGCTTCCACCCCTTCCTAAGGTTGTGATTTGGGCGTCTTTATTTACCCCTTGGAAACCAGCAACTACGACTATTTTACCCTTTTGTAACTCCCTTTCTATGCGATTTCTTTCTATATACTCTATCCTAGCCTTTGTGTGAACATCATCGGTCAATATCCCAGCTTGGTTTCCAGAAAGGGAAATGCTATCGTATCCCATCTCTTTTAGACAAATTGCTAGCAAAGAGCTCGTAACCCTCTCTCCTGAGCTAAGTAACATATCCATTTCCCTGGGGTCGGGCAAAGGGGAGAAATGGTTTGCATATTCTATGAGCTTATTTGTTTCCCCGCTCATGGCTGATACTATTACAACCACATCATGACCTTCTTTTCTTGTTTGGATAACCCTTTTAGCGACGGCTTCTATGCGTTCTAGGCTTCCAACACTAGTGCCTCCATATTTTTGCACAACTAACATTTTACAAATATCCTTCGTTTTTAAAATATTTTATAACTTTTTTATATACATTAAGCTTAAAATACGTTACACTTTCAAAAATTTTATTGCTATCAACAAATTTAAAATCCACAAATTCGGGCTTTTTTGTTTCTATGTTTATTTTAGAATCTGATTTTAATTTTACCAAAAAATATTTCTGTTTTTGCCCATCGTAAGGATACATTTTTGTGGCAATTTTTCCAGGAAATTCGTAAGAAATCCATTCAGGATGAGATGCGATAATCTCCACTTCACTAGTTCCGATCTCTTCTTCTAGCTCTCTTAAAAGGGCATCTTCTGGGCTTTCTCCCTCGTCAATTCCGCCTTGAGGAAATTGCCATGCTCCACTTATGTCATTTCTTAATCCTAGCAAAAATTTGCATTCTAACGGATATTTGCTAGACATAACAACAGCAGCTACATTTGGTCTAAATCTTTTCTTTTGTTCACTCATTCAATTAACCTATATTTTTTTATGATAGAATACTATCAAAAATATCATTAAAGACGACTTTTGGAATATATTTTAGCCTATTTACACATACCTTTTTGCGATAGTAAATGCCATTATTGTGCCTTTAATTCCTTTGTTGGAGCACATGAATTTAAAAAACAATATGCCCTTTCTATGACAGAGCAATTAAGGCAAGATTTGGAAAAATTTGAAGCCCAAAAGGGGCAAATTAGCTCTTTTTTTATAGGTGGAGGCACCCCCTCAACATGTGAAACTTCTTTTTATAGGGATTTTTTCAAGTGCATAAAGCCTTTTTTATCTCCAAATTGCGAAATAACTAGCGAAGCAAATCCAAATTCCGCAACTATTGACTGGCTTGGTGGCATGAAAGAGTTAGGAGTAAATCGTATAAGTTTTGGAGTTCAAAGTTTTTTTGACGAAAAATTAAAATTCCTAGGCCGCTCCCACGATAGCCAAATGGCAAAAAAAGCCATCCTAGATGCGAAAAAACTTGGCTTTGAAAATATATCCTTAGATCTGATGTATGCAACAAAGTTTGACAACAAAAAAAACTTACTCCAAGAGCTTGAAATAGCCTCATCTTTAGGGGTAAATCACATCAGTGCCTACAGCCTTACCATAGAAGAAAACACGCCTTTTTACCATAAAAAAGATGTTCAAAATGATGATATAGATCTAGCTAAATTTTTGGTGCAAAATTTAGAGCAAAAAGGCTTTTCAAGATATGAAGTTTCAAGTTTTGGTCATCCATGTAAACATAATCTTAGCTACTGGCAACATAAGCCCTACCTTGGAATAGGAGCTGGAGCGGTGGGATTTGATGGTAAAAAGAGGTATTATCCCCATAAAGATTTAAAAGATTATATAAAAAATCCCTTTTTCGCAAAAGAGGAAAATTTAAGCAAAGATGATCTAATCTTGGAAAAGATTTTTTTAGGCCTAAGGAGTAAAATAGGCGTTAAAAAATCCATACTATCAAAGGAACAACTAGAAAAAACCAAGTTACTTGTAAAAGAAAAAAAACTTATATGTAAAAATGAAATTTACTATTGCAATGACTTTTTTTTAGCCGATGAAATGGCACTTTTTTTGATGGATTGATGGAATTTACGGAGTAGCAAATTTTATCATATTGACTTTTTAGGCAAAAAGTGTGTACAATACTACACACTTTAACAAAAAGGAATCCTAATGCAAAATCCAAGCACTTTAAGAATGAATATAAGCATAGACTCATTGTTAAAACAAGATATTGATGCTTTCTCAAAAGAGTTAGGCAAGAGCAAAAGCAGGCTTATAGCCGAGGCTTTGGAGTATTATTTTGACATATTAGATCTAAAAATAGCTGAAAAAAGGATGAATGATAAAATTATTTCTAGCCAAGAGATGGATAAGTGGATAAATGAACTATAAGTTAGAATTTAGAAATGGAATTAAAAAAGATTTTATTTCAGTAGGCAAACAAGAAGCCATAAAGATAAAAAAATACCTTGATAAGTTTGCCCTTGCCTTTTGCAACGAATACGAAAAAGAGCTCTTAAAAAGCAAAAAGATAAAACCCCTAAAGGGTAAGTTTAAAGGTCTTTATAGGATAAGACTTAGAACCTTTAGGGTAATTTATGAGAAGAAAGAAGATTATTTGATTATCCTGGTTTTGAGGATAGGACATAGGAAAAGTGTTTATAGATGATTTTTGATTGTCTTACTAGTATTTAAATATCCTTAATTTATCATCTTTTTAAGGCAAAAAAAGCTAAAATTACGTCTTACAAGAATTAAGTAAAGGTTTTTTATGTTTGGAATGAGTTTTACAGAAATTTTGGTTATAGCCATCATTGCCATTTTATTTTTAGGTCCTGAAAAATTGCCAAATACCATGGTTCAAATCGCAAAATTTTTCAAAACTTTCAAAAAAAGTATAAATGATGCCAAAAGCTCCATTGAGCAAGAAATGAATATACAAGAGTTAAAAGAAGAAACAAGAAAATACAAAGAAAGTTTTGAAAAAACCAAAAATGATGTTAAGAAAAAATTGAGCTTAGAAGAATTAGACGAGATTAAAAAAACAAAGCAAAGCGTAAATGAAACCATAGAAAGCCTAAAAGAAGACTTTGGAAAGCCTAAAAAAAAGAAAAGCGAAAAAAAAGAAAAAAAAGATGAGGATAAGTAAATGTTTGAAGAACTAAAGCCTCATATAAGCGAACTTAGGAAAAGACTTGGCATCTCAGTGGCTGTGGTTTTTGTGATGTTTTTTGTTTGTTTTGGATTTTGGGAACCTATCTTGGCGTGGATGGTTGAGCCTTTAAAAGAGGTTTTGCCCAAGGGAAGCAGCATTATCTTTACCAAGGTTCAAGAGCCATTTTTTACAGCCATAAAGGTAGGTTTTTTTGCTGGACTTATCATATCTTTGCCTGTTATTTTTTGGCAATTTTGGCTTTTTGTTGCCCCTGGACTTTATGACCATGAAAAAAAATTAGTCATTCCCTTTGTGCTTTTTGCAACGCTTATGTTTTTGGGAGGAGCTGCTTTTTGTTACCATGTTGTTATTCCTTTTGGTTATAATTTTCTTATAAATTTTGGCTCTCAACTATTTACTGCCTTACCAAGCATAGGAGAATATGTTGGCTTTTTTACTAAACTACTTATAGCCTTTGGTATAGCCTTTGAGCTTCCAGTCATTACCTTTTTTCTAGCCAAAATCGGACTTGTAAGCGATAGAACCTTGATAGGATTTTTTAGATATGCCATCATTTTTATATTTGTATTCTCAGCCCTTTTAACGCCTCCTGATGTTATAACTCAGTTTCTCATGGCAGGACCTTTGATACTTTTATATGGTTTTTCCATATTCATAGCAAGGTCAGTAAATCCTGAGCAAAAAGAAGATGAGGATAGTAATGATGAAGAGGAAGAAGAGAGCGAAAAGTGGAAAGTGAACTAAAAACTTCCAGTTATGATTATGATTTACCCCAGCATTTAATAGCCTCTTACCCAGCAATTCCAGCTAATAGTGCGAGATTGCTAGTGTATGATAGAAAAAAAGATAAGATAAGCCATGCTATTTTTGGGGATTTGATGGATTTTTTACCTAAAGATACTTCTATTTTACTCAATGATACTAAGGTTATAAAGGCTAGGATATTTGGCAAAAAACAAAGTGGGGGAAAGGTGGAGGTTTTACTAAATTCTCCCCTAAATGAAAGTGAATTTAAAGCTTATATAAGGGGTAAGGTCAGGGTTGGGACCATTATAGATCTAGATGCAAAAAATAGTTTAAATGTAAAAGAAATTTTTGACGATGGCACAAGAAAGGTTGAGTTTCAAAATAAAAATAAAATTTTGAACATAAAGGAAGTTTATGAGCTTTTAGAAAGCATAGGTCATGTTCCCCTTCCTCCCTACATCAAAAGGAAAGATGAGGCAGAAGATGAGAAAAACTATCAAAGCCTATTTGCAAAAAATCAAGGTGCAGTGGCAGCTCCAACGGCATCTTTGCATTTTACCCAAGAGATGTTAAAAAAGCTAAAACAAACCCACAAACACGCCTTTTTAACCTTGCACGTGGGAGCTGGAACCTTTAAGCCCGTAGAAAGCGAAGATATAAATTTCCACAAAATGCATGAGGAATATTTTCATCTCTCCGAGCAAGCAAAGCAAATCTTAGAGAGCAAGGATAATATTTTAGCAGTTGGGACAACCGTTACTAGGGTTGTGGAATATTTTGCTAGAACAAAAAAAACTAAAGGGTGGTGTAAACTTTTTTTGCATCCAAAAAACCCGCCCCAAAGGACAAACCATCTGCTGACAAATTTTCATTTGCCCAAATCAACCCTTTTGATGTTAGTTGCTAGCTTTGTGGGACTAGATAAAACTTTAGAAATTTACCAAGAGGCGATCAAGCGAGAGTATAGGTTTTTTTCCTATGGGGATGCTATGTTGATATTATAAAATATCAGTTTTTCTTATCTAAATACCTTTGCAGTATAACACAGGCTGCTTGGGAATCTATCCTCCCATCTCTTTTGTGTTTTGTGATACCTTTTATCTTTTCTTTTGCCTCAAAACTGCTTCCGTATTCGTCCATAAAGATGATCTGCTTTTGAAAATCCAACAAAGAAACAAAATGCTTTATCCTTCTTTGCATCTCTTCGCAACTACTTCCGCTAAGGGGAATTCCAACGATTAGTTTTTCTATCTCCCATTTTTTTAAAAGCCCACTCACATCATGGGCTGCTTGATTTCTATTTCTTCTTTGGATGGCATCTTGTGGAATTATAATGTTTGAATTAAAACAAAAAGCTATACCTATCCTTTTTAAACCCACATCCAAACAGGCTATTTTCTCCACTATAAAACCTTGATACGAAGGTTATCTATCTTGATTTTTCCATCTAGATCGTATTCATATATCTTATCGCCAAATTTTTTTAGGCATTTTTCCAAAGATGTCTCTTTTTTGCAAAATTCTATTATTTCATCATAATCTTCGTTTATCTTCCCAAACATGTCGCAAAATTTGTCTATATCATATATAAGCTTTGCTTTTCCATCGGATAAAAGCTTATTTGTACCTCTACTTTCTTCTAGTCTTTGGGGCAGGACAAAGAGAGGTTTTTTTTGTTTTATGGCTATTTTTGCACTATGCATGGAGCCACTTTTTTCATCAGCTTGTGCTATAATCACAGCTTTGGCAAGCCCAACAACAATGCGATTTCTTTCCACAAAGCTCCACGGACTCGCCTTTGTATTTGGCTCATATTCGCTCAAAACTAAACAATTTTGCTCCATATCTTTTATGAGTTTTTGATTTACTTTTGGATAGATTATGTCCAAAGAATTTCCCATCACAGATATGGTTTTTGGGTAAGCTCCCTTGTGGGCTAGAGCATCTACTCCCATCGCCCCGCCACTTATCACAAAAACATTTCTTTTAGCTAGTGCTGAGGCTAGATTGTTGGTTAAGACCTTTGTGTAAGAGTTAGGTCGCCTTGAGCCAACTATGGCGATTATATCTTTGTCTAAAAATGAAAGATCTCCCTTATAGTAAAGCTTTTTGGGACTTTTTTCTATATTTTGTAAGGATTTTGGAATTTTTTCTAGCTGCTTCATATTTCACTAATGTAAACAAGATCTAAACCCTTAAACATGGGCTTTGCATTTTTTAGTACTTCTAGGGTACTACTATATGGATGGCAAATAGCTATGGCAAAACCACGTCTTTTAGCTATCCCAATAGCCTGTCTTAGCTGCCTTTTGATATCCTTTGGCTTTCTAGAGTTATCCAAAAACACATCCCTATTCAAGATGGGTATCTCATATTTTTTGGCAACTATTTTTGCCTTAGAATGGGGTGTGGTTTTGCTATCTAAAAATTTTATACTTTCTTCTTTAAAAACCTTAAAAAGCCTATCCATGGAAGTTAAATTTGAGGTAAATTTACTTCCTGTGTGGTTATTATAATAAACCGCCTTTGGAAAGTTTGATTTTATTTTTACAATCTCTCTTTTAATGGTTTTATAAGAACTTTTAGTTTTCAGGGTCATAAGCTCTTCATTTGGATTATTGAAAGCTTCAAGGGGCAAATGAACCATGTGAATGGAAAAAGATTTTGCTAATTTTGGAGTATTTGGATGAATGGAAGAAGGCGGCATAAAAGAAGGAGTAACCCTATATGGAATTTGTTTGATCTTTCTTGTTTGAGCCCCAAAGGCAACATCGTCTATGATGATGGCTAGTTTGGGTTTTTTTGCCTTGTGGGGTGTTTGGGTTTTTTTTATCGGTTGGATTTTATTTGTACGATTATCTTCTAAAATCAAATCTTTTTTAGATGCATTAGTATCGTTGCTTTCAAAATAAACTTCCTGTATATCTTGAGTTTTTGCTTGTTCGGATTTTTGAGACGCTTCTTGTTTTTTTAATGCTAAGGTTATCTCTTTTAAAAGGTTATCATCTTGGTTTATAACTTTTTCTTCTTTATTTATTTTATCAAAATTAAAGATCAAAACCTCTTTTTCATGCAGAACATAGAGTGTTGTAAGGGTGCTTAAAAATAAAATCAAAAGTATTATAAACAAAGACTTTATGGTAAAAAAAGATTTATTTTTTTTTCTTGTTTGGGATTTTCTTTTTTTTCTTGGCATCTAATTTCTTGTAAATCTAGTGGGCCTGGCCCACTAGATCTTAGTTTTTATCTTTATCGATGATTTTATTTTGGCTAATCCAAGGCATCATAGCCCTTAGTTTTCTGCCTGTTTGCTCTATGGGAGAATTTTCACTTATTTTTCTTTCACTATTCATTTTTACATAATTTGCTTGACGCTCAAGTATGAAATTTTTAGCGAAGGTTCCATCTTGGATTTCTTTTAAAATTTCCTTCATAGCTTTTTTGCTCTCATCGGTTATAACCCTAGGACCACTCACATAATCCCCATATTCAGCCGTATTTGAGATAGAATATCTCATGTCGGCAATTCCGCCTTGATACATCAAATCAACGATAAGTTTAAGCTCATGTAAACACTCAAAATACGCCATCTCAGGCTCATATCCCGCTTCAGTTAATGTTTCAAAACCAGCTTGAACTAAAGAAGTTACACCACCACATAAAACCGCCTGTTCTCCAAAAAGATCCGTTTCAGTTTCATCCTTAAAAGTTGTCTCTATAATCCCAGTTCTTCCTCCACCAATGGCACTTGCATAAGAGAGGGCTAGGTTTTTAGCATTTCCACTTTCATCTTGCTCAACGGCTATTAGATCTGGAATGCCACCACCATTTACAAATTCACTTCTTACCGTGTGTCCTGGAGCCTTAGGGGCCACCATGATAACATCAACACCCTTTGGAGCTTTGATCTGTCCGTAGTGGATGTTAAAGCCATGCCCAAAGGCTATGGTTTTTCCCTCAGTTAAATTTGGGTTAATTTCTTTGTAAAAAACTTCACTTTGAAGCTCATCTGGTAAAAGTATCATGATAAGATCAGCCTCTTTTGAAGCCTCAGCCACGCTTAAAACCTTAAAATTTTTAGCCTCAGCCTTGGCCCAGGAAGAGCCGCCTTTTCTAAGGCCTATGACAACCTCAACTCCGCTATCTCTTAAATTTTGAGCATGGGCATGCCCTTGAGAACCAAAACCTATAACTGCAACTTTTTTTTCTTTTATGATGCTTAAATCACAATCCTTATCATAATAAACCTTTACTGCCATCTTATTTTCCTTTTAAAGTTGTTATTTAGAAGGGACATTTTACAAAAAAACAACTCAAAACATACTGAAAAAAAATATTTTTTTATAATCTTTGCATTTAAGGTGTTTTTTTGTATAGTAGCAAGAAGTTTTTAAGAGGATATTTTTCATGCAAATTAGTATAAATCCAAAAAGAGAAAATAGATGATAAACCTACTAAAATCCCTATCAAAGGGATTAAAAGAAGATGAAATATCTAAAGACTTTAGATCCCTTTTGCAGGATTTATTAATCCTAAACATCATAAAAAAAACAAATCACACATACAAATTTTCCAAAAATCACATGGCAAGAAGATTGGATGTGGCAAGTAATGGGACGGGATATTTAGAAGTTTTTGACCAAGAAGGAAAAAAAGATTTACTTATAGAACAAAAGGATTTAAATGGTGGCTCAAAGGGCGATATAGTAGTAGCTAAAAGATTTTTTACAAGGGGCAAAAGGGCAAGGGCGAAGGTGGTTTACATAGCCAAAAGAGCCTTTTCTCATTCCATCGTTTACACCAAAAAAATAGATAAAAAAATCATAGGTGTGAATGTAAAAACAAATCTACATGTAAATATAACCGCTTCCCAAAAATCCTTAAAAGCACTTCCCGAACAAAGTGTTTTAAAAATCAATAACGAAACAGGGGTAATAGAGGAAGTTTTAGGGGTTTTGAGCGATGAGAGCGTGGATGAGAAAATATCCCTAGCCCTTTATAACAAAAAAGAACTCTTTTCAAAAGAAGCCCAAAATCAAGCCCTAAGCTATGGCTTTGAGGTGGATAAAAATTTATATGAAGATTATGAGGATTTAAGCCATCTTCCCTTTTGCACCATAGATCCAGTGGACGCAAAAGACTATGATGATGCTATATTTTATGACGAAAAAAATCACTGCTTATATGTTGCCATAGCCGATGTAAGTTCATACGTTCATCCCTTTGATGCTATCGATAAAGAGGCAAAACAAAGGGGATTTTCCATCTATTTTCCCCACAAATCAATTCCCATGTTGCCACGAAATTTAAGTGAAAATATTTGCTCCCTTAAACCAAATAAAGATAGGTTGGCATTTTGTTTTAAAATCTTTCTAGATGCAGACAATAATGTCAAAGGCGAAGAGCTTATAAAATGCGTTATAAACTCCAAAAAACGCTACACTTATGAGGAAATAGATTTATTTTTGCAAGGAAAATACCAAGACTTAGATGCGGGGGACAAAGTGGTATTCCCATGGCTAAAGGCCCTGTACCCCATAAGCCAAAAATTAAGAAAAAAACGCCTAGAAAATGCCTTTGAATTTAGAAGTGAAGATCTAAGAATGAGAGTGGATGAAAACCAGCATCTAATCGCTGTGAAGATAGAGGAGGAAACCCCATCCCATGCTTTGATAGAAGATTGTATGCTTTTAGCAAATAAGGCGGCTGCAAAAAAGATACAGTACGGCATTTTTAGAAATCATGAGAGCCCATCTAGCGAAAGGATAGAAGAGCTTTTGGCTGATCTAGAAAACATTGGAATAGATATTGATTTTTCCCCAGAATTACCAAAACTCATAAAAAATATCCAAAAAAAAGCTGAGCATTTTAACCTAAGAGCCGATGTGGATAAGCTCATCATAAAAGCCCAGAAAAAAGCTCTTTACGAGAGCCAGAATAAGGGACATTTTGGCTTGGGATTTAACATTTATAGCCACTTTACTTCGCCCATTAGAAGATATAGCGATCTTATCTTGCATCGATTGCTTAAAGCATCTATTGAAGATAATCAAAAGTTATACAATTATCAGTTAGAAAATATAGATACTACATGTGAGAATTTAAGCTCCCTTGAGAGGGAGAGTGATAGAGTTGCCTGGGATTATATGGATAGAAAATTTGCAAGGTGGGCGAGTGAAAATTTGGGACAAGAGTTTAAAGCTATCATAAGCGATATTGGAAATACCCCCCTAGCAAAGCTAGACGATGAACTAAAGGGTGCTAGGCTTTTTGTAATCGATAAGGATGTGGAATTGTTAGAAAGGGTCATGGTTAAAATCATCCAATCAGACATAGCAAGCACTAAAATTTTAGTAAAAATAACAAAAAGGCTTAGCTGATGTATAAGAGGGAGCTAGAAAATCTTATCCGCCAAAAAAGCTTACCAAAGTCATTTTTTTTATATGGGGTTTGTAATTACCAGGTTAGTTATTTTGGAGATGTGATCTTGGATATTTGGGAAGCTGAAGATACTTTGACTTTCTATTTTGAAGATTATGATTTTTCCCTAGCCAAAAGACATCTTAGTCAAAATTCTTTATTTGGAAATAAAAATATACTTGCTATCAAAACCCAAAAAAATATACCCAAAAAAGAATTAGACACCCTAGTGGATATTTGCCAAAAAAATCAAAATTCCCATTTTCTGCTCCAATGCTTTGCTGACGAAAAAAATACAAAAAATATGACATCTTCCTTTGCTAAGAAGAAAAATGCCGACTTTGCCAGATTTTTCAAGGCAAACATGGGAGAAGCTATGCAACTTCTTAGCCTTGAGGCTAAAAAACTAAACCTAAACATAAGCCAATTTGCCCTAAATCATCTATATCTAACCCACAATGAAGAGTTATCCCTAGCTGTCAATGAGCTTTCAAAACTTTCCATCTTGGAAAAAGAGATCCAAAAAGAGGATATAAATGAGCTAATCTTTGGACTAGGAGAGGTAAATTTAGGGGATTTTATCGTAAATCTTATAGATAAAAAAGACATAAAAGCTCAATTTGAAACCCTAATGCAAGCAGGAAACCACTCGGAAATTTTTATCATAAATTCCATACAAGCTTACGTGTGCGAACTTTTTGCCTTCCATTCTTACATCAAACTACACGGCAATTTCGATCCAAAACAAATTCTAGGCTACCCCTTGCCCATGCCCCTAGCCCAAAAAAGAGCAGCTCAGGGGATGAATTTAGATCTAGCCACATTTAAAAACCTACTTCACACCCTAGCAAATGCCGAATACACCATAAAAAAAGGCTCTTTCAAAGATAAGCAAAACTATCTCTTATCAACCCTTTTGAAGCTTCAAGGGCTTTTGAGGGCTTAGTAGTTAAGGTTTTACTTGCATAATCTAGGCTAAATTAAAAATCCCAAAACAGAAGCAATAATCAACCACCACCAACCACCTGCCGATTTATGCTATAATACCCAAACCATTTATATTTCAAAAAGTAGGATTACTAAAAACCATGCAAAAACAAAGTGTAAAAAAACATATCACAAACCTTATCTCAACTCTCTTTGGTAAATTTGCTTCTTATCATTTTCCAAAACCTATTCAAATCTTTATCAATAAAACTTATGTATTTGTTCTAAAACTTGATTTAAGTGAATTTGAACAAGCGAGTACTTATCCTAGTTTAAATGCTCTTTTTACCAGAAAATTAAAACATAAGCGTCAAATAAATAGTGATGAAAATATTTTTATTTCCCCAAGCGATGGAAAGATAAGCGAACAAGGCAAAATCCATAAAGGTCAAAGTTTTCAGATAAAAGGAAGCTCTTATGATCTAAAAGACTTACTAGGCAAACATATATCCCAAGAAGAATTGCTTTCTTTGGAAAATGGTTCTTTTATAAACATCTATCTATCTCCAAGGGATTATCATCGCTTCCATACTCCTTGCGATATGAAAGTGCTCAAAAGCATTCATATTCCGGGAAAATTATATCCTGTAAATTTTACTTACCTAAACAAGATACCTTCTCTTTTTTGTGAAAATGAAAGGGTTATTTTGGTCTGTCAAACCCAAAAAAACCAAAAGTTTTATCTTATTTTCGTTGGCGCTTTGAATGTGGGTAAGATCGTCTTTAATTTTGACGAAAGAATACAAACCAACGCAAAAGCAGGCTTAGAAACACTTTATGAGTACAATGATCTAGAACTTAAAAAAGGCGATGAACTAGGCTGTTTCCAGATGGGCTCAACTATAGTTATATTATTTGAAGATGAAAATATTCAGCCCATACAAGATCTAGAAAATGTTAGGTTTTCAGATGTGCTAGTAGCCTATAAATAAAAATTAGTGCTCAATCTTACCCCTCTATATAATTTTTAAGCTTCCTGCCAACCTTTGGGTGTTTTAATTTTTTGATGGCTGAGCTTTCTATTTGTCTTACTCTTTCCCTTGTTACGCTTAATTCTTTGCCGATTTCTTCTAGGGTTCTGTCGCTTTCATCATCCATTAAGCCAAATCTCATACGAATTACGGCTTTTTCCCTTTCGTTTAGCTGATCTAAAACATCGTTTATTTGATTTTTAAGGTCATTTTTTAGTATGTGTTCCATTGGAGAAAGGGAGCTTTTATCTTCCACAAAATCCCCAAATCTTCCATCATCTTCGTTCCCTATTGGTGCTTCAAGACTGATGGGCTCTTTTGTGATTTTTATAACATTTTTAACCTTATCATTACTTAGACCAACTTCTTTTGATACCGTGTCTATGTCTGGTTCTTTTCCGTTTTCTTGTAAGTGTTTTCTGGTAATTTTATTTATGCGATTTATGGTTTCTATCATGTGTATGGGTATTCTGATGGTTCTTGCTTGGTCTGCTATGGCGCGACTGATTGCTTGGCGTATCCACCATGTGGCATAGGTTGAAAACTTATATCCCTTTTTGTATTCAAACTTATCCACAGCTTTCATGAGCCCTATATTTCCCTCTTGGATGAGATCTAAAAATGGCAAACCTCTATTTGTGTATCTTTTTGCTATACTTACAACTAGGCGCAAGTTTGATTTTGCCATTCTCGCTTTTGCCTCGTCTGCTATCCTTTTTCCCCTTTTGATTTGTTCTAATATCTCTTTTAGGGCTTTAGGTTCTAAGGAAAATCCCTCTTTGCTTGCTTCTTTTGTTTGGAAGAGTTTTTTTATCTCCATATAGGTTGAAACCATAGTAGCTTCTGGAACTTGGGCGGTTATAGATTCTTTTGAAAGGTCTGTTATCTTGGATAAAATCTTAGAATGGTTTTGTTTTAACATATCATTAAAAAGTGGCAGTTTATATTCTAATCTTTTTAATTCCTTATCAAATTCTCCGTCGCTTTTTAGGGCTGTTTCCATGGATTTTACAAGCTCATTTATAAGTTTGCTAGTGGGTCCTAGATCCATAAGTTTTTCTTTTAGCAACTTTTTCTTATAGGCTACTATGAGGTTATAATGAAGCATTGCTATTTCATCGCTTTGATCTTCAGGAGTTTTGCTAGTAGCCCTCATCCAGTCTTTTTTAGCCTTATCTAGGGATTTAAAACTACTTACAACCTGTTGGGTTCTTGTGCTATCGGTTTTTTTGTTTGTTTTTTTGTTTTCTTCTTCCTCATCATCCTCATCATCATCGCCATCACTTCCATCATCAAAACTTCTAAAGAGTTCTTTTACCCTTCTTTCTCTGTTGATTAGGGCTTCTTTGTAGTCGAGTATAAAATCTATCAGATAAGGAACGGAGCAGAAAGCATCTATGATGATATCTTCGCCAAATTCTATCTGTTTGCTGATGTCGATTTCTTCTTCCTTTGTCAAAAGTGAGATCTGACCCATTTCTCTTAGATACATTCTAACGGGACTATCGCTTCTTGACCATTCAAGTAGTTCTTTCTCGCTTGCTAAATCAAATTCTTCTTCTAGTTTCTCATCTTGTATTTTTTGAAGTCTTGCTGCCCTTTGCTTTGCCTCTTCTATATTTCGCTTTTTTGCTACTTCTGCTGAGCTAATCAATGAAACTTGGTATTTTTCTAAAAAAGTGCTTACCTTTTTTGCATTTGCCAATGTTGGTTGTTTGTCAAAAAAGGACATCAAATTTTCATAGGTTACATGCTTTTTGCTTTTTTCTGCGAAAAGATTTTCAACTTTCTTGATGAGGCTTACTGGTTTGGAATTTTTTGTTTTTTTTGCTGAAGCTGTTGGCATTAATACTCCCTTACATAATATATAAAGATTACCATGTGATTTTTAAAAGGATTTATTTTACCATATAATGCTTAATAATATATTAGTGATTGGGGTTGGTACTGACTAAGCGGAAAGTCAGTGCGAGAACAGATTGCAAATAACTGAAAACAGATAGCTAGTAGTAAAGTAAGCATTTTTCAAAATGCTAGTTATTTTTTGTCGTATTTAGTCAGTGCCTCTCCCACCCTCTAACTTCCCCATTATCAAAAAACTGATATAATAGGCAAAACAAATCAAAAATGGAAGATAAAATGATTTTTTTAATTCCCCTAGTTTTAATTATTGCTCTTATTTTTCTTGTGGATTTTATCTACTATAAGCCAGATGTAAATAGTTCTCAAAGCAATAAACAAATAGAGCTAAAAACTCCCCAAAATAACACGTCTGCAAATGAATATTTTGAAAAATACATCAATAAAAAAAAGTAATTTTTCATTAAAGCTAAGATTAGAAAAATTTTCCTTTAATCTTTTTCGTACTCCTTTTTGGCTATAATTGCAATTCATTGTTTAAAAATGTAAGGATTTTTATGGAGAACATACAAGGTAAGGTCTGGTATTTTGGGGATAATATCGATACGGATTTGATCATCGCCGCTAGATATCTAAACACTTCAGATCCAGATGAATTAGCAAAGCATGTTATGGAAGATGCTGACCCTGAGTTTGTAAATAAGATGCAAAAGGGTGATGTGATAGTGGCTGGGGAAAATTTTGGCTGTGGAAGCAGTCGCGAACATGCTCCTATTGCCCTAAAAGCTGCTGGAATTAGTGCAGTCATAGCGAAAAGCTTTGCAAGAATTTTTTACCGAAATGCCTTTAATATGGGTTTACCCATCTTTGAGCTTGATAAAAGTGATGCGATAAAGGAAGGCGATAAGGTACAAATAACACTAGATAGCGGAAAAATAGAAAATCTAAAAACAAATAAAACTTATGATTTTTCGCCAATCCCAGAATTTATGCAAGAACTTTTAGGCGAGGGCGGATTGATGAATTATGCAAAGAAAAATATAAAGGGTATATAATGAAAAATTATAATATTTCTATCATAAAAGGCGATGGAGTAGGACCGGAGATTGTGGATGAAGCCATTAAGGTTCTAGATGCTGTCGCAGCTGTGGAGAGTTTTACCCTAAATTATAACGAATACCTAATGGGTGGGGCTGCCATCGATGTTTTAGGGGTTCCGCTTCCGGAAGAAACCTTAGAGGGAAGTAAAAATTCAGATGCTATTCTTTTTGGTGCCATTGGTGGAGAAAAATGGGATGATCTACCCCGGGAAAAACGCCCAGAAACAGGACTTTTAAAGATTCGCAAAGAACTAGGACTTTATGCAAATTTGCGTCCAACCAAGGTTTATGATGCGCTTTTAAATGCAAGCACCATAAAAGAAGATGTTTTAAAAGGCGTTGATTTGCTTGTGGTTCGCGAACTTACCGGCGGGCTTTATTTTGGAGAACCAAGGGGAAAGGGCGAAGATAAGGCTTTTAATACCATGGTTTACAGCAAAGATGAGATAAAGCGTATAGCCATTGTGGCCTTTGAAGCTGCTATGAAAAGAAAGAAAAAACTCTGTTCGGTAGATAAAGCAAATGTACTTGAAGTAAGCCAACTTTGGCGTGAAATAGTAGAAGAAGTTGCCAAAGATTACCCAGAAGTTAGCCTATCTCACATGTATATAGACAATGCCGCCATGCAACTTATCCGCAATCCAAAGCAATTTGATGTTATACTAACAGGAAATATTTTTGGGGATATTTTAAGTGATGAAGCTAGTATGGTTAGCGGATCTATCGGACTTTTACCAAGTGCAAGTATAGGGGGAAAAGTAGGGCTTTATGAACCTATTCATGGCTCAGCACCAGACATTGCTGGACAAGGCATAGCAAACCCCATAGCTACTATTTTGAGTGCTAGTATGATGCTTAGATATTCTTTAAATGAAGCTTCCGCAGCCGATAAGATAGATGATGCGGTTGATAGGGTTTTAAAGGATGGATATAGAACAAAAGATTTGGGCTCCTATGAGGCTAAAGAAGTTTGTTCAACAAGTGAAATCGGTTCACTCATCGCTAGTTATATATCCTAAAAGATGGAAAATCTAGGGATCTTTTCTGCTTTGGAGGATTCCCTTTTAGATCTACTAAATGAACTTAAAGACCACTTAAAGCCTTACACTAAAAGGGCGTATTTGGTGGGTGGTGCTCCTAGGGATCTGCTTCTTAAAAGAAAGGTTGGGGATTTGGATGTGGAGATTTATGATATGCATCCAGATGACTTTGATAGTTTTGCCAAGAAAATAGACGCCATTGGGGTTGGGAAAAGCTTTTTTGTATATAAATGGAAAGGATTTGATCTATCTATTCCAAGGATTGAAAGTAAGGTTGCTTCGGGTCATCAAGGTTTTAAGGTTAGTTATTGCAATAAAGAAAAACTCGCTTCAAGCAGGCGGGATTTCACTATAAATGCCTTGATGATAGATATATTTTCGGGAAAATTGCTTGATTTTTGGGGCGGGTTAGATGATATAAAAGTTCGCAAAATTCGTCTAATTGATGAGAAAAAATTTGCTGAAGATAGTTTGAGGATTTTAAGGGGAGCTAGATTTTCTTCCCAGCTTGGCTTTAGTATAGATGCTAAAACTTTTGATGTGATGAAATCAATGGGTTTAGATGAGATTAGCAAAGAGAGAATTTTTTGGGAGTTAGAGAAGATATTTTTGTCTCCAAATTTAGATCTTGGTTTTTTAAATCTATATAAACTAGGCATTTTTAAAAAGCTTTTTGGAATTGATTTTGGAGATGAAAAAGCAAAAAAAATATCTTATGCATTAAAAGAATTTCACACCCATAAAACAGAATCTTTACACCCTTTTATTTTTTTATATGTGCTTTTAAACCAATTGGATTTAGACATCAAAAAAAGTTTAAAAAACATAAAAGCACCAAATGAATATATCAATATTTTAAGCAAATCTCCCTATAAACTTTTGCCGCTTTTAGATAAAGAACTTTTAAAAATAAGCCTAGAAATCCCCCTTAAAAATTGGGTTGGTATTTGCCAGAGGGGTTTGGTAGAAAGGGCAAAAGAATTGGGAATTTATGAGAAAAAGTTTGATTTTCATATAAAAGTTGCAGATATTATAAAAGATGGGTTTGAGGGCAAAGACATTGGAATCGAGCTAAAAAGGAGACAACTTGAATATATCAACTCCTTGTAGCGTAGCGGTTAGCTTTTTGGAAAAAAGCAATTCTTTAGAGTTTGCTTCTTTAGTGCGGACTTCTTACGGCTATGCCGTGCGTTCCGTTGGCTGTTCGCACGTTAAAAGAAGGTTAAGATGAACAAAGAAAGCTTTGCCATAAACTTACTCAAAAATTCTTACATAGGCGACGATGGGGCGGTTATTGGCGAATGGGTTTATTCTAAGGATATTTTTGCTGAGGATATTCATTTTAAAAGGGAATGGATGAGCCTAGAGCAGATCGCTCAAAAAGCTATGCTTGTAAACATTTCAGATGCTATTGCTATGAATGCAAAACCCCTTTACGCCCTTATTGGTACAAGTTTGCCTAGTGATTTTTCCTATAAAGAAATCAAAAAGTTAAGCGAGGCTTTTAGGCTTACATGTAAAGAGTGGGGTGTTGAGCTAATCGGAGGCGATACCACAAGTGGGAAAAATTTGACAATTTCCATAACCATAATCTCAAAAAGTAAAAATCCAGTTTTTAGATCTGGCATGAAAAGGGGCGATTTGATCGCCCATACAGGTGAACTTGGGCAAAGTTTAAAGGGTTTAAAAGCCTTGCTTAGGGGTGGAAAGTTAAGCAAAGAACACAAGTTTATAAAGCCAAAACTAAGATCTGATTTTTTCTATCGTATCTCACCTTTTGTTAGTTCAGCCCTTGATATTTCCGATGGATTGGGAAAGGACTTATCAAGATTGTCTGAAATCAACAAATTAGGATTTAAATTTAGATGCAAGATGGAAAAAGCCCAGCTTTGTAGCGGGGAAGAATATGAAATGCTTTTTTCCTTTCATCCTAGATTTTATAAAAGAATTTTAAGTGAGGCAAAGCGTACAAAAACCCCTTTAAACATAGTGGCAAAGGCGGTTAGGGGTAAGTATAAATCCCCTTGCAGGGAACATCATTTTAAAAACTAAAGGAAGAAATTGAAAAAAGTTTATGTGTTAAAACATTCGCCATTAAAGGATGTGGTTTTTACCAAAAATTCCAGTGATTTTTCTGTAAAGGAAATTCCCCTTTATGATTTTACCAAAGAAGGTGAGCATCTGATCTTGCATCTAAGAAAAAAAGATTTGACCACTTGGGATATGCTGAAAATTTTAAGTGAAATTAGCGGAGCAAAGGTAAGGGATTTTGGCTATGCGGGACTTAAAGATAAGGATGGCATGACAACCCAATACATAAGTATTTTAAAAAAATATGAAGATAAATTTGAAAATTTTTCCCATGCAAAAATTAAAATTTTAAGCAAAACCTACCATAAAAATAAGATAAAAATAGGTCATTTAAAGGGAAATAGATTTTTCATAAGATTAAAAAAAGTATCCGCTATTGACGCAAAAAAACTCCAAAGTGGACTTGAATTTTTAGATCAAAATGGTTATCCAAACTTTTTTGGTTACCAAAGATTTGGAAGGGAGCAAAAAAATGCTCAAGATGGCTTAAAAATTCTCAAAGGTGAGTTAAAATACAAAAATAAAAAGATGAAAAACTTTCTAATCTCAGCCTATCAAAGTGAACTTTTTAATTCTTGGCTTAGCAAAAGGATAGAAATTTCCCATTTGGTTGAAAATTTTGGAGCAGATGAGCTTAAAAAAATGTTTGATTTTGATGATGAGCTTATCAAGAAACTAAAAAATCAAAATCAATTTTTGAAAATTTTTTCAGGAGATATTTTGCATCATTACCCCCATGGAAAGGCGTTTTTATGCGAAGATTTGGGCAAAGAAATCCAAAGATTTGAGCAAAGGCAGATCACCCTAACGGGTTGGCTTGTGGGAAGTAGAGCTTTAAAAAGCGAGGGGGAAGCTAAGAGAATAGAAGAGGATTTTTTCAAAGAGGCTGTAAATTTTCAAGAAAAAATGACAGGTTCAAGACGCTTTGCGTGGAGTTTTTTAGAGGATTTAGAATACAAATACATAGAAGAAAAAGCATGGTTTGAGATGAATTTTACCCTACAAAAAGGCTCATACGCCACAACCATTTTAGACGAATTGGTAAAGTCGTAAATTTATGCTAAAATAATAAAAAGGAAGAAAATGAAATTATTACTCATAGGGGCTGGAAATATGGGCGAAGCCATGCTAAAGGGTTTGCAAAAGTACGATATAAGCGTGGTTGAGGCAAATGAAAAAAGGCGAGAGGAACTGAAAAAAGCTTATAAAAATGTTGTATTTTTAGGTGCAATGCCAGATATTGAGCCTTATATTTTAATCCTAGCTATCAAACCCCAATCTTTACAAAAACTACAAGTAAAAGGAAGGGCAAAGGGGCTTATTTCCATCCTAGCTGGAGTGGATCTAAAAACTTTAAAAGAAAAAATTCAGGCTAAATATTATATCAGAGCTATGCCAAATATGGCAGCCCTAAAGCAAAAATCAGCCACCTCTCTTTGTGGCGATGAAGAGTTAAAAAAAGATGCCATAAGTGTTCTTGAGAGCATAGGAAAATGTTTTTGGCTCCAAAGCGAAGATGAGTTAGATATCGCTATGGCTCTTGCTGGATGTGCTCCTGCATGGTTAGCTTTAGTCGCAGAAGCTTTGAGTGATGGGGCCGTGAATTTGGGCTTAAAAAGGGACCTTAGTTTTAAGATGCTAGCCTCGCTTTTTGAGGGAGTTGGGGCAACCTTACAAGATGTGCATCCAGCCATTTTGAAAGATAGGGTAACTTCCCCAAAGGGAACAACCATAGCAGGCTATAAGGCTTTAGAAAAAGGAAGTGTTAGAAATGCCTTTTTAGAAGCCATGGAAGAGGCTTATGGTAGGGCGAAAAAGTAGTTTTTTAAATATTTTTGCTATAATACCCGTTTTTATTTTACGAATTTGGACTAAGGAAGAGCATGAAAGAATATATTTTAAAGATAGATTGTCCTGATGAGAAAGGGCTTATTTATCGCATATCGGATGTGGTTTTTAAGTATCAGTTAAATGTTGTTAAAAATGATGAATACGTTGATAGGGAGTTGGGAAAATTTTTCATGAGAGCCGTTTTGAGTGGTGACATGGATACAAAGGCTTTTTTAGGGACCTTGCAAGCTATGCTTCCAGATAGTGCCACCATCAAATTAGACGAGAAAAGACAAAAAAATATAGTCATTTTGTGCACCAAGGAAAACCATTGTTTAGGGGATATACTCTTAAAGCACGATAGCAATGAACTAGATGCAAACATATTAGCTGTTATCTCAAACCATGATCATTTAAGGGGTTTAAGTGAGAAGTTTGGCATTCCTTACCACTTTATCTCAAGTGAAAATATACAAAGAAAAGAGCATGAAAAAAGGGTTTTAAAAGCCCTTTCATCCTATGAGCCCGATTTTATAGTTTTGGCTAAATATATGAGAATTTTATCGCCAGATTTTGTTAAGATCTACCCACAAAAGATGATAAATATCCACCACTCTTTCCTTCCAGCTTTCATAGGAGCAAACCCCTATAAACAAGCCTATGAGAGGGGAGTGAAGATCATCGGCGCCACAGCCCATTTTGTAAACGATAACCTAGATGAGGGTCCTATCATCAGCCAAGATGTTATACATGTAGATCACGAAATGACATGGCAAGATATGAGAAAAGCAGGGCGAAATGTGGAAAAGGTAGTTCTCTCAAACGCCCTTGATCTAGCCTTAGAAGATAGGATTTTCATACATGGAAATAAAACGATTATTTTCTGATGTTTAATCTAGTTTTAGTAAGTCCTCAAATCCCCCAAAATACAGGGAGCATAGGTAGAATGTGCGTAAATGCCGATCTAAAACTGCACATTATAAAGCCCACTATTTTTAGCCTAGATGAAAAGTCGGTAAAAAGGGCAGGACTGGATTATTGGCAAAAGCTAGATCCCATCATCTGGGAGAGTTTGGATGAATTTTTAGATGCAAACATTTCCCATGTAAAGAGGTTTTTTTTCGCCACCACAAAGAGTCAAAAACCTTATTTTGATGTAAAATTTCAAAGGGGAGATTTTATCTTTTTTGGCGCAGAAAGCACAGGACTTCCCAAAAAGCTTATGGATCTAAATTGGCAAAATGCCATCACTATCCCCATGGGAAAAAATGGTAGAAGCCTAAACCAAGCCACAAGCGCTGGCATTATACTATATGAAGCTATTCGTCAAAATTATGAGCAGTTTAATGCTTGAACTTTAAATATAAGATTTTATTATTTTACTATTTAGATTTATAATTTATTTTTTATGTTACAATGTAGAAATCCGTTACTAAAAGTTACTTTTATTATCGAACTTCAGTACATGAATTCAAGTATAACTACAAGTTATTAAGCTATATTGAAGAAGACACCTATTTATATTTTATTATCTTATAATTATGTAACCATGGGTAACTGATTAAGGTTATTTTTTATTGAATACTATTGCATATTCAGCATGATTAAGATATAGTAGTGAGTAAAAAGAGAATATCTTAAAGGAGGGATTTTAGTGAATAAGACATTCAAATCAATATACTGCGAACAAACAAATACATGGGTTGCTATCCCTGAGATAGCTAAAACGGCTGGTAAAAAATCAAGCAAAGTAGAACAGTGTGGATCTAAAACATCAAGTTTTTTGACCTGTTGCTACCAAAAATTTTCCCTTAGTCTTCTGTCTTTGGTGGCTATTTTTAATACTTCTCTTTTTGCAGATGCCACTGGAACTGATCCATCTAGGTGGAATGCTCCTGATGTAACCGCAACTGGTCTTAACTGGTGTTATTATGATCATGATTTAGAAGCTGTGGTGTGTGGCGATCAAGACACCAGTGGTGGCCCCAATTCGGTTACTTTGGGTGAGGATGCCAAGACAAATTATGGTGTAAAAAAAACGGATGCTTATGTTAGTACCATAGAGCAGGCGGTTCAAGCAGGCATAACAGCTTCACAGCAAGCTGGTGCAACTCACGATGATGTGAGAGATGCCGTTCAGCAAGTATTGGATGCTTCGGGTGTAACAGATAAGGATGCATATTTTAATCTAGGTGGTGGTGCGGGTTATCTTACTGGCTCTATTAATGATAATGATGAATTTGATGTTGTTATACGAAAATTGAGAGATAAGGCTGATGAGGCTGAAAATTTAGGTCGTATTGCTATAGGTTATGGAGCATTGGCAAATCAGGGAGCTAATTCTATAGCCCTTGGAAAGGGCTCTGTTGCTGGAACAGCAGTGCAACATGTGAATGCTATTGCTATTGGAAATGAAGCTAAAGTTGAAAATAAAAATGCTATAGCTTTTGGCAATCGTGCCCAAGCTCTTAAAGAAAGCTCTATTGCTATTGGTATAGATGCTGTTGCAAGAGAAAAGGGTGGTATTGCACTAGGTGCTAGGTCGGAAAGTGTAAGCTCGGGTATAGCACTAGGTCATGATGCTTTTGCCGATAGTCATGAAACTTCTAGTTCTAGGCGTTTGAAGAGAGATGCTGTCGCTGTTGGTGGTTTTGCTTTTGCAGATGGCGATCAAACAGTAGCTTTAGGTTCTAGGGCTAGAGCAGAAAAAGACAGTCGATTGTTATTGGAAATGATACCCGTGCAACAGGGACTGGTTCGGTTTCCATAGGGGGAGATGATTCTAATGATACTGTTGGTTATAGTAAACATGATTATCTTAAAAATCTTGGCTATAATCCACACTCTAGTGGGAATTATCGACCAACTTTTTCAGCAGGAGATGGTTCAACTGCCATTTCTATTCATGCTCAGGCCTTGGCAAAGGGAGCTACCGCAGTTGGTGTAGGTGCAACTGCAGGCTTTGGAGAGAGAGGTGGTCAAACTGGATCAGCTGGAGGCATAGATCTTTATGATTGGACTGAACGGGGTGGCGTGGAAGCAACTGCTGTTGGAGCACTCTCTTACGCCGAAGCAAATCAAACTACGGCTGTGGGATTTAAAACCCAGGCTATAGGTCTTTCGAGTATAGTTGTTGGTTCAAATTCTGAGGCAAGAGCTGATAAAACTGTTGTTATGGGTTCTGATTCACACATTTCACAAAGTGGATCAAATTCTATTATCATAGGTGCTGATAACAATGTTACAAGTGAAGAGACTTTTATTGTTGGAAATGAAATCAATGAAACCATTAGAAATACAGTTTACTTAGGGACTCGAAGCTCCGCAAGAGATACGGGTGGCGTATTGAAGAAATTAGATGGCACTGATGGGAATACAACTACAGCTGGTTCGGAAGGGGTTGTGAGCGATACTGTTTATGCTGATTTAACTTTCAAATCAAATGACTATACGGCCAAACAAGCCCACGGAGCTGTAACTATTGGTGCGAGTGGTGCTGAAAGGCGCATACAAAATGTGGCTTCTGGACAAATTTCAAATACATCAACTGATGCTATCAACGGCTCTCAGCTGTATGCTGTAGCAAAGGCCCTTCATGATCATCATAAGGTGTATTTTCATACAAATGAAAACAGTGCATCTCAGCCCGATGGAAACTCAACTACCAATAAGGGTTTGCCAATGGCGAAAGCAGGGGCAATGGGAGTCTATGCCATAACAGCTGGTGTGGGTGCTAATGCTATAAGTGATAGTTCTATCGCTTTTGGTACTGATTCAAATGCAAGTGCCAGTTATTCTGTAGCTTTAGGTAGTAAGTCTGAAGCAACTGCAAATAGCGCTTTGGCTTTAGGTCGAGAATCAAATTCTTCAAAGAAAAATTCAGTTGCCCTAGGTGCAAAATCTACAACACAAATAGATGCAACCAAAGTAGATTCTGCTACTATTAATGGTATTACTTATGGTAATTTCAAAGGTGATGAAAATGTTGAAGCGGGAGATCAGGTCTCAGTTGGTTCGGTAGGAAATGAAAGACAAATCAAAAATGTAGCCCCAGGAGCCATAGATGAAAACTCAACCGATGCCATAAATGGAAGCCAACTTTATGCTGTTGCTGATGTTTTGGGTAAAGAAGTTAAAAAACCTCTAACCTTCGCAGGAGACTCAGGAGATGAATTTAATAGAACTTTAGGTCAAAAGGTAAATGTAATTGGTGGAGAAACAAATGATAGTAAACTTTCTGACAATCCTAATATAGGCGTAATTGCAGATGGCAATAGTACTTTAAAAATAAAACTTGCTAAAAACATAAATATAGATGGTGCAAATATAGGAGGCATAGATATAAACAGCTCAGGTATAGACATGGGAGATAAAAAGATTACAAACCTTGCCCCTGGAATAGATGATACTGATGCTGTAAATGTAAGCCAGTTAAAAGATGTAAATGCCACTGCTAATGCAGGATTTAAGATCGCA
>PDWI01002131.1_pt1 | contig 30310 bp, 25 predicted proteins | sample 1430891 | NCBI WGS metagenome assembly PDWI01 (sample SAMN01162508, study PRJNA174530) | Oral metagenome, whole genome shotgun sequencing project. | biome: Marine environment; feature: Marine mammal; material: Swab sample of the gingival sulcus; isolation source: swab sample of gingival sulcus... | reverse complement strand
TTCACTGAAGGTGGAGGCCGTGCATGGAGAAGACATCCGCACACGTGAGGCCATGAGAACGACCGTGTTCGATTACATCGAGCGCGACTACAACACCCGACGCCATCACTCAGCACCGGGATACACCAACCCCGTCAGCTTCGAGCTGGCACACGCTGCTTGACGGATTGTCCGTTGTTGTTGGGGAAGTCCACTCCAACACCAACAGACCAACGTGGTGCAACCGAAGTCGCCCGCTTGATGGCGGAGAGATTGCGCGAGACAGACAGTCCTGCTGTCGGGGCGTTCGTCAACGCGCTGAAGGGCTTGCACTCTCGGGGGTGAACCACAGTGGTATCGAGAGTGCCGTGATGCTACGGCGGCGTCTGCCCTTGTGGGAAGGGATCTGAACTGCCGGCAGGTCGATGCCATCATGGCGTTCACTGCCAACGGATGACTTCGGCTGCGGGCAAGCAACGCGTAGCCTGAATCGTGCTGGAACCTGGCCGGACATTCAGGAACCAATGCATGTTTCTCATGAATCTCCTGCGGGTTCGGGACGCAGGAATTTCGGGAAGCGGCCAAGGAGTATCAGGTTACCGGATGCGATCATTGCCACGCCTGCCGTTTTCAATGCAGACCATTCATAATTCTCGAAAATCGTTGACAGAATCAGCGCGATGATCGGAAATACGATCGTGGCGTAGGATGCCCGTGCCGATCCGATTCGTCCGAGTAGCGTGAGGTAGGCTCCGAAGGCGATGATGGTACCGAACACCGCCAGGAAGAGCAGACATCCGATGTAAGTCGGCGTCGCCGAGAAAACGAAAGCATCGGTCGTCACAAGTGATCCGACCAGCAGGATGCCCGTGCCATAGGTCATTCCCCAGGCATTCGCGGAGACGACGTCAACCTTTCGTGCCTGCAAGGCCCGCGAAGCCATGTTGCCGAGTGAGGCAAGATATGTCGCACCCACCGACAGGAGAACGGCGATACCAATTGTCGTGCCTGTCAGTACATCTTGCAGCTCGTTCCGGAACAACATGCCAACACCGATGAGCCCGAAGGCAGCTCCGATGACGACAACGCCCTGCGGACGCTCTCCGAACAGTATCCAGGCGTTGACGATGTTCAGTACGATCAGAAAGGAGAAGATCACCGCCTCCAGCCCCGTCGTCAGTCCGAGTTCGACTGCGATGTAGTACAGCAGGTAGTTCATCGAGAACAGAAACGCTCCGAGTGCAAGGAATAAAAGATGCGCGCGGCGATCGAACCAGGTGAAGCGGCCCGTGACAAGAACGAAGCCCTGCAGCAAAAAGGCGGCTATTGCGAACCGATAGAGTATCGACTGAATCGGAGGAACCTCACCGATCTGATACTTGATGGCAAGCCACGTCGATCCCCAGATGAGGACAGTGGTCAGATAGAGAGCGGCGTTGAGCATGCGAACCTCACTGGAACACGGGGGGTGGGAAGAGCGGACCGAATTGCAACCCAGAACGCGTCGTCAGCTTTCGGGGTGAGCAAATCGATCTTGCGATCCGACAAAGTGCTTCGAGTTTCGGCAGCGGAGTAAAGGCCGAAGTCCTGTTCCAGCAAGACATCATCGCCGTTTGCGCGCCTTCCCTGATTGCGGGAAATCCGTTGCCGCTGGACGATGATCAGTTGCTGGCCTTGCCGCTGCTTCACGATTCGGGCACATCCTGGGCCTCGTTTCTCGGCGATCCCGCTCTGGCGGATCGACTGCGCGGGCCGAACCTTGGCAGGGTCGGCCTTTGTCTCGATGCCGCCATGGCAGGTCAAGGCATCGCACTGGCGAGCCGTTTCCTCGTGACACGAGAACTCTCGGATGGGCGTCTTGTTCAGCCAACGGCCTGTTCCATGCGGGGGCCTCAGACCTACTATCTCCTGTCACGGCACAGAAACCCCGAACGTCCTGCTGTCGGGGCCTTGCATCAGTGGATTCTTGGCCAGCGGGAAACGTAGTCAGCGAGAAATCCAGTGGTTCCGGCGAATGCACGTTCATTCAGAGGGCCATTCCAGGTGCTTCCTTTCCTTTCGCAGCCAGCAAGCGCTTGATCGCCCATGCCACGTGCTCGCACACTATCGCCGACGGGTGGTTCTGCCTCTCCCGCAGCACCTTGATCGCTGCTTCCGTGGCAGGCCCGTTCCCCAGCGCAACCGCGATGTTCCGAAGCCATCGTTCGTGCCCGAGACGCCGGATCGGGGAGCCCTCGAAGCGTTTGAGGAATTCCGTTTCGGTCCACAGGAACAACTCGACCAGCGACGCCTGATCAAGTCCGTGGCGCGGTTCGAAATCGCCAGTGTTCGAAGGCCGGGTGAACTTGTTGAAGGGACAGGCGAGCTGGCAGTCATCGCAGCCGTAGATCCGGTTGCCCATCGCTTCCCGAAACTCCTCGGGAATGCTGCCGGGGTTTTCGATCGTCAGGTAGGAAATGCAGCGGCGTGCATCGACCACGTGATCACGCACGATGGCACCGGTGGGGCAGGCCGTGATGCAGGCGCGGCAACTGCCACAATGCAGGTCCGTCACTGGTGGGTCGATCGGCAGCGGGAGATCGGTGTAGAGTTCGCCGAGGAAGTACCAGCTGCCACTGTCGGCGGTGAGCAGGTTGCTGTGCTTGCCGATCCAGCCGAGTCCGGCCTTGGCCGCCAGCGGTTTTTCGAGCACGGGGGCGCTGTCGACGAGCGCGCGCCATCGGAAATCGCCGTATGCCTTCACCGTGGCCCTGGCAAGACGTGCCAGTTTTCGTCGCATGACCTTGTGATAGTCCCGCCCGAGCGCATAGCGCGAGATGTAGGCGAGGGAAGGGTCGGCGAGCACCGCGTGGGCATCGGCGGAGTCTGGTGGAAAGTAGTCGAGTCGAACCGATATCACACGAATCGAACCTTCGAGAAGTTCCGCCGGGCGGCTTCTGAGCGTACCGTGGCGTTCCATCCAGTCCATTTCACCGTGCATGTCGTCGGCGAGCCAGTCGAGGAGGCGTGTCTCTGCTACCGAGAGATCGGTGTCGGTAATGCCGCAGGCTGCAAAGCCCTGGCGGCGCGCTTCGGCCTTGATGAAGCGAGCGATGTCGGCAGCGCGTTCGTGCGTGCTCTCGAACGATACTTTGTCTGCACCGCCAGCACCGCCAGCACCGCCAGCACCGCCAGCACCGCCAGCACCGCCAGCACCGCCTGCGCTGCCTGCGCTGCCCGCACCGCTCGTACCTGCGACGCCTTGATCAGGCTGGCCGTTCAGCAAAGTGACCACTCTTGTAGTAGACGAGGGTGCCGGCATCGGCGCTCCAGGTCTGCCAGGCTTCGATGGGGTTGCGAATCCAGGTGTCGGGACCGTAGTCACCCCAGGCGTCGCTCAGGTAGCCCTCGAGCACCAGCATTTCTTCGCCCTGGGGGTCGAGCCGTGGTTGGAAGGCGGCGTGCGCCGTCCAGCGCAAGAGCAGGCTCGCGTAACTGCCGTGACCGTGCAGCGCCAGTACCTCGGTGCCGGCTGCGGGCCCCGGCAGCCAGAGTTCTTCGCGGTTTGAATCGATGCAGCGCTGTTCGCTGTCACTGGCGAGCATCTGCCCGACGGTCACGTAGATGTGCGCGTTCCCGGAAAGACGTACTGGTGCGGGATGATCGGGCGGCAGGCGCACGTAACCGCCGGCGCCTGCGCTCACGCCTTCGGTGTCGAGGCGGCCATGGCGTAAATAGGCTTCGACAGCCCCACGCGTGACGAACTCGATCGCCTCGCTGTGATTGCCCGGTGACTGACGGAGCTCGCCACATACCCAGGGCGGCTGACGATCGACGAAATCGAACACGCGAAATTCGAGCCCGGGGAGGCGCGCTGGCATCCACAGGCGCTCGTCGCCGGGAAGGACGATGCGCCGGCCGAGGTCATTGTTGACCGGCACGAGGTGCTCGGGCAACCATCGGGGCAGCCGGCTGCGATCGATCTCCCGCGTTGCGCCGGGCACCCGATGCGATGCTGTGGATGCTGCTTGCTGGTCTGTCAATGTGTTCGTTCGTCGTCAATGATTGAGGGCCGGTCGCGTCTCGCGAAACCTTCACCGAAACCGCTTGTCTTTTTCACGGCATCTTACTATGCTCTCTCATGGAGAACATTTGGAGTACATTTCAATGGAGCAACTGCCTCCGCTCACACATCTCGAGGCGCGTGTACTCGCCGCCATCGAGCGGCATATCCGAGCCGAGCAGCAGGCGCCTACCATTGCCGAGCTGGCGGGCATTCTACGCCTGAAATCGCGCGGCACGGTACACCGCTACGTGCAGTCGCTCATTGCCAAGGGCCGACTGGAGCGTCAGGGCAATGGCTGGCGCAGGCTGCGAATCGTCGGTCTGGCCATGCCGGAGCCGCGCTCCAACATCCATCCGTTTCCGGTGCGCCGTGCCGATTCCGGTGTCCATTCCGGTGCCGATCACGATGACCACTCCGATGACGGTTCCGACAGCTCTCCTGTCGATCCACCGGCATCGGCATCAGCGAGCAACATTGCCGACTACCGCCCGCTGCCCGACGCCGACGATCCCTCGGTCAGGGGCAACGAATCGCTCGGGGTGCCGCTCATCGGCCGTATCGCGGCTGGGCAACCCATCGAAGCCGTGGAGGATTCCAACTGGCTGGATCTGTCCGCCTTTCTCGTCGGTCCGGACCGTTACGCGCTCCGCGTCACGGGCGATTCCATGATCGATGCCGGCATTCTCGATGGCGATACCGTCATTCTCAGAAAGCAGGACACGGCGAATGCCGGCGATATCGTCGTTGCCCTCATCGACATGCAGGAAGCCACGCTGAAGCGCCTCGGGCGAACCGGCAACGGCATGGTCGAACTCATCCCGGAGAACTCCACCATGGCACCGATGATCTACTCGGCCGAGCGTGTCAGTTTTCAGGGGGTTCTCGTGGGACAACTACGGCACTACTGAACACGAGGCCGGCATTGCGTTCCGAATCACTTTTCGAGGTATCTGCCGTAGTTCGGCCGGATCGTCTGGATCCCCGCCGGGGCCGGCGTCGTCTTCTCCTGCGGTTGGTTTCAATCGCTGCCGGTTTCAGGCTCATCGACCAGCGGTAACAGTTCGCCTGCCGACATTCGCAGTGAGGCTGTCTGCAAGCGAGCCATGTAGGGTCTGTTGTCTTTCCGGTAGACGATGAACAGTGTCTCGTCATCCGCCCATTCGATACTCAGCAGGTGCTGGACATGGTCGACGAGAACGGTGTATTGGCTTCCGTCGGGACGGGATACGGCGAGAGAGAATTCGTCGTCGGTATCGATGATGCCGTCGCCGTTGCTGTCCTCGTCGATCACGTGGTAGTGAACCAGCTGTTCGGCAGCACCTGATCCTTCATCGGGCATGACGGCGCTCAGATCATCACGATCGACAGCTTTGTGTCGGCTGATGCCCTGCACGCGAGAGATGATCTGTTCGTTGTCGGCAAACAGCCAGCGGTGCTCGTTGCTGAGCATGTTCACGAACACGACGTTTCTGGTGCTTCCGCCCCGATAATAGCCGCCGCTGCTGCCCTTGATGGCGTCCTTGACACCGCTGCCGCCGACGTCCTTGAAGTTGGACACGAGTTCCATCCGCACGAATGGTGTACCGGGTGAATGTATCCCATCTTCAAGATCGAGCGCTTCGGTTCTGCGAAGCGTTTTCCCGGGGGTTTCAAGCCCCCCGTCATGTTCTTCCGGCCTCAGGATGTCGACGAGCATGGGGCCGATGGTCACGGCGAACGAGAGCACGCCGAGCAGCAGCAGGCCGAGCATCAGCAGGCCATTGATGGTCCAGAGCGTGAAGAAGAGTTTTCGTTCCTTGCCTGTCGTGGTCATGGTGTTGCCTCAGTCGAAAAGGTCTTTCGGGGGTGGTGTCAGACACTCAGGCCCCTCATGGTGCGTATCGTTCACGTAGTCGCTGACGCGTTCGATCACCAGCGAGTCGTCGGGCGCCGGCAGCATGAGCGCATCAAGCACTTCCCGATCCGTCGTGTCAAGCCAGGTTCAGGTTCTGCATTCTGCACCGAAGCCGGCCGGAAGCGCAGCTCCTCGTCTGTGATAGCGTGCCTGCTACGATCCGTCTGCACAGAGCATGGCCCGTTCCCCCGGTGAACCGCGAAAAACGAACCGAGATCTTCCGTCGGCTGAAGGCCGCCAACCCCGCACCCGAGACCGAACTCGAATTCTCGAACCCCTTCGAGCTGCTGATCGCCGTGCTGCTCTCGGCCCAGGCGACCGATGTGAGCGTGAACAAGGTCACGCCTGCGCTGTTCGCAGCGGCCCCCGATGCCGAAGCCATGCGAGCACTCGGTGTCGATGGTGTTCGCGAGCACATCCGCAGTATCGGGCTGTTCAACAACAAGGCGAAGAATGCGGTGGCGGCCTGCGAGATGCTCTGCGAGCGGCATGGTGGTGAGGTGCCGAACGATCGGGCGGCACTCGAAGCGCTGCCCGGCGTGGGGCGCAAGACGGCGAACGTGGTGCTGAACACGGCCTTTCGTCAGGTCGCGATGGCGGTCGACACGCACATTTTCCGCGTTTCCAATCGCACCGGCATCGCACCGGGAAAGACCGTGCTCGAGGTCGAGAAGAAGCTGCTGAAGTTCGTCCCCGAAGAGTATCTGCTCGATGCCCATCACTGGCTTCTTCTTCACGGACGCTACGTCTGCAAGGCGAGAACGCCGCAGTGCGCGAAGTGCATCATCATCGATCTCTGCGAATACATGGGCGCCGAGCGCAAGGCCGCGCTCGGCGAACGCCGGCGCGACAAGGCCGGGTAGTTGCAATTGTGTGTGGAGGTCGGGCTATCGCGTGCGAAGTCGGTTGGTCACTTGCAAGGCCGGGTAGTTGCTGCAGATCGGGCAGTCGCGAGCAAGACTGACGACAGCCATCGGCGTGAACAATCATTACCGTCACGCCGATCGTTGATTCCGTCGCATAGCAAAATGCGCACTGGTTGCTATGCTTCGGTATCGGAATTTGATGCCCCTCCCGCAAGATCGTGGCGCGATCCTATCCATTGACCGACCTCGTCAAGCTCGTCAGAACCTATGGTGTTCTGGCGGGTGCGCTGGATACGGAGCGGGTGCTGGCCGGCACCATCGACCGTGACTGGATTGCGCGCGAAGTGGAGCAGTACGTGCCGCTCGCGTCGCTGCCGAAAGCCTTCTTCGACACCCAGCGCGGGCACGACATGCTCGCCGCCGAACTCTTTCCCGACGAAGACATCGACCCGCTCGCCATCCAGCCCGCTGCGCTCGATATCGATACGCTGGGCGCCGAGCGACTGATCAACACGAACCGGCTGCCCAAGCTCGAAGCCACGCTCCACCGCGCCGTGCTCGAAGCCAACATGCTCCTTGGCGTCAGGCTCTACGGCGATCACGGCAAGGGCCAGCCGAAGATCAGCTACGATTTCATCATCGCCACGATGCTGCAACACGTGCGCGGACACTACTACGGGTTCAGTGACATCTCGCCGGACGATGTCGAGATCGTCGATGACAGCTTCATCCGTTCCTGGTTCGGCTCGCGCGTGGCTGAATTCGTGCGAAGCCTTGCCGACCATCACGCGCTTTTCCGAGCGGCTGTCGATGCCGGCGAAGCGCCACCGGAGCCATCTTCCGCGCGCATGGCAACGGCGATCGCCGCGCTCGAGGCGAGCGAACTCCGGCTCATTGCCCGTGCCGCGGGCGATCGCGTCATCAGCTTTCTCGACGAGGATCAGCGGCAGCATCTGCGAGCATGCGGCATCGATGTCGACGACCCCTTCCCGGAGTACTCGGCGCTCGAGGCGGCCTATCGGCGCACCGAGGCGGCCTTCGCGCTCCCGGGTGTCGACCACTACGCCCTGCGCGAGCCACTTCGGAACACGCTCATGCAGGCGGTGCGTGATGCTCTCGACGAGCCGGACAAGCGCGACCGGCTGTCCGGTCGTCGCGGCAAGGCCGTGCACGAAGTGCACATCAACCTGCCGGTCATGGAGTACTTCGTGGCCGCCGAAGCGCCGAACTCGATCGAAACCGTGCATCTTGCGAGCCTCGAGATGATGCGCTCGCTCGAGAAGGGACGGCGCAAGTCGGTTTCCACCATGGTGGCGCATGCCTTCAACATCGCCTCACTCGCCGAACGCGTGCTCGGACGTGCGCTCGAACCGCTGATCGTGACGCTGGCAATGCTGCACGATGTGGTCGAGGATGGTTCGCTGCGCGTGACGGGTTACGGGCATTCGCTCCGCAGGATCCAGTTCCGCTTCGGTGGGCCGATCGCCGCCATGGTGTCGGAGTTGACCGATTCAACCGTGACCTCGGCGGCTGGCAGGAAGGCGCAGCTCACGCTCCGGCAGCCGCACCTGATTCTGCCGCAGGCCCAGTACGACGTCGGCCGCTTCACCAGCATGACGGTCAAGGCCACCGAAGACGAAGTGCCGTACACGCTCGCGGGCATCGTCATCAAGCTGCTCGACACCGTGGTATCGATGAAGGAGGGGCTGCGCGATCCCGACCTCATGCAGGGTTACTGGCGTCACAGCGGTGCCCGTATCCACTGGGCCGAGCGCGATCGTGGCGAGATCGTCAAGCCGCTGATCGAGCGGCTGGTGATCGAAATCCGCCGCAGCAAGGACGACCCGAAATACCGTCGCCGTCCGCATCACGTCAATGCCGTGAGGCTCCGGGCCGGACGCGCGATGCTCGAGATGGTGCTGCTCTATCAGGACCTCTACGCCACGCAGAACCTCGCCATTCTTGCCGCCGAGTTCTGTCTCGATGCCGGCCAGCGCGACACGCTGATCCAGCACTTCTTCGATCGCAACCTCGACGAAGCGATGTTCCGCGAACGCGTCATCGACCGTCTGCTCGATGACGCGCATGTGCTCGCCGGCATCGCCAGCGGGCGTGTACCCTCGCTCGATCACGTCACGCTCTACCCGAAGGACGCCACGGACTGCCACGAGCGCGACGCCACGCCCTTGCTCGAGTATCGGCAGTCGGCCATTCGGCGTCAGCTCATCCGTCAGGAGCTCGACATGGATACGCCCGACAGGCTGAGCAACGCCATCGCGCGGCGCGAGCGGCTGCTGCAGACCTGGGACGAACGGCACGGCTGGGCCTTGTTCCCGAAGCCCTGTCTGGCGCTTGCGCAGTCGATGACGACTGTCGGCATGGTCGGCAACTGAGTTCAGCACCCTGTTATCACGGCACGCGCGACAGGGCGGCTGCCCTGACGATGCCGACAGTGGGGTGAGTCCCCGAACCCCTTGGGAGCCCTTCGGGAGCGGTTTCTTCCCGGCCCTTGCCTCAGGTGCTGCGACGCCGCGGCGGCGTGGCACGTTTCTCGGGCACGGCATCGAAGTCGATGTGCTCGGCACCGTGGTAGACGAGAAAATGCCGGCCTTTGGCGCGGGCGATCATGGTCATGCCGATCTCGCGCGCAAGGTCGAGCCCCATCTCGGTCACGCCCGAACGCGAGAGCAGGGTGGGTATGCCCATGAAGGCCGTCTTCATGACGATCTCGGAAGTCAGGCGGCCGGTGGTGTAGAAGAGCTTGTCACCCCCATCGATGCCCTCGAGCCACATGCGCCCGGCAATGGCATCGGCAGCGTTGTGACGCCCGACATCCTCGATGTGCATGAGCGAGCGGCTTCCCTGGCAGAGCCCGCAGCCATGTACGGCGCCCGACACGCGGTACACCTCGTTGAGCGAACCGACATCGGCAATGAGTGCGTAGAGTTCGGACTGCTTCAGTGACGGTTCGGGCAGCGACACTTCGTAGAGCTTGTCGATGGTGCAGCTGAAGATCGTGCCCTGACCGCAGCCGCTCGTGATGATGCGCCGCTGCATCTTCTCCTGCCAGTCGCTGATGCCGCTGCCCGCATGGGTGGTGACATCCACGAGTTCACGCTCCCAGACGACCTCGACCGAGCGGATGGTGGCGATGTCGTCGATGAGTTTCTGGTTGCGGATGTAACCGAGCGCAAGCGCTTCGGGCTCGGTGCCGAGGGTCATGAGCGTGACCACTTCCCTGCCATCGACTCGCAGCGTCAGGGGCATTTCGCCGGGCACGTGCACCTCCACGGTTTCCCCGTACTCGTTCACGGCGGTTACGGCGTGCGCGGGCTGCAGGCCAGCGTCGCTCAGCGACGGCCGTTGCGGGGAGATCAGGGTTTCGTTCGCCACACTTGATTGCTCCGGGTTGTGCTACAGCCCTTCCTCGCGGAAGCGCCGGTGGGCTTCCTCGTAACCCACCCGGGCGATGTTCTCATAGGCACGAAAATCCATCAGGGCAAAGTTTCTGACATCCGGTTCGATCAGCAGATCCACGTCACGCCGGCGGCGTGCCAGGGTCTCGATGCTCTTGAGGTCGTTGGAACGGAGCAGGGTTTCGAAGATGAGCGGATAGCTCATCGCACTCCGCAGGGGGTTGAGGTGCGAGGCCAGCAGTTTCCAGCCCGAGACCGAGGTATCGAACGCGTAGTCATGTTGCACCTCGGGGAACTGTCCGACGTTCACGCCGATGATGTAGCCGAAACCGTCGAGCTTCTCCCGCATGGTGTTCACGGGGAAGTTGTTGAGCACGGCACCGTCGATCAAAAGTTCCCCCGCCGGGGTCGGCACCGGAGAGAAGATGCCGGGGATGCTGATGGTGCAGCGAATCGTTCGCCAGAGGCTGCCGCGGTCGTGGACGACCGTGCGGCCATCGGCGAGGTTCGTCGACACGGCGAAGTAGGGCACCCAGAGGTCCTCGATGTCATGGCCGCCATAGACATCCCTGCAGAAGTGCGCGAGCTTTCTCGAACGCATCATCGACACCAGCGGCAGGGTGTAGTCGTAGAGCGCCTTGCGGTTGGCGAAGACGGTCGAGAGTTCGCGGATGCGTGCGACCGATTGCCCGAGGGCCATCGATGCACCGAGCAGTGCGCCCATGCTCGCACCACCGATGCAGTCGATCGGCAGGCCACGCTCCTCGATCAGTTGCTGCACACCGAGGTGCGCGTAGCCGCGTGCGCCGCCGCCACTGAAGACGATGGCTCTGGCGCAGCCGCGCAGGCGCCGAGCGAGCCTGGCCATGTGGCTGCCGTCGCCCATTCGCAGGTGGTGAAAGGTTCTGAGACTGCGTGGGTTCAGCCATTGCGCGGTGCCACTCGGTTTCACGGTGTCGGGTGGATGCAGCAGCAGCAGATCCATCGGTGTGGTGCTGTCATGCTCTTCGAGGCTGCTGGCGACAAGGCGTTCGATGGGGCGCACCGAAGGGTCGGCACCGGGTGCTGCATGGCCCACGAAGAGGATGCGGTCGGCACGGTTGACGCAGCGGCGGGTCCAGTCGTTCCATTCGGTGTCGGCCACGTAGAGCAGCGCGTCGTAACGCTCCTCCTTGTCGTCGAGCCACTCCGACACGGCGGCGTTGAAGAGGCTGAAGAAGGGTGTCTGCGCGGTGCCACGCTTGCCGTAGAGCCGATCGAAACCCTGCGAACCCAGCGAGAGCGCAGTGCCGATCTCGCGCATGGCGCGCACCAGCCGGGGCACGAACTGGCGGATGGGTACGTGCTCGTCGAGCGGGATCAGCACGAAGGTGTTCTCGCGCGGTTTCTCGCGAGTGCCGGCGCCGTGAATGCCCTCCACATGGCGCTTGACGACGAGGCGCGAGAGTTTCAGCAGCATGTCCGAACGTGGCAGCACGATGCGCTCGAAGTCATCGCGCGCGAGTTTCGCCACCGTTGATTCACGGGCGGCGATCACGGTGGTGCTGCGATGGTCTCGGCCAAGGAGTGCAAATTCGCCGACCACATCCGGTGCATGAACCTCGGCAAAGGTACGCACCTCCGTGCCCTTCTTCCCGTCCCGGCGGCCGATCGAAACCTTGAGTCGGCCGGACACGAGGATGTAGAGCCCGTCGGCTTCGTCACCCACGTGGAAGAGTTCCTGCCCGGCGCGGTAGTGGGAAATGCTCGTTGCATCGAGCAGCAGTTCGAGCGTCTGATGAGTCATCTCGCCGAGAAGGTCGAGATAGACACGGGCAAGGATGACGCGCCGGGATACCTCGGCCGCCACATCGTAGACGTGGGCGAGTATCGAGGAATCGATGTCGTTCAGTTGCTCGAACTCGCATCTCGGCAGCATCGCAAGGCGGGTGCGACGCGACGCGACGGCGGACACGAGATGGTCGGTGCCGTTCAGTGCCGCAAAGTCACCCGCCGTCTCGCCCTTGCCGCGCGACTGGAGGTAGACGCTCTCGCCGTCGGAGGTCGTGATGAAGAGTTTCAGTTCGCCTGCGAGAATGATGTACAGGTAGTTGCTTCGCGTGCCGGCCGTGAACAGGGTTTCACCTTCGGCGAGATCCCGAAAGTCGACCGTCGGCGCGAGACGCTCCCAGAGCGCCTCGTCAAGGCTCTTTACCAGAGGCAGCCTGCGCAGCTGTCTGAGGTAGCGGGTGTCATTCACGAGTGCACCGAGGTTTCCTGCGGGGCGGGGCCCATGCGCTTGTTGATGGCATACCCTAATCTACTGCAAGAGCAGGCTCGCGGGATGCAGGCAAACCGCTCGGCGCCAACCGAAACAGCGCATGGAAGGCTGTTCGGGGTCTCAGGGCAGGAAACGCATCTCGCCGAACCAGCTTGTCGCTCGCTGGCCCGAGTTGTCGCCATCGGTCATGACTGCGTAGCCGGCGATTTCGTCGATGGCGCGCCCGAAGGCGCTCTGGAAGTCCTCGACAAGGTTTCGCTCCTGCACGACCCAGTGGCCGAGGTCGGCAGGACCCGAGCGCACCGCGATCATCGCCGCCTTCTCGGTGAAGGGGTTGTGCCAGACGGTACCTGCGGGAATGCTCGTGGTCCAGACATAGTTGAGCGCGAGTGTGTTCCAGGGTAACGGGCCGAGGCGCGCCACCACGTACAGGCGGGCGGGGAAGTCGTCGCCGTCCTTGCGCTGTTGATCGATGCCGTCGAAGAGCGTGTCGACGCGCCACCACCAGCGTAGTGTGGGCGTGACGGCAAGATCGATCTTCTCCTTCCTGTAGAGAATCGAAGCGCTTCCGTCGCTCGTTGCCTCGAGCGCGCGAATGCCATCTTTCTCGACAAGCCGGTAACGGGTGCTGCCTGCGAATTTCCGCTCTTTCCAGGCCTCGAGACTGGTGTCGGTGAACGGGGCCGGAAGGTCGGATGCGTCGGTATCGTCGGTAGTGTTCCGGGACGTGCTCTGAGAGGTGTTTCGGGATGTGCCCTGGGATGTGCCCTGGGATGCGTCTTGGGATGGGTTCTGGGCAAGCGTCGGAATCGGTGTTGCGACGCCGAGACCTGTCAGGCTTGTCGTTACGATCAGAACGGCGAGAGGTGCAGCAGGCAGGCGCAAGCACCGAGCAAGGTGTTTCACAGCGTGCTGCCGTCAGTTCGATCCGTCGGCGTCCGGGTTCTTGTCGTCCTCCCCGGGTTCCTCACCGCCAACCACCGGTTCCGCGTCGTCGGTTTTCGATTTCTCGCCGTCAGCTTCCGGCTCAACATCGGTCACTTGCGGTTCTGCGCTCGTCGCTTCTGCGTCGATGGCTTCCGCTTCCGTGCCGGTCGCTTTCGCTTCCGCGTCGGCCGCTTCCGGTTCCTTGCGTGTCGGTGGTGGCACCACGGCGCTTTCAGGCACACGGCGTTCGGCCAGGGGCGGCAGGAAGCGTGCGTCGAACACTTCGGTGACATCAGGTTCATCGCTGAAGTCGTAGAGTTCGTCAAGCTGCGTGATCGATCGCGCCAGCCGCGCGTTGTCCACGGCACCCAGTCCGTTCTCCATCACTTCGTCGGTCCGGATGTTGTGGCCGATGGCCATCACAAGTCGCTTGAGTTCGGCGTCGCTGTCGGCGTCGGGATTGTGAACCACGACATGCTCGATGGCGGCAGCGGGATGTTCGAGGGTTTTCTGCAGGCCCCTGGTCAGCGCCTGCACGAATCCGTTGACGAGTTCGGGATGCGCGTCCGCGAATTCGGGATTCACGATGATGGCATTGCCGTAGAGATCGAGCCCGAAATCACACATGAGCATCAGCGAGATGTCCTCGGCGGGCACGTCTTCCGCGAGCAGGTTCACCACTGATGTATATGAATATCCAGTAATGGCATCGACGTCACCGGCGGCGAGTTTCGCTTCACGCTCGGCGAAGCTCACGTCCTCGATCGTTATCGCGTCGTTCTCGAGCCCGTTGATGCTCGCGAAAGCCGGCCACTGCGCGAAGGCCGCGTCCTTCGGCGACGCGCCCAGGGTGTGGCCTTCGAGATCGTTCGGCCCCGTGACACCCCGTGAGCGCAGACCGATCACGGCGAAGGGTGGCGTGTTGTAGAGTACGAAAACGGCGCGAAGCTCATTGTCGGGGTGCTCGGCACGCCACTTGATCAGCGCGTTGATGTCGGCTGCGCCGAAGTCATACTTACCCTCTGCCACCTTGGGGATGGCATCGAGCGAGCCTTCACCGGGTGAAATCTCGAGTTCGATGCCGGCATTCTCGAACAGCCCGGTTTCGAGTGCCAGGAGCAGCGGTGCAGCGGTTCCTTCCCAGTGCCAGTCGTTGATGAAGCTGGCCTTTTCGGCGGCGTAACTCGTGCCCGTTGACAGGCAGACAAGGCTCGCAAGCACAAGCGCCTGCAGATGGTGTCGGTGGCGTGGGAACATTGTGCTTCAGGCTTTCGGCAACGGGTGCAGGTTATTAGGCCACCGCCCGCATGTGCGCGCGCCGGTGATTCTGGTGAAGAGTGTAAAATTTCAGCTGGTTTACATGGCGCTTTCGCAAGGTTGCCCGAAGCGCCGGCATCCTGACTTTCCCATGGCCGATCCCGCTTCCCGAAACCACCTGCGCCGTTTTGCCGGTCTTACCGTACTGATCATCTACATGCTGATACTCGTCGGTGGCACGGTGCGTGCCACAGGCGCAGGCATGGGGTGCCCCGACTGGCCCACCTGTTTCGGACAGTGGATTCCACCAACGAGCGAGGCACAGCTTCCAGTCGATTACCAGACGATCTACGCCGATCGCGGCTACGCCGACACCACCTTCAACGTCAGGAAAACGTGGACCGAGTACGTCAACCGCCTTCTTGGCGTGTTCACCGGATTCAGCATCTTTCTGACACTGCTCTTCGCCATTCCCTGTCGGCACACCGATCGGCGCACGCTGGTGCTTTCGGCCCTGGCCTTCGTGCTCGTGGGTGTCCAGGGCTGGCTCGGTGCCAGGGTAGTGGCAAGCAACCTCATGCCCGGAATGATCACGCTGCACATGCTGCTGGCTCAGATCATCGTGGCGCTGCTCATTGCCGTGTGGGTACGCGCCGGGCGCCGGGAACTTCGCCACTCCGATGTGGCCGATCTGCCGCGGACACTGTTTCTGCTCATGCTGCTGGCCATGGTGGTGGGGCTCCTGCAACTGCTCACGGGTACTCAGGTGCGCGAAGCGGTGGACATCATCGCGCGCCAGAGCAACCACGAGGATCGCCACCTCTGGATCGACAACCTGCCGCTCGTCTTCGCCTTCCACAAGTGGTTCGCGCTGCCCGTGGCGCTGATCAACGCCTGGCTGATCGTGGCGATCTACCGTCATGCGCGCAGCCGGCTTCTGCGACGCCTCAACACGACACTGCTCGTGCTGATTCTCGGCACCATCGTGCTTGGTCTGACCATGGACAGTCTGCACTTGCCTATCGTGTCGCAACCACTGCACCTGCTGTTCGCGTCGATGATCTTCGGCACGCAGTTCGCGATTCTGCTCGTGGTGCTGCACGCGTGGCAGTCCGGTGACGCAGGGCGGCCGTCGTCGGCATCGGACCGGGCGGCAATGGGGGTGCCGGTGTAGGTGGTGCTCACGAGGCTTTCTGCCGTGGCAGTGGCTGATTGGATGTGTGCGCTTCGTGCTACATTACCGCCGCACAGGTAGCACGAAGGCTACTGTTACAGGCGATCGACAAGGAGTGTCACCATGCCAGCGATGCGAACGGACTCGCGATCCGCAACGTTTCCGGTGTTTCCTGCCCGGATGTTTCCCGCCCGGCATCATGCCGATGCCATGTGGCGACAGCGCCTGATCAGGCTCTTGCTGATCATGTGTCTGTTCCTGCCGGTGTTCACGTCTACCGCGACTGCAGGGGAGGGTAATGCAGCGGGCTCCAGGTCCGGGCCAGAGGCAGTCGAGCGCCTGCGCCTCGACATCAACACCGCTTCGGCCTCGGAAATCGCAGCGACGTTGCCGGGCATCGGCCCCGTGAAGGCCGCAGCCATCGTCGAATATCGTCGTGCCAACGGCCTTTTTCGAACACCGGATCAGTTGCTGGAGGTGCGCGGCATCGGCCCGAGAACACTCGAGAAGATCGAACCCTTTCTGCGCATCGGCAGCGTCGCGGCGGACAACCGGCGACGTGATCTGGCGCGGCAGGCGCGGGAGCGTGGGCAGGCGCGTGTGTCGGCGATCCTGTCGGTGGTCAGGGAGGATCGACGGCGCGCGCTGGATTCACGTTGACGCCTGACGCCGGTGCGTTCAGTCGTCGAATGCCACCAGGGTGTGTACATCCACCCCCATGGCCTTGATCTTCTGGTGCCCACCCAGGTGGGGCAGGTCGATGATGAAGGCGCTGCCGACGATTTCGCCACCGGCCCGGCGGATGAGCTTCACACCGGCCTCGCAGGTGCCACCCGTGGCGATGAGGTCATCGACCAGCAGCACACGCTCGCCTTCGCTGACCGCACCATGGTGCATTTCCATGACCGCTTCGCCGTATTCGAGCGTGTAGCTTTCGCCCATGCGCTCGCCGGGCAGTTTGCCGGCCTTGCGGATCGGCACGAAGCCCACGGAAAGCTGGTGCGCGATGGCACCGCCCATGATGAAACCGCGCGCTTCGAGCGCCGCCACCTTGTCGATGCGCTCGCCGGCGTAGGGGTGCAGCAGCATGTCGATAGCCATGCGGAAGGCACGCGCGTCACTGAACAGGGTGGTGACATCGCGAAAGGTGATGCCGGGCTTCGGGAAGTCGGGGATGGTGCGGATCGAATCTCGGATGTTCATCAATTCTGTGGCTCGTTGTGCCTGGCGACTGCGCCGATGGTACAACAGGCCGTGCGTGATAAGATCAGCGCGGTTTCTCAGTGACGGATTGTCCGACCCATGACTGCCAGTGAACTTCCGGCCCGCGGCACGCTGCGTGGCCTTGTTCTTGCCATTGCGGCGCTTGCCACACTCGCCCTCGGCGCCTGCAGCACCGTCAAGTATGGCGCACTCGAACGTGTCGGCATTCACAAGCGTGACGTGCTTGTCTCCAACGTCAAGGGGGCGCGCAAGGCACAGAAGGAAGCGCAGGAAGAGTTTCAGGATGCGCTCGATCGTTACCTGGAAGTGGTCGAGGCCGAAGACTCGGATCTCAAGCGTGCCTACAAGCGCCTCAACAAGGAATACGAAGATGCGCGCGATGCCGCCAGTGATGTTTCGTCGGAAATCGACGATGTCGAGAATGTGGCGAAAGCGCTCTTTCGCGAATGGCAGAAGGAGATCGGTGAATACAGCGACGCCTCGTTGCGTCGTGACAGCGAAAACAAGCTGCGCGACACGCAGGCTCGCGCCGACAGCATGATCGCAAGCATGCGCGAAGCAGAGGCCTCGATGCAGCCTGTGCTCAGAACGCTGCGCGACAACGTGCTCTACCTCAAGCACAATCTGAACGCGCACGCCGTCGGTTCGCTCCGCAGCAAGTTCAGTGAACTCGAAGGCGATATCGGCAATCTCGTCGAGCAGATGCGCCAGTCGATCGCACGCTCCGACGCCTTCATTGCCGAAATGCGCAATGCCGATGGGTGATGACGAGTCGCTCGGTCATCGCGAACGGCTGAACCTCGAAACCGGGCGCATCAGCTGGGACGAACTCGCGCGCTTCTTCGCACGCGGCGTGGTGATTCATGTCGCGGCCGGCATGGATCTCGTCGAGGTGGCCGAGTGCCTTTCCCGCGATGACGTGCCGACGCTTGAAGGCTGGCTGAACGCGGGCCGCGTGGCGCGTGCCAGCGACGATGATGCCCGGGCCTGGACGGCGGCGAATACCGAGTTCTGGTGTGTCGTGGTGGCGCCCTGGGTGGTGGTTCAGGAACTTGATCCGGAGCAGGCGGCAGAGGTTACACCGGCTGGCGCACCGATCGCAGCAGGGTAGTCGCGGCCACTACCGGCGTTTCCCGCTGTTCCCGCACCGCTGCCTCGAGCCGCGCCAGTTCGGCGGCAAGATCGGGGTTGCCATGGATCAACTCGTGAAGCTGCCATTCGATCAGTGCATGAAACCACTCCACGCGCTGTTTCTCGCGCCGCGTCACGAACTCTCCGCTGTCGACGAGTTCGCGGCGATGCGCGCGTACCGTTTCCCAGAGTTCCGCGATGCCGTCGCCGGTGGCGGCGCTCAGCGTGGTCGCCACGGGGCGCCAGGCACCCGCAGGCTGGAGGATCGAAAGGGCGCGCTGATAGGCCTGTTTCGCCTGTTTCGCCGCCAGTGCCTGATCGCCGTCGGCCTTGTTCACGGCGATGATGTCGGCCAGTTCCAGTACGCCTTTCTTGATGCCCTGGAGGTCATCTCCGGCGCCGGGCAGCATGAGCAGCAGATAGCAGTCGACCATGCTTGCCACCATGGTTTCCGATTGTCCGACACCCACGGTTTCCACCAGCACCACATCGAACCCCGCCGCTTCGCAGAGCAGGATCGACTCGCGCGTGACGCGATTCACGCCGCCGAGGTGGCCGCTCGTCGGCGAAGGGCGGATGTAGGCGTCGTCGCTGACCGCGAGGGCAGTCATGCGGGTCTTGTCGCCGAGGATGCTGCCGCCGCTGCGTTTGCTGCTCGGATCCACGGCGAGCACGGCCACGCGGTGGCCCTTGTCGAGTAGCTGTTGCCCCAGCGCTTCGATGAAGGTGCTCTTGCCCACACCCGGCACCCCACTGATGCCGAGGCGGATGGCCTTGCCGGTGTGTGGCAGAAGCCGTTTCAGGACTTCCTGGGCGATATCGCGGTGGGCGGCGAGCGTCGACTCGGTCAGGGTGATGGCGCGCGAGAGCATGCCGCGTTCGCGAGCAAGGATGCGTGCGGCGAGTTCGCTGGCGGTGAGCTGGGTGCTGGCGGGTCGGGTGGCTGGCATCCTGGATTGCCGATTCTGTCTTGAATGAGATTGCCGTCTGGGTATCGAAGCGGTCGTCAGGCTGCGCGTGGCGGAAGGCCCGGCTCAGGCTGCGCTGTTGCCATCGTGCCCGGGCGTGTCATCCTGCTCAAGCGGCGGATGCCCGAGTGCCGCACCGAGCCCTTCGAGCAGTTCGGCGGCCGCGTCGGCAATCACGGTTCCCGGCGGATACACGGCCGTTGCACCGGCGTCGAGCAGGGCGGGAATGTCGTCGGGCGGAATCACGCCGCCGACCACGATGCGGATGTCCTCGCGCCCCGCGGCGTCGAGCGCTTCGCGCAGGGCGGGCACGAGTGTCAGATGGCCGGCGGCGAGTGAACTGGCGCCGACGATGTGCACGTCGTTGTCCACCGCCTGGCGGGCGACTTCGGCGGGTGACTGGAACAGCGGGCCGATGTCCACATCGAAGCCGAGATCGGCGAAGGCCGTGGCGATGATCTTCTGACCACGGTCGTGGCCGTCCTGACCCATCTTGGCGACGAGGATTCGCGGGCGCCGCCCTTCGTGGGCACGGAAGTGGTCAACCGCCGCGTCGATGCTGCCGAGTTGCTCGTTCGCCTGCATGCTCTTTCGGTAGACCCCTTCGATGGTATGAATGGTGGCCTGGTGCCGGCCGAACACCGACTCCATGGCCGATGAGATCTCGCCGACCGTGGCGTGTGCGCGAGCGGCATCGACGGCCAGCGCAAGCAGGTTGGCATCGTCGCTGGCGGCACCGTTCTTGAGCGCCGTGATGGCACGCTCGTGCGCGGCGGCATCACGCTCGCGCCGCAGCGATTCGAGCCGTGCGATCTGCGCTTCGCGCACGCGGGCGTTGTCGACCTTGAGCACGTCGATGTGTTCTTCCTGTTCGGGACGCAGGCAGTTGACGCCGACCACGCTCTGTTCGCCCGAGTCGATGCGTGCCTGGGTGCGCGCCGCGGCTTCCTCGATGCGGAGCTTCGGGATGCCGGCCTCGATGGCCTTCGCCATGCCGCCACTGTTTTCCACCTCGTCGATGTGTTCACGCGCGCGCGCGGCGAGTTCGCGGGTCAGGGTTTCGAGGTAGTAGCTTCCGCCCCAGAGGTCGGTGGTGTGGGTGAGTCCGCCTTCGTGCTGCAGCAGGAGCTGGGTGTTGCGTGCGATGCGTGCCGAGAAGTCGGTGGGGAGGGCGAGCGCTTCGTCGAAGGCGTTGGTGTGCAGCGATTGCGTCTGCCCGCCTGCGGCCGCCATGGCCTCGATGGCGGTGCGCGTGACGTTGTTGTAGACATCCTGTGCCGTGAGGCTCCAGCCCGACGTCTGGCAGTGGGTGCGGAGGCTCAGCGAGCGCACGTCCTTCGGCCCGAAGGGCTTGACGAGGTTCGCCCAGAGCAGCCGCGCTGCGCGAAGCTTGGCGACTTCCATCATGTGGTCCATGCCGATGGCCCAGAAGAACGAGAGGCGGGGCGCGAAGGCGTCCACGTCGAGCCCTGCGGCCACGCCGGCGCGGATGTACTCGACACCGTCGGCGAGGGTGTAGCCGAGTTCGAGATCGGCCGTGGCGCCGGCTTCCTGCATGTGGTAACCCGAGATGCTGATGCTGTTGAAGCGCGGCATCTTCTCGGAGGTGTAGCGGAAGATGTCGCCGATGATGCGCATCGAGGCCGCCGGTGGGTAGATGTAGGTATTCCGCACCATGAACTCCTTGAGGATGTCGTTCTGGATGGTGCCGGTGAGTTTTTCGGTGGGCACGCCCTGTTCTTCGGCGGCCACGATGTACAGCGCCATGATCGGCAATACGGCGCCGTTCATGGTCATCGACACGGACATCTCGTCGAGCGGGATGCCGTCGAAGAGGATTTCCATGTCGCGGATCGAATCGATGGCAACGCCGGCCATGCCCACGTCGCCCGCCACGCGCTCGTGATCCGAATCGTAGCCACGGTGGGTGGCGAGGTCGAAGGCGATCGAAAGACCCTTCTGGCCAGCGGCGAGATTGCGCCGGTAGAAGGCGTTGCTGTCTTCGGCGGTCGAGAAGCCCGCGTACTGACGCACCGTCCAGGGGCGCGTGGTGTACATGGTGGGGTAGGGGCCGCGCGTGTAGGGGGCGATGCCCGGGTAATCGAGGTGGTAGCCGGCGGCCTCACGATCACGCGCGTCGTGGTGCTCGCGAATCTCGATGCCTTCGGGTGTCGTTCTCGCGATCCCGGAAGCCGCTCCGGTTGTGTCCTCTGGCGTTTCGAGGCTCATGCGCCTTCTCCCTGGTTGGTGTTGTCCGCATCGTGCAGGGCCAGCTCGAACGGCTCGGCGTCGCGCACCACGGGCAACAGTGGTGGCGATGTCGCTTGCCCCGGGTCTCTGGAGGCAGCGGTTGCAGGCTCGTCACCGGAGGCACCGGAAGCACCGGAAGCACCGGAAGTGGCGGCGGCTGCGGCAGCGCTGGCCGCGGCCGCACTCCGGGCACCATCGTCCGTGGCCTGATACTTCGTGACGCCGACCATCACGGTGTCGCCACGGCCGAGCCGGGTTTCGCGCTGCGCCTGCGTGGCTGCAAGCCGACCGGCCCAGGTTCCATCGACGAGTGCCGCGCGCCAGCTTGCACTCGAGCCCCATTGCGCCAGTTGTTCGGTTGCCTTCGTGACCATCGCTGCGGTGAGCGATTCGATGGCGTAACTGCCCGCGGCGGCATCGTTGGCATCGGCAAGATGTGACTCGCGCAGAAGGATCACGGCGGTGTTGCGCGCCACGCGGCGCGCTGTCGGGGTGGCGCCGTCGAGCCGATCGTGTGGCAGTACCGTGACCCTGCTGGCGCCGCTGATGATGGCGGCACTCGCGGCGAGCACGTTCCGCAGATGGTTGTTCCAGGGGTCGAGGCGTGACAGAAAGCGCCCCGAGGTTTCTGCGGTGATGATGCTCGGCACCTGCGTGTCGTCGAGGCCGAGGGCGCTGCCGGTGTCGACGAGAAGGCTGCGGAGCGCTCGCAGCTTCGCGACGCTCTCGGGAAGATTCGCATCGATGGCGAGGTTCACGTCCACGCGCGTTGCGGCGGCGCTCGCATCGAGTCCGGCGGCCATGAGGGCTTCGACATGGCTCTTCCAGAGCATGACGCTGGCGACGAGTTCGTCGACGGCACTCGCCCCGGCATTGTGATGAGCGCTGGCGTCGGCCAGCAAGCCGTTGCCCGGAGCCAGCGATGCCTGCGCCGCTGCCTGTATGGCGGCTTCCATGTCGCTCGCGGCCAGTGTGCCCGCCACCGCATCGCCGATGGGGTCGCGCAGCAACGCAAGCTTGCTCGGGCGCGCGTGACTACCGCGTGATTCGATGCGTGCGCGGACACGCTCGTCGAGGCCGTCGCCGGTGTCGCCGCTGTCGATACGAAACGCAAGCCCGACACCTTGCAGGTGGGATTGATCGAGTATCGTCTGCAGCCGTTCGTCGCTTGGCGTGCCGACCAGTTCGAGCCGATCCGCGCCACCCGAGAGCGCCTCGCGCAGTTCGGTGGCGAGTGCGGCCGTGTCGCCCATGACGATTCTCACCACGTTGTCGACATGGCTGAGCGCTTTCCGTGGCAGCGGTGGAGGTGGCGCCTTGTCGGCGCCGTAGCTGTCGTGAAGTGCCTCGATGCGGAGGCCGTCGAGGGTGACGGTGGCGAGATCGGGCAGCGTGCGTCCATCGCGAAGCGAACGGGTGGCAAGCGCCTCCCATTCGCTCCGGTTGCTGCGCTCGAATGCGGCATCGAGGTCGGGTTGGTCGGAAAGAGACGTGCTGTTGCTCATCGCGCAAACGTTGCTTGCTTGTTCAGACACCAGTTTAGCCCGAGTGGCCTGCGCTGGCGGTGTTCGGGGAGGGTTTCATGACGGTGGACCGTGTTTCATGACGGCAGACCGCGCCTGAGCTGACGCAGCACCAGGCGAGCCGGTTCGAGGAGTTCCCGTAGTTGCGCGTCCGTCACCTCGGTGCTTTCGGAGTCGTCATGCGCCGTCACCCCGATTTCGCCGAGTAACTGCCGGGCGAGTTGTTGCGCGCACCAGGCGCTCGTGACGATGCCACGCGAGCCGAGTCCGCCGAGAATCCAGGTGTTGTCGGTGCGTGGAATCGGCGGGAACACCTGGTTCGGCCGACCGTGACGGAGGTCGGCATGGCTCTCTCGCAGGCGATCGACGTCGGGAAGCGTACCGACGAGAGGCAGACGATCGTGCGTGGTGGCGCGTACGGCCACGCGGCTGGTGGCGGAGTGTTGTGCCCTGTCCTTGCGCCCATCTGCCGCTGCTGCTTCGGTCACTGCCGTCTTGGTCGTTGCCGTCTCGGTCACTGTCGCCTCGGTCACTGTCGCTTCGGCCGATGCCAGCCACGCGCGAGCGGCGGTCAGGTTCTCGGCGCGTTCGCTGTCGCGTGATGCCAGATTCACGTCGTCGCGTACGAAACTCGCGCCGCACCACAGGGTGTTGCCCGCGGGAATCAGGTAGCGATGTCCGGCGATGACGGTACGCGGCATCGTTTCGCCGTCGCAGGCATCGATCTGTCCGCGTGCCGGCACCATGCCGAGTCTCAGACTGTTCGGGTCGGGCGCAAGGGCAGTGCCGTTCGTGCCGATGCCGAATGCGCGCCTGCCGGCGCCGACACAGAGCACCAGCGGTTCATCCGCGTCGAGACCAAGCGATGCGTGCGGATCGGTTGGCGAGCCCGATGCCTTCGACGAAGGGAACGGCACATCCACCGCGACGTCGAATCGCGTCTCGATACCCGGATGGTCGAGCAGCTGTCGGCAGAGACGTGCCGGTGCAAGAAAACCGGCCTCGGGCAGCCAGAGTGCGTGCAGGCCGTCGGGCAGAGGCAGTCCGCTCAGGTGCCGTTGTTCCTCGCTGTCGACGGAGCGCGCCCGTGCATGACCGGTCCAGCGCTCGCGCGTGAATTGCAGAACGCCCACCTCATGGAAGCCGACCGCCTCCGCCCAGCCGCGCGAATGCAGTTCGTTGCGGAGAAAGTCGAAGCAGCGGAGATGGAAGGTCTCGGCCACCGATGGCTGGCGCAAGAGCTGAGGCTTGACGACGCCGACGGCATTGCCCGATGCGCCCTGTGCCGGAGCGTCGGCGGCATCGATGACCAGCACCGGCCGGCCTGCTTCGGCGAGAAAGCGTGCCAGCCAGCAACCGGCGAGGCCGGCGCCGACGATGACGATGCGCTTGCCATTGCGTTTGACCTTGCATCTGGCCTTGTGCCCGGCCTTGTCCTTGTCCCTGACCGCGTGATCGGGTGGCGCCATCAGCGCGCTGCGGTTCCGGTCGTCGCGCTGGCGATCACGTGCAGTCAGGAGGTCGTGCCGTACTTTTCGGCCACATAGCCCTCGACGACCTGCTGAAAGTCCTCGGCGATGTGATCTCCCTTGAGCGTCATGGTTCTCTCACCGTCGATGTACACGGGCGCCACGGGCCGCTCGCCGTTGCCGGGGAGGCTGATGCCGATGTGTGCATGCTTGCTTTCGCCGGGCCCGTTGACCACACAGCCCATGACCGCCACGGTCATGTCTTCGACGCCCGGGTAACGCTCCTTCCAGTTCGGCATCTGCTCGCGCAGGTAGCGCTGGATGTCATCGGCGAGTGTCTGGAAGTAGGTGCTCGAGGTGCGGCCGCAACCGGGGCAGGCGGTGACCATGGGTGTGAACGAGCGCAGCCCCATGGTCTGGAGGATTTCCTGGGCTACCACGACTTCCTTCGCACGATCGCCACCCGGCTCGGGCGTCAGCGAGATGCGGATGGTATCGCCGATGCCCTCCTGCAGCAGCACCGCGAGGGCGGCGGTCGAAGCGACGATACCCTTCGACCCCATGCCGGCTTCGGTCAGGCCCAGGTGCAGCGGCAGGTCGGTCTTCGACGACAGGTCGCGGTAGACGCTGACGAGATCCTGCACACGGCTCATCTTGCAGGAGAGGATGATGCGGTTCCTCTTCATGCCGAGTTCGATGGCCCTGTCGGCACTTTCGAGCGCCGAGCGGATCACGGCCTGACGGTTGAGTTCGTCGAGGGGCAGGGGAGTGCTGCTGGCGGCGTTTTCGTCGAGCATGCGCGCGAGCAGCTCCTGATCCATGCTGCCCCAATTGGCGCCAATGCGCACCGGCTTGTCGTTGGCGATGGCCGTCTCGATCATCTGCGCGAACTGCTCGTCACGCTTCGAACCGCGCCCCACGTTCCCCGGGTTGATGCGGTATTTGGCGAGTGCCGTCCCGCACTCGGGCACGGCGGCGAGAAGCTTGTGACCGTTGAAATGGAAGTCGCCGACGAGCGGCACCTCGAGGCCCATCGTCAGAAGCCGCTCGTGAATCTCGGGCACGGCACGCGCTGCGGCTTCGGTGTTCACCGTGATGCGAACCAGTTCCGATCCGGCGCGATGCAGGTCGGCAACCTGCATGGCCGTGCGCACGGCATCCTCGGTGTCGGTGTTGGTCATCGACTGCACCGCGACCGGTGCATCTCCGCCGATGCGGACGTGCCCAACGGGCACCGTTTGTGTTTGCTTTCGCGTCATGTGACGGTTGTCGTACCGGGAAGTGACAGGCGGCGTTGCGGTAGTCCTGAGTCGTGCCGCTGCTGAGGCCAAGTGTAAGCCCTGAACGCCACCAAGTCTTCCACTGGCTCACGCTATGCACCTAAATGATGCACGCCGGATGACGCTCGATCAGCCGTTCCATTTCCTTCTTGCGGGTGCCGGTGGGCTTCATATGCTCTCCAGCAGACGGGCAATGGCGTCGGGCGACGGCAACTGATCCTGCAACTCTTTCGGCAGTGTCCTGGTGATTTCGTAGGTTGCCACGCCGATGGGCTTGCGGGTATCCCGCAAGGCGTACTCGACGATGGTTCGCTTTTTCTCCTTGCACAGGATGATGCCGATGGATGGGTTCTCGTCTTCCTGCCGCACCTGTGCGTCCAGCGCCGCAAGGTAGAACTGCATCTTGCCCACGAACTCCGGCTCGAACTCGCCGATCTTCAACTCGATGGCGATCAGTGCGCGCAGCCTCCGGTGGAACAGCAGCAGGTCAATGAAGAACTCCTTGCCTTCCACCTCCAGTCGGTACTGACTGCCCATGAAGGAAAACATGCCGCCCATCGCGCGCAGAAAGTCCTCGATACGGGTGATCAGGGCGCGTTCCAGTTCGCGCTCGCTGTGCCGGTCGCCCAGTTCGAGGAAATCGAAGGCATATTCGTCCTTCACCGCCAGCTTTGCCTGTGCGCGCAAGGCGGGAGTGAGGGTCTGGTCAAAGTTGGTCTGGCCCAGCAGCGATTTCTCGTAGCTCTGGTTGTCGATCTGATGAATGAGCACATTCCTTGACCAGCCGAACTTGTGCGTCATGCGCAGGTAGAATTCGCGCTCCTGCGCGTCCTTGCAACGTTCGAGGATGACGAGATTGTGGCTCCATCCGATTTCTCGCACCAGTGGTGCGAGTTTTTCCGTGGCGCTGTAGGTTTCGAAAAAGCGCTTCATTCGCCATAGGTTGGACGCCGAGAAGCCGTTTGTGCCCGGAAAGCTGGCCTGAAGGTCGGCGGCAAGCTGTGCCACCACGGCTTTGCCCCAGCCTTCGCTCTGCTGCCGCTCCACGATCAGCCGCCCGATGTCCCAATACAGGCCGATCAGTTCCTTGTTGACCGCGCGGAGTGCCGTGTACTGGGCAGACTGGATGCGCGCCTTTACCTCGGCCAGCAAGGCCGGGTAATCCTTTGTCGTGCCGGTTTCCTGCACCGCTGGTACGGATTTCCCGGCAGGGGATTTCCTGCGTGTCGCCATCGGCATCCTCCTCGGTGGGTTCGTCCAGCACAGCAAGATCATTGTCGCTGCGGTAGTCCTGTATTCGCGCCCCTGCGGTTGCCAAGTGTAAGACGTGGCGGCGGTGAGGTGCTTGATGCTGACACTCAGGAATGCAACGGGAGTGCAGGCGATGCCTGCTGAACTCAGGTCGAAGCGCTGTCGGGATGCTCTTCAAGCCAGCGCCGGCCTCAGATACGTGATCTGGAAGTGTTCTTCGCCCTTTAGGCCGAGCGTGGACTGGAGCTGCTTCCGGGACATCTCCCCGGCCACGGCACGGTGCAGGCGCTCGACTTCCCCTGCGACTTCACCTGCGACTTCACCTGTGACTTCACCTGCGCCCACTGGCGGGACAAGAGACAAGGGGTGGTGCGGCAGCCGAACCACGAACGAGAGCCGGTCTTCGTCTGTCTCGAAAAGCGGTGCGGGTAAACCGTTGGTCGCCATTGCCTTCAGAAGCCTGGGGATGCCGGTGGAGCGGCCTTCGGTCATCTCCAGTTCCTTCAGGAACTCACCGATGCGCCGGTTGCGGGAGCGGCGGCTGTGGGAGCGGCTGCGCGCGGCATTCACCATGGTGCGACTGAACCGATGGGATGAATTCATGCAGTGGTGGTACAGTCCCGGATCGTTCGTCGTCGGTCCTTCGCCTCACTGAGCGGATGACCGAAGATGCCACTTGAGCAACAGGCACGCACACCGCTGGCATGCTGCACGGAGCCCCTGGCATTACTCCCTGAACATCATGTCGTACGGCGGCAGGGGATCCTGTGGCCAGCGACAATCAGACCCGACAGGCACCCGTCAATACAACCCTGCCACTTGCTCGCCGGGAATGGCTGACAAGCATCGAAATAAAAAAGACATGTTATGAGTAATGCAGAGGCAATTGGAAAAAGCTTTAAAAAATTTACTGCTTCAAGGCAAGTTCATGAAGCGGTTTTGTTGGTGGAGGATGGCGGTAGTGGTTTTTCTGTTAATTATGGTTACGGTGGAAAGGCAATTGATGCGCTAATTAATTTGTCAAGTGTCGGGAAGTTGATTACGACCGCTTGCATTGTTGTGTTGCAGGAAAAGAACAAGTTGTCGCTAAATGATCTTGTCGTGAGCTTTTATGACAAGGGTTATTTGAATGGCTTGCATGTATTTAAGGGGGTAGACTATTCTCAAAGGCTCAGGGTGTCTGATCTGTTGTTTCAAACAAGCGGTCTTCCAGATTATGAAGCAGAAGGAGGATTGATGAACAGGGCTCTTGAAAAAGATTTTCTTGTTAGTACTGATGAATTAGTGGAGATCACAAGATCCTTGAAGCCGCACTTTGCGCCATCGGGTAAAAGGGCTTATTATTCAGATTTGAATTTTCACCTGCTTGGCGAGATTGTCGAGAAGACAGCCCAGATGCCATTGGAGGATGTTTTTCAGCAGTTTATTTTCAAGCCCTTGGGGCTGACCAAAACGTATTTGCCTGTCAATCAGGATCTTGTGCCAGGCGTATTTTATAAAGATTTATTTTTGCATCGGCCAAAATTGATTATGAGTTTGCGCGGGGGCGGCAATGTAGTTACAACAGCCAGGGAGTTGATGATATTTTTAAAGGCGTTTTTTGGCGGATTCCTTTTTTCAATTAATGCTTTTGAACAGTTGTCGCGCTACAGGAAGCTGCAAATGTCTATGGGGCCGATATGTTACGGGGGTGGATATATGCAAATTCCATTAAATGGTATAATGACACTTTTTATGGGCAAGGGGGAGTTGTTAGGGCATTCGGGGTCTACGGGTTCGTTTGCTTTTTACTATCCGTTAAAGGATTTGTTTTTTGTGGGTGATGTAAATCAAATGGCTAATCCCGGACTTCCCATTCGATTGGTAATGAAACTTGCTATGTCGGTAAAGTGACTTTGGAAAAGTTCGGCTATTACCGACAAACAGGTGGCAGGGTTGTATTTTTAGATGCTTGTCTGTTCTGATTATACACGGCCGTAGGCTCCCCCTGCCGCTATGCGACATCGGTATGTATTCAAAGTTCTGAGGTTAGGTCTTAATGCGCTTGTTTCGCGGCTGTCGTGACACGCTTTATAGCTTCACCGCGCTCGTTTACAGGATCGTGATCGTTGCGATCCTGCGATCTTCTGCGCCTCCCGTGGGGACAGACCATCGCACGACCTCGTCGTGGTGTCGCGTCGACCGATGGATGAGCCAAATGGATAGTCGAGCGAGCACGCGACACGTCCTCGCTCGGTACGTTCTCGTTATTCGTCACTGTGCTCGTCGGCTGCGGCAAACGAGACCGGTGTTCTCTCGAGAAACACGCTGCGACGACAGCCGCAGCGCTGTGCGATAATCGAGAGCTATTATTAGGATGACATGGACTGCCGATGAAATCCGGACTGACCCGCGTGGGCGGTCACGAACTCGAGTATCTGCTCCAGGACCAGCGCTCCGGCACCGCGATTGTCTTCTTCAGTGGACTCCGTGCGCCATATGACTCGTGGAAGTCGGTCTACGAGCCTCTTTCGAAGTCACATACCGTGCTCGCCTACAACCGCCCAGGGATCGGACGAAGTACCAAGCCCAACGTTAAACAGGACGGCACCCGCGCAATCGCCGACTGCAGGCAGCTGCTCAAAAGCCTGTCGCTGGATCCTCCGTACGTGCTCGTTGGTCATTCGATCGGCGGTCTCTATGCGAATCTCATGGCACGGCACACACCCGAATCGGTTTCGGCAGTCGTACTTGTCGAGTCGGCCTACCCGCATGAAGAGCAGCGCTACGAAGGACTACCCCGACCCTGGATCCTTCGTGCCTTCCACGGCGTCATTGGGCTGGTGGAACGTATCCGCGGTAACACGGGGCAGCTCAATGAAGTGCGTTTCGTCGACAGGACGTCCAGTGCGGTCGAAAGTGCGCCGCCTTTTCCTCCCGTCCCCGTTGCGGTCGTCACAGGCGAGCAGGCCATGCCGTTCGTTCCCGAGGAGGCCGTTCGCATCCACCAGCAGTGTCAGACGGAGTTCCTGAACCTCTCACCAAACGCGAGGCAGTTCATGGCGGCGAATAGTGGTCACGTGCCGCAACTGACCGAACCTACTGTCGTTGTCGAAGCGATCGAGTGGGCAATTCGTTCAATCTAACCTGAATATTTCATGAGCGCGCCAGATCGGTTCCTGGCACGCTCGTTTCGCTGATTGCGGCGATTTCGCCGCTCGTGTTCGCCGGATTCCAGCATCGCGTGCACACACACCCTTCCCCCCATTGGGCATGGTCACGCATGTCGCTGGTTGCCGGCTATGTGGTGTCGAGTCACTGCAGCGCGAGCAGGAAGTTCGATTTCTCGATCGCTGCGCTGCTGAGTCGCAGCTCGATTCGGCGCGTGTTTCTGAGCACCACCGCTCCGATCTGGAT
>PDWI01002635.1_pt1 | contig 30311 bp, 30 predicted proteins | sample 1430891 | NCBI WGS metagenome assembly PDWI01 (sample SAMN01162508, study PRJNA174530) | Oral metagenome, whole genome shotgun sequencing project. | biome: Marine environment; feature: Marine mammal; material: Swab sample of the gingival sulcus; isolation source: swab sample of gingival sulcus... | reverse complement strand
TGGGACGGCTTATTCCAGGATGCCAAAGCCGCAGGCGATGCAAAAGACAAAGTATTCGATAAATACTTTGCGATGTCAGCCGAAGATTTCTTCTTTAACTCCATCGTATCTAGTTATGACCCAGCCACTAATCACTGGGCAAATTTAGGCTACTTCCCTTATGGCGGCCGAGCCGGAGCTGCGCTGTCCATTAAGGACGGTAAAATGTTGGTCGTCAATGGCGAGTTAAAAGCAGGACTTCGTACCCCAACCACTGAATTGGGAACGATCGGCAAAAACACTATTGAATGGAAAAAATTGGCTGATTTACCCACACCAGAGGGCGATGCACAACAAGAAGGTATTGCCGCGGCAATGGGCGGATACACCAATGGTACTTACTTAGTCACGGGTGGGGCTAACTTCCCCGGTGTGCGGGCAAACTATGCCAAAGGTGTCTTTGACCACCGCAAAGCCAAAGCGGCTAAAACTTTCCGAGCAGAAATTTATGCCTTTGATGCCAAAGCAGGCACGTGGTCAATCGTAGGTAAACTACCACAAGGCGTTGCTGGCGGTGTCGCGGTTTCTTATGACAATAAAGTCATTATTGCCGGTGGTCAGACCGAAGGTAAAAAACCAGTGACAAAAGTACAAGTAATGACTTATAAAGACGGTAAAGTAACGGTTGAGTAATAGCTCTGGTCGGTTAAAAAGAAAATCGCTACAGCGTTATGCCATCTTGCCGTACTGTGGATACTGCCTGCGATGCCAAGCCTTGTAGCGATTTCTTTTTCAGTCGATTATATGTTATTAACCAATCAAAAACAGGCAACAAGTTCTCTTGTTGCCTGTGTTGTTATTTTTCTATTGGTAAAGAAACCTGTATGATTAACCCCGATGGCGATTGATGATTTTCTGCTGTAATATTGCCTTGGTGTTTTTCAATCACTGCTTTGGCAATAGACAGCCCCAAACCATACCCCCCTGTCTTGCGATTGCGGGAACTGTCCAAGCGTACAAAGGGCTGAAAAATATCTTGTATTGATTGGTTATCAGTAATACCGTCGCCATAATCTTTAACGGCAATATGTACTATTTTATCTTGTTGGGAAATTGTGACATCAACTGTTGTTTGTGGTTTAGTGTGCGATAGGGCATTACGAATAATATTTTCAAAGGCACTATGTAATTGCTCCTTGTTAGCCGGTAAGTAACAGGCCGTTTTATCGCTATTGAGTACAATCGTTTTGTCGCTGTCTTGATATTCATAATGCGCGTCATCAATAATATTTTTTATTAACTTGATAAGGTCGATTTGTTCTTTATTTTCAGTGTGATCTAGGGATATTTTTTGCAGATGAAGAATTTGTGTGATGAATTCATTGATGCGTACCACTTCCTTATCCGCTTTCATAAGATGTTGTTCGGTTTCCGGGAATTTATCTTGGATAATTGCCAAAGCGACTTGTAATCGAGCCAGCGGAGAACGCAATTCGTGAGAAATATCACTAAGCATTTGTTGGCGTTGTTGCTGACTTATCGCCAGTTGCTTTGCCATTTGCTGAAAATCATCACCTAATTGTCCTAACTCGTCTTTACCCCAATCAATATGAGCAAATTCCGTATAAAACTCTTCGTTTGTCAGTTGTTGCGTGGCTTGTTGTAAGCGATTAATGCGTCGTGTGAGCATTTTTGTCAGCCAATAACAAGCAATACCGCTTAACACAATAAGTAACAACAAGCGAGTCATCGTACCTGCTATACGCGGGGAAAATAATGGGCTATAAGGCATAATAGGTTGGATTTGTAGATAAAATATATTGCCGAAATCTGATATAACGGTTGAATTGAGTTCAAGACCTCGTTTTCTGAATTCATTGCTCAGTTGATGATTAAAACGCCGTTCCATCGGTGATAATATCAACTTTTTCCGTCCTAGTATTTCATTAGAGAAATCATCAAAAATTAGAAATTGTTGATGATACTCCGGTTTTTCTTCTAGCAGTTCCGATACCGTATCAAAACTTTCTATCTCCAAGGCAAGTATTAACTTCTCACGAAAATCAATGAGTTGTGTAATCGTTTGCTGAATTTTTTCCGGTGATTGATGTTTTCTGACAAAATGTTCAAACCTGATGGAGAGAAATGTTGTCAGCAAGACAACCAACATAATACTGATAAAAAATTTCCAAAATAATCGACTGCTGAACATCTTCAAACCGTTAGTTGATAGCCCTTGCCACGAATGGATTTAATGGCATCTTGATGATGTGCCGATAGTTTTTTTCTTAATCGTGAAATATGCACATCAATACTGCGGTCAAAGGGTTGTAATTCACGCTGTAAGACATCTTGTGATAAAACGGACTTTTCCACCACTTCGCCTTTTCTTTTGAGTAGGGCATATAATAAATCAAATTCAGTGGCTGTTAGGGTGATTTCATACTGACCGATGTGGCAAGTGCGTTGAGATACATCTAATTGAAAGACACTATCGGGCAAAACTTCGTGACTGAGTGATGAGCATTTTGTCCGTTTAATGACGGCGTTAATTCTTGCTAATAACTCTCTGGGATTACACGGTTTGCCGATATAATCATCGGCTCCGAGTTCTAAACCGATAATGCGATCAATATCACTATCTTTGGCGGTGAGCATAATGACCGGGGTGTCAGTGAGGGTCGGTAGCTGTTTAAGCAAGGTAATACCGTCAATTTTGGGCATCATAATATCCAAAATAACCAAATCATAATGTTGTTTGGCAAGTTTCTCCAGAGCGATTTCGCCATTTTCCGCAATATCACAACTCACATCGTAGTTGGATAAATATTCACTTAATAATTCAGTGAGTTCACTGTCATCATCGACTAATAAAAGGTGTTTTTTCATTGAGATCTATTTTGTTATTGCAACGGCCTCTGGGTGTATTATTGACAGAAATGACTGGGCTTGCAAGGCAGATTTTCTTTTCGTTACATTTCTTAACAGTTTGTTACGTACTGTTACAAGTAAAATGGATACTATAATAACCGTACCGGTGATATGAATTAATTCGCGTTACAGCGTCTTGCCGTATTCAGTGTACTGTCTGTGACGATGTGTCTTGTACCAGAAATTACTTCACATCACTAATGTACAATTCAATATTAACAACAGAGGACAAAATAATGAAAAAGAAAATACTGAGCACTTTATTGGCAACCGGTTTATTAATCACAGCTGGCAGTGCTCTCGCAGGTGAAAAAGATTGTAAAAACCGTCATTTTGGTCAGCATCATCAAGGAGGGTTGAAAATGTATAAGCAACTTGATTTGAATAAAGCGCAAAAACAACAAATTAAAGCTATTTTTAAGGAAATAAGACCGAAAAATAAATCAGAAGGTTTTAAGAAAAGACAAGAGCATATGAAAGCCAGACAGGCTCTTATTCAGTCTGATACCTTGGATGAAACAGCACTCAATAATTTGGCAGATACAATGGCGGAACAAGTGAAAAAACGCTTTATCAACCGAGCCAAAGCCGAACATAAAGTTTGGTTATTATTAACCGCCGAACAACGTCAGAAATTAATCGAGAAACAGAATAAACACAGGGAAAGCCGGAAACATAAATTGCAAAAGCATATGGAAAAACATACCGAGAAATGAGATGACTAACAGATGATTTCCATCATATGCTACAATCCATCTGATTTTTTTTTTGCGATAGGTAGGCGGTTATCAGACAAGGCAAAGCGCGCAGAGAATAGTTATTCATATTGTGTCAAGCGCTTTAACGCCGTATGATGACCGCCTGGCCTCGCCCTTCGGGTCGTCGGGGCAGAATGTTTCCACCTCTGCGTTGTAAATGCTCGACATTACTTGTAGTGCCTTGCGCCTTGATAGGAAAACATGCTGCACACCGACAAAAAACAATATCTCGTGACGACACTACCTAGCAATATGATAAGGGTAGTTGGTTATTGTATTTCTTCCAGTGTTTCAATCTCTTGTAAACTATCGTACCAGGCATTAATAATGGCATTGACAACGGTGGCCAAAGGAATAGCAAAAAACACGCCCCAAAAGCCCCATAAACCGCCAAACAGTAAAACGGCAACGATAATGGCAACCGGGTGAATACTGACGGCCTCAGAAAAAATGAGTGGAACAAGTACATTACCGTCTAAAACTTGAATGACAAGATGGGTTCCCAGCAAAAAATAAAAGTGTGAACCCAGTCCCCATTGAACAAAGGCAACAGCCAATATGGGCAGTGTGACGACGGCAGCACCAATATAAGGGACTAATACCGATAACCCCACCATAAAGGACAACAGCATAGCGTAATCCAAGCCAAAAAGAATAAAAGCGATATAAGTGGCAAACCAGACCACCATAATTTCAATAAATTTGCCCCGGATATAATTACCGATTTGCATATCAACATCTTCCCACACCGATTTTAAGAACGGGTTTTCGACCGGTAGCAAACGTCCCAAATAATTAAGGATAGCCGCTTTATCTTTGAGCATAAAATAGACCATCACCGGCACTAAAATTAAATAAATCAATAGCCCAACGGTTTTCACAAGTGGTGCAATCACCCCACCTGAGACAATATTTTTGGCAAAGACCGACAGCTCTTTGTTGATATTATTAACGACATCCAATGCTTGTTCCTTACTAATCACATTGGGATAATGTTCAGGTAATTTTAAGATTAATTCTTGCCCGGCATTTAAGTAAACAGGAATATTGGCTGCGGCTTGTTTGCCCTGGCGACCGATTTCGGGAACGGCCCAAATTAGAATACCGATAACAAAAAAGACAAAGAGTAAAAAAACAATATTGACGGTAAAAAAACGTGATACCCAGCCTGTTTTAGTCAATCGAGAAATAATGCCTTCTAATAAATAAGCAATAACAACAGCGGCGAAAAACGGGGCTAAAATCGTTCCCGTGTAAAGTACTACCAACATCACGACAGCAATGAAAAAAATCATTGCCGTAAACTGCGGGTTGAGGAAAAGCCGCTTTAACGGGTCGAAAAATGAATTCATCTACAGTATCCTTAAAAAAAACAGGGAAGCCCTCTTGCTCCACTAATCAGCCTTGATGTTTTTCGTCAGTCTCGGTAGGGGCGGCTTCGGTGTCCGATACTTGCGGCAAAGCGGCGGCCGTTTGATTTGTCAATAACATCTCACCCGATACGGCTTCCGGGGCTTCGGCATAAATCAGACCGACCGAACCTTTATAAGCCTGTAAAGCATTGCTGCTTTCACCCAGAGCCTCATAAATTTTACCCAGTAAAGCAAAGGCTTCGGGCAAAGGCTGGGCCTTAACGGCTGCCGTAGCGTAATCTTTTGCTGTTTCAAACTGCTCGGATTGGAAAGCAAATTTTGCTGCTCCGTAATTCAGGTAAGGATTATCCGGCTGAAATTTCAACCAACGTTTGATGGTTTTTAAACGTTGGTTACTGGAGCCAATGTCCAGTTGCGTATAAGCATGCATAATCGGGTCAGAATAATGTTTACTGATTTGTTTAGTCAATAACCTTTCGGCTTTTTCCTCTTGTCCGTGATGGATTAACCCACTGACATAATTAAGGAAGACACCATCATCTTGCTTACTGTCTTTGGGTAATTCCGCCCACACCCTTTCAATACTGTCCAAGGTACTGTTTTCAGCAATAAACAACTCTTTGGCAACACTGATTTGACGAGCTTGATAGCTGTTTTTATCGGGAAATTGTTTTTTTAAATCTTGTAACAATTCCCAAACCTGTTGGTAATTCCCAAGAGCTGCATAAATTTCGCTTTCAATACGTTGTAATTGCGGGTTTTGCCCGTATAAGGCTTTTTGCGGCTTAATAGCTGCCAGGGCTTTTTCCACTTCATTCGATTCCAGGTGTAATCTGGCTTCGGTTAAGGCGGTAGTTAGGGTATCTGCGCCCTCTACGGACAATTGTCTGGCCTCCAACAGGTAATCGTTACGACGTTCTTGTGCCCCCTGCTGTTGGGCCGCTTGAGCCGCAGCTGATAAAAATAAACCGGGATCGCCCTTGGATTTTTTTGTTAATCGAGCCCCTTTAATCAGCAGTTTTTCGGCTTTTTTCCATTGACCTTTACCCATCGCCAGCATACCTTTTTGCAGCAGTTTACCGGCGTTGACTTCACGGCGATTTTTACCTAAACGGGAAAGGGTGTGAGGCAGGCGGATTAATGCCCAAAGCAAGCTGGCCAGAACCAATAACACAGGGATAAGTATGGCCAGTGCAATAACAAAATACCATAATTCCATCTGGTAGGTGGCGTTGCCTACATCAATGGTGACATTTCCCCCAGCTTCATGTAAAAAGGTACCGCCAACAGTGAGTAAAGCGATAATGACTAATAATATAATTGCTTGTCGCATCGTTTATCCCTCCTTACTGTGTTTTTTGTGCGGCTTGAAATTGCTTAACCAAACTCGATAAATCCGGCAGCACCGCTTGCAATTGGCTGTTTGACAATTGTGTTAATTGGTCATTAATGACGGCAGCAGTTTCATCTTGAGCAAAATAGCTATCCAGACTTTCTCTAAGCGACTGAATGCTCTGTGCCAATAAGACCTTATTATGTGAACGAATGGCAAACTCCGCCGTCTTAATATCGGCCTGCATCAAGCGTTTTTCTATCAGCGCCGTTTCGGCTGAAATATCGATTTTGCTCGGATCTTTGGGGGTGTATTTAACACCACTGGCAAGCACTGCCCCGATTTTTCCCAGCATACTTTTTTTTTGTCCCGGTTGTTTGTCGTCTTCTTGCGGTTTACCCGTATTTTTGTCTGCATCAACTGTCTTCGTTTTGTTACTTTTCACAACCAGTTTAGGAATGGCTTGGGCAATCGTTGTTAATTGACTAATTAAGGCATTGCTATCAATGCGTTTGACGCCGGAAAGCTGAATTAATTTATCGCGGATGGCGTTGATTAAGGCATTATTCTGTCCTTGATTGACAGCCAACAGCTGATTTTCCGCCATTTTCAACAGGCCTGTTGCAGCAATAACATCGCCCTCCGATTCGACCTTGTAATTGGCCATCCGCAGCAGGTAACCAACTTCTTGTCTTTTCATGGCTGTTTCATTCATAACTTGGCTGCCGCTACCGGCTTGGTGGATATTTTTTGACAAGCCTTGCTGCCCCAGCTCAATATCCTTAATCTTGGCAAGTAACGCATCAACCGCTCCCAAGCGAGCTTTTAAAGCACTGTCAATATCGGTGGCCACTGAGTTGGATAAGCGCTTCTGCATCTGCTCGACTTTGCTGATACGTTGATTCAAATGTTGCTCCGCGGCTTTCAGTGTTGCTTGCTGTTTGGCCAAATTGGCCAACTGCTTTTTATTGTGGGCAGTTTGCTTATCTTTTTCCACTTGACCGACTTTTTGACTTAATTTCCCCAGTTGTGCCTGAGTATCGGCAATACTGTCTTGTTGGCCTTTTAGCAACCGTAATTCGTTAAATGCATAGGCCCCCAATCCGGTGCCGGCGATGCCCAGAATTAACGCTAACGCGATACCCAGGCTACCCTTTTTCCGTGTTGGCTCAGGCGGGGCCTTAACGATTGGTTTTGGCTTGCGTGGTACGGTGCTGTGAGCTTTTCGGGGTGGTGTTTGTGGTTTTTCCCGTGCTTTTTCCGACGATTTGTTTCGTTCGTCTTTTGCCGTTGGCGTTTTTTTGAGCTTATCTGTTTTTTGTTCGTTGTTGTTATCTGTTTGAATGTTTGTTGTCTCTTGCTGAGCGGTCTTATCTAAAGCTTGATTGCCGGCCTGGATTTTGTTCGCTGCCTGAGCCGCACCCTTTTCGCCGGCTTTACCTTTGGCATCAACCGTTGATTTTTCGTTTTCTGTTACCGGCGAATTTTTTTGCGCTTGCGCTTTTGTCGCTTTTTGAGCGGAATGATGGTTATTCTTTCTCGTATTTTTTCTGCTACTACTCATTGGTTTAATCCCCTGGACATTGATTAAAATCTATTGCTTATTTTGCCAAGCCAACATTTTAGCATACAATGCTGTCCGATTGGCACTATCAGCAGCAATTACTTGTGTAAAACCTGCATGTTCGGCATAACTGGCAATGCGGCGGCTTAATGCAAAAGCGGGAAACTGCCAAACCTCGGAGGCCATTTCGTCTGGTAACAGACCGGCTATCGCATCAACGACGGCACAACTGGTGAGCATCACGGCATTAATTGCATGGACATCGAGAAATTCTATCACGTTTTGTGAACTAATGTGACACTTATTACGTTGATAACTGATAATCCTTACGACTTTTTTGTTTTGTTGTTCCAACCTATCGGCAAACAACCGTCGTCCATCCTGTCCACTAACTAAGGCTAAGGTATCGAAAGACAGTGACTGCAAGGCTATATCAGCGAGTAGGGCTTCGCTGTTAAAAGGCGGTTTTGCTGTAAGGGTCGGATGAATGCCGGCAGCCGACAGACTGGCCGCGGTTTTTTCCCCGATAGCCAGATGAATTTTGTCCGTGACGGTTTCTGCTGGAATTTGTGCAAATAAGGAGTTAACGGCATATTGACTCACATAAAATAAGGCATCGACTGATAAAACAGTTTTAATTTGCTTATCACTTAAAGTAACGGGAGCGATTTCCAGCACCGGTAAGCCGTAGATGCTAACCGTTGGCGATAAGGTTTCTTGCATCGGCGCATTCGGGCGGGGTGACCAAACCGATAGTGGCATTTTAATTGTCCAGCTTATCTAAAATCGCTTTTGCCCCTTGGCGTAACAAATCGTCTGCGGCGGCTATGCCAATGGCTTGAGCGTCGTTAACGTGCCCGCTGTTTTGGCTATAAAGTATGACGCTGCCGTCCGGTTCACCAATCAAAGCCCGCAAATGCAGCTGTTCTCCATCGAGGGTGGCATAGGCGGCAATAGGTGTTTGACAACTCCCTTGCAGACGTTCGTTGACCCCCCGTTCGGCGGCGGCTCGATAAGTATTGTTTCTATCGGCCAGCGGAGTAAGCAGCTCACGCGTACGGGTATCGGCCAAACGGCATTCAATGCCTAATGAACCTTGGGTAATGGCCGGCAAACAAATCGTGTCGGGAATAACCGAGGCAATACGTACCGATAAATTTAATCGCTCTAACCCCGATGCAGCTAAAATGATGGCGTCATACTCCCCGGCATCCAATTTTGCCAAACGCGTATTGACGTTGCCGCGCAAATTTTTGAATTGCAGGTGCGGGTAATGTTTTTGCAGTTGACAAACACGCCGTAAACTACAGGTGCCGACAATGGCTTTTTCGGGTAATTCGTCCAGTGTCTGGTAGTGGTTGGCAACAAAGGCATCCAGGGGATTATGCCGGGCCATAATACAAGCAATCCCCAAACCGTCAGGGAAAACAATGCCGACGTCCTTCATTGAATGTACAGCAATATCGGCTCGATTTTCTAACATCGCATTTTCTAATTCTTTAACGAATAAACCTTTGCCGCCAATTTTTGCCAAAGGGCTATCGAGCAGCTTATCACCTTTAGTTTTCATACCGATAATTTCAACCGATAACGCTTTGTGATAACGAAGTAATTCATCACGGACAAATTCTGCTTGCCACATCGCTAGCGGACTGTTTCGGGTAGCAATACGTAATGTGTGGGTCATAATAACAATTAGCAATCAGTACGGCTTAAAAGAATAGCACTAAATGTTAAACAAATAAACCATAACAAAAAGAATAAACAATGATAAAATGGAGCCTCACACATTTTATTCAATATGAACCAGCACGATGACTAAAAAAATCAATCAACAATGGGGCGGACGTTTTCAAGAGTCAATGGGCGGCTTTATTTTGCATTTTAACGAGTCGGTTTCTTTTGACCAACGAATGGCAATGGAAGATATTGAAGGTTCGTTAGCACATGCAATAATGTTGGGTGAACAGGGGATTTTATCGCCGCAAGACGTTGCCGACATCCATCGGGGATTAAGACAAATTCGCCGGGAAATCGAAGAGGAACAATTTCCCTGGTCGGTTGAATTGGAAGACGTGCATATGAATATTGAGGCACGTCTGACCGAATTAATCGGCATTGCCGGTAAACGTCTGCATACCGGGCGTTCACGCAACGACCAAGTTGCCACCGATATGCGTTTATATCTAAGAAACGCCATTGATGATTTACGTCGGCAATTACGCACCTTGATGTCGGCTGTAGTCGATTTGGCGGACAAAGAAAGTCATACCATTATGCCGGGCTTTACGCATTTACAATCGGCACAACCGGTGACTTTCGGGCATCATTTGCTGGCCTGGTTTGAGATGCTAAAACGTGATGACGAGCGTTTGCTGGATGGCCGTAAACGCTTGAACTATTGTCCTTTAGGGGCAGCGGCGCTGGCCGGTACGACTTACCCCGTCAAGCGTCATAGAACGGCGGAATTACTCAATTTTACCGGCCCTTGTGCAAATTCATTAGACGCAGTGTCTGACCGTGACTTCGCCATTGAATTTTGTAGTGTGGTGGCCATGCTGGCCATGCATTTGTCACGCATGGCAGAAGAATTAATTATGTGGAATTCGGTGCAATTTCAATTCGTTGATTTGCCGGATCGTTTCTGTACCGGCTCTTCCATTATGCCGCAGAAAAAAAACCCCGATATTGCCGAATTGGTGCGTGGCAAAACAGGACGGATTTACGGTAATTTAATGGCGATGTTAACTTTAATGAAATCTCAACCGTTGGCTTATAATAAAGATAATCAGGAAGATAAAGAACCCTTGTTTGACAGCGTTGACACCATGAGCACTTGTGTTCGGGCTTTTGCCGGCATGCTGCCCCATATCAACGCCAATCGGGAGGTGATGCACCGTGCTGCTCAGGGTGGTTTCGCCACGGCAACGGATTTGGCCGATTATCTGGTAAAAAAAGGGGTGGCTTTCCGTGATGCCCACGAAATTGTTGGTAAAACGGTGGCGGCTGCCATTGCAAAAGGCTGTACTTTAGATGAATTATCGCTGGCGGATTTACAGGCACAGAGTGCGGTCATCGAGGCCGATGTATTTGCCGTGCTAACGGTCGAGGGGTCGGTGAATGCCCGTAACCATTTCGGAGCAACCGCGCCGGAACAGGTGAAAATCGCGATAACTGCCGCCAGAGAATTTTTACACTACCTAGGTGAGGAAGATAATTGATAGCATTACAGTGAAGGTGATATTTACGCAGTGCCTGAAGCAATTTTAACAGCACCATCAATTACAGGCTTTTTTACTCACTGTTGTTATCCCGCTGTATTTTAACATAGTGGTCGGATGATTTTTTTCTTAAATTTAACCATCAGTAAATGTTGCCATCACCGGGGCATGGTCGGACGGGCGTTCCCAGCCTCTGGGAGCAGTTTCGATAATACTGCTTTGACAGCGTGGGGTGATACTTTCGCTGGTTAAAATTAAATCAATGCGGTGCCCTTTATTGCGTTGAAAGCCGCCTTCGCGATAATCCCACCAGCTAAATTGTTCGGCTTGTTCGTTAAACAGGCGAAAGGTATCGCTAAAACCCAGGCTTTTGATTTGCTTAAGGCGTTGCCGCTCAGCCGAAGAACACAAGATTTTATCTCGCCACTGCTCGGCGTCATAAACATCGCGGTCATCGGGAGCAATATTAAAATCCCCCACTAAAACCACTTTTTGCTTCTGTTGGATTAAATCTGTCAGGTGAGCGATTAAGGCATCCAGCCATTTTAATTTGTAGTGGTATTTGGCATCGCCAACTTCTTTACCGTTGGGTACATAGCAGTTGATAATACAGATGTCACCGTATTCGGCTTGTAAAAAACGGCGTTGATAGTCGGTCTGCACGGCAGGCAGTTGATGTCTGGGATTTTGCAGCGGCCTTTTGCTGATAAAGGCAGTGCCATTGTAGCTTTTCTGACCGTTAAAGAGCACGTGAAAACCGGCTTGGTGTAGTTCATCAATGGGAAAATTGCTGTCGGCTGTTTTACTTTCTTGGATAGCCAAGATATCCACATCATATTGGCGCATTACTTCAACCACGTGAGCGAGGCGAATGGTGATAGAATTAGTATTCCAAGAAGCTATTTTTAAGGTCATTTCTGTAACCGCGTGATTAAGAGTCGCCGGCCATTATAAACAATAATAAAAAATCTGTTAAGATGAGTGGCGTTATTTAGTTCATTTTGTACTTTAGGGAAAAGTCATGAAAGCTGTTACCACAATTGTTTTGAGTTTTTTTGCCGCTGGCGCTTTGGCACAGGAAGTCATTATCGCCACCAACGCCAAGACCGCACTAAAATCCTGTCAGGAAAAGGCCACCGCTTCCCCTGAAGAGTTGCAGGCACAGATGCTTGCGGCCTGTCAGTGTATCGTTAAGCATACCGATTTTGCCAAAGCTAATCAGCTGCATGAAGAAGGAAAAGCGGCTGAACTTAAGGAACTGTACAATAAATCGGTTGAAGTCTGTTACGACGACGTAAATAGCGCCGAGTAATTCGTTATTTATTTTTGCCGACATCGGATGTTCTGCTAAAATACCGCCTTTTATTTGCTTAAAGACAGTTTATGCACGCACAACATATCCCGCCTAAGGTGGGTTTTATCAGTTTGGGTTGTCCCAAAGCCCTGGTCGATTCCGAACGTATCCTTACCCAGTTACGCAGCGATGGTTACGATATTGTTGATAACTACGCAGATGCCGGTTTGGTGATTGTTAATACTTGCGGATTTATTGATTCCGCTGTTGCCGAATCGCTTAATACTATTGGCGAGGCCATCGAGAGAAACGGCAAAGTGATTGTCACCGGCTGCTTAGGGAAAACCGAGGGTAAAGTCATTGATGTCCATCCGGCAGTTTTGGCGGTTTCCGGGCCACATGCTTATGAAGAGGTGATGGCACAAGTGCATCAGCATTTGCCCAAGCCCAAAGTCAATCAATTTATTGATTTGGTGCCGCCGCAGGGCATTAAGCTCACTCCGCGTCATTATGCTTATCTGAAAATTTCCGAAGGCTGCAACCATCGCTGTACATTTTGTATTATCCCGGATTTGCGGGGAAAATTGGTCTCTCGCAGCGGGGCGGATATTGTTCGCGAAGCCGAAAATCTTGCCAATGCCGGCGTTAAAGAATTGCTGGTGGTATCGCAGGATACCAGTGCCTATGGTGTCGATATCAAACATAAAATGGATTTTTATAATGGCCGTCCGGTTAAGTCTCGCTTAAAAGAATTGTGTCAGGCATTATCTCAGTTTGATATTTGGCTGCGCCTGCATTATATCTATCCTTATCCTAATGTGGATGAGATTATTCCCTTGATGGCAGAGGGGAAAATTTTGCCGTATCTGGATATTCCTTTTCAGCACGCCAATCACGAGATATTACGAGCAATGAAACGTCCTGCTCACGCCGAAAAAGTACTTGAGCGTATCGCCAGTTGGCGAAAAATTGTCCCCGATATTGCTTTGCGTTCGACCTTTATCGTCGGTTTCCCCGGGGAAACCGAGGCGCAGTTTCAAGAGTTATTGGATTTTTTGCGTGAAGCACGCTTGGATAGGGTCGGGGCCTTTACTTATTCCGATGTTGAAGGCGCACAGGCTAACCATTTTGAGCATCATGTTGCCGAAGAGGTAAAAGCCGAACGCCTGCAACGCCTGATGACTTTACAAGCGCAAATCAGTGCGGAAAAATTGGCCGATAAAATCGGTTCCATCCAACCGGTGATTATCGACGATGTGGTTGAAGATGACGAAGTAGAAAATATTGCCCTGGGACGTACGGTTTATGACGCCCCTGAAATTGACGGGATAGTGCAAATTGAAAATATCCACGGAGCCGAAGCCGGACAAGTTGTCCACGTGGAAATTATGGCTGCCACCGAGCACGACTTAATCGCTGTTCCCGCTTAATACAAACAAGTACATAAGGCAAGTACATAAGGAAGATACTGAAAAAATGGTGGGACTTCACGGACTTGAACCGTGGACCTGCCGATTATGAGTCGGATGCTCTAACCAACTGAGCTAAAGTCCCGTTATTGACAATGAGGCGAAAGAATAAAGGAAATGAGGTCACTTTTCAAGTTTTTCTTGTCTTTTTCCCCTGTTATTCCCCGTTGTTATCCTTTATCTTTTTGTTTTTAATTGGCTTGTTTTCCATTCTAACACAAAACTGAGGTGATCGGTTTGGGTATTCAGGCAATAAGGTTTATAATGGTAGGCGAATTTTATGAACCGTTATAAACGAGGTGAAGCAATGAAAACTCCTGTTCGTGTAGCAATTACCGGTGCGGCCGGTAATATCGGCTATCAGTTGGCCTTTAGAATCGCGTCCGGCGATATGTTGGGTAAAGACCAACCGGTTATTTTACAATTAATTGAAATTACACCGGCTTTAGAGGCTTTAAAAGGTGTGGTGATGGAATTACGTGATTGTGCCTTCCCCTTATTAGCGGATGTTGTGGCAACCGATGACTTAAACATCGGTTTCAAAGGCACGGACTATGCCCTGTTAGTCGGTGCCAGACCGCGTGGTCCGGGAATGGAGCGGAAAGATTTGTTAACGGCTAACGGGGCGATTTTCGGCCCTCAGGGTAAAGCCTTAAATGATCATGCCAGCAAGGATGTTAAAGTACTGGTCGTCGGTAATCCGGCCAATACCAATGCCCTGATTGCGCGTGCCGCAGCGCCTGATTTAAATCCGCGTAACTTTACGGCGATGACCCGTCTGGATCATAACCGGGCGATGTGGCAGTTGGCGGCAAAAACGGGTACGCATAATACTGATGTCAAAAACGTGGTGATTTGGGGTAACCATTCGGCCACGCAATATCCCGATATCAGCCATTGTACCATCTCGGGCAAACCTGCTGCCGAACAAGTTGATCATACATGGTACAAGGAAACTTTTATTCCGGTGGTGCAGCAACGCGGAGCTGCTATCATCAAACAACGCGGGGCGTCTTCGGCTGCTTCAGCTGCCTCCGCCGCTATTGACCATATGCGTAGCTGGGCATTGGGCACACCCGAAGGTGAATGGGTTTCTATGGCGGTGCCTGCCGATGGTTCTTACGGTATCGGAGAAGGTATTATTTACTCTTATCCTTGTACTTGTAAAAACGGTGATTACCAAATTGTTCAAGGTCTGGACATCGCTGATTTTGACCGTGAAAAGATGCTGGCCACCGAAAAAGAGTTGCAAGAAGAGCGGGCTTCTATTGCCGACTTGCTTTAATTGACAAAACTTCGGCCTGTCGCCAGAAAAAATAGAGGTAGGGATGCCTCTATTTTTTATTCCCAGCGTTTTAGTCACTAATTGTTGGAATTCTATTATTGATATTCGCTTGTTCATTGTATTAAAATGGCTGCCGCTAATTAAAATTTAATCTCAAAGAGGAAATATTATGAATCAATCATTCAAGAAAACCCTTGTTGCCTGTACGTTGGCACTTTCAGTTTTTTCAGTATTAGCAGCAGATTTCACCCTGAAAGTACAATCATCCGACCCGTCGGGTGATAAAAACTTCCAAGTACAAAAAGAATGGGTGGAGAAACTCAAAAAAGATTCCAATGGCCGTTTAGAAATCGAATTATTACCGGTTGGTAGTATTGTTAAACATACCGAAACTTTAGACGCAATCAAAACCGGTATTATTGATGGACATTTGACGGCAACCGGTTATTTTTCCGGTAAAGACCCGGCCTTTGGCTTGCTTGGTAATATGGTGGGTGCCTGGTCCGATACCTCGCAATTGCTCGATTATATGAACAATGGTGGGGGTAATGAGTTATTGATGGAATTATACAAACCTTACGGCGTTAAATTTGTCGGTGCATCGACAACCGGTGTGGAGTCTTTTGTTTCTAAAGTGCCGTTGAACGGGGTTGATGACTTGAAAGGGTTGAAGTTACGTGCGCCCGAAGGCCTAGTGCAGCAGGTCTTTGCCGCGGCCGGTGCGGCACCGGTTAATTTACCGGGTTCAGAAGTTTACACCGGTTTAAGCAAAGGCGTGATTGATGCGGCCGATTACACCGTTTTTTCAACCAATCAAAGTGCCGGCTTAAATGATATTGCACCGCATCCGGTACAGCCGGGTTTCCATTCATTGCCACTGATTGATATGTCGATTAGCCAGAAAAAATGGGACGCCCTACCAAAAGACTTACAGGATTTATTGGTCCAGTCGGTTAAGGACTTGGCGGTGAATATCACCACCCAGTTAAAAGAGGCCGATAATAAAGCGGTTGAGGAAGCCAAGAAAAATCCAAAAATTACTATTCACGATTGGTCACCGGATGAGCGCAAGAAATTCCGCGCTATTGCCAAAAGCCAGTGGGAAGTGTTTGCCAAACGTTCTCCCAACGCGCAGAAAGTTTATGATTCGGTGACAAAGTATTTGCAAGAAAAAGGCTTATTATAATTTTTTGATGAGTTACATTAAGCAAAGCAAGAGGGGACGAGGGGTATCTTTGTCCCCTTGTTTATGTCAAATAGGGGGACAGTGATGCAAGCGGACAAACCGGTTCAAACTCGATTGGATAAGTTCATCGCGTGGTTAGGTGGAAAACTCAGTTTGATCTTTCTTTTTATTGTTGTGATTTCGTTTTATGAAGTCTTTATGCGTTATGCCTTTAACGCTCCAACCATTTGGGTACACGAATCAGCCGCTTTTTTAGGCGGCAGCTTATTCGTTTTTGGGGGATCTTATGCCTTGGCTACCGATAAACACGTCAGGGTCGTTTTGCTTTATGATAATGTTCGCCCCAAGACAAGGGCTTATCTGAATATTTTCCATCATATAATGGGCGCTATTTTTTCGCTCATGATGACTTGGGCGGGTTATTTAATGGTCAAGGATTCTTGGTTTGCACCATGGGGAGAGTTACGTTTGCAAACCTCTGCAACGGCTTGGAATCCCCCTTTTCCCGCTTACCTAAAAGCCATTATTTTTATCACGATGATTACTCTAACCATTCAATTTATCCTGCATTTAGCGGCGGAAATCAGCCGTTTGTCCAGTGGCTACTACGACCAGTCGGGAGATGACAATGTTTGAATTATCCAGCCTGGGCATTGGCTATGCCAGCCTGCTAATGCTGATTTTAATGATTGCTTTATTGCTAACGGGTATGCAATTAGCATTTGTTACCGGGGTGGTGGCGTTATTTTTTCTATTTGCTTGGTTTGGCTTGGATGCCGTGCCTTTGGTGACCAGCCGAATGTACAGCTTTGTCACCAGTTATGTGTTTTTAGCTGTGCCGATGTTCGTATTGATGGCGGCACTGCTTGATAGAACGGGGATTGCTCACGATTTATTTGAAGCAATGCGTTTATTTTCCCGACGCTTGCGAGGTGGGGTTGCCGTACAAACCCTATTGGTTGCCGTTGTACTTGCTTCAATGTCTGGGGTTATCGGTGGTGAGACGGTATTACTTGGTTTGTTGGCATTGCCGCAAATGTTACGTATCGGTTATGACAAAAAACTCGCTATCGGTACATGTTGTGCGGGTGGTGCCTTGGGAACAATGTTACCCCCAAGTATTGTATTGATTATTTACGGTTTAACCGCCAGCGTTTCCATTGGTGATTTATTTAAGGCGGCATTTTTGCCCGCTGCAATGTTAGCCTCATTTTATATCGTTTATGTTTTAATTCGTAGTTATCTTAATCACGCTTTAGCTCCTTTGCCGACAGCAGCAGAACTGGCTGCAAGTAAAGCAAAAAATGTCAATTATTTTAAAGCATTATTTTTCCCTATATTATCGATTGTTATTGTTTTAGGGAGTATTTACGGTGGGGTTGCGTCAGTGACCGAAGCCTCGGCTTTGGGGGTAGTTGGAATTATGCTAAGTGCTTTGATTCGTGGGGAATTAACCTGGCCGGTACTCAAAGAAGCCGCACTTGCCACTATGCGAACCTGCGGAATGATTATTTGGATTGGCATTGGCGCTAGTGCACTGGTCGGTGTTTATAATTTGATGGGGGGCATCAAGTTTGTCGAACAGCTCATTTTGTCTTTAAGTAACGGCGTGCCCATAACAACCCTGTTGATTATGATGGCAATTCTATTTTTATTGGGAATGTTTTTGGATTGGGTTGGTGTGGCTTTATTAACTATGCCGATTTTTGTTCCGATTATTAAGGGGTTAGGTATGGATCCTGTCTGGTTCGGGGTGGTGTTTTGTATGAATATGCAGGTAGCCTTCTTGTCACCACCCTTCGGTCCGGCAGCATTTTACTTAAAATCAGTAACACCGCCTGATATTTCTTTAGGATTGATCTTTCGCTCACTGGTGCCGTTTATTGTCTTACAAATTGCTGCTCTCGCTTTATTGATTGTCTTTCCGCAACTGGCGTTATGGTGGCAATAAATGACTGAACAAATTATTGTCATGGGCGTTTCGGGTTGTGGTAAAAGTACGGTTGGTATAGCGCTTGCCGAGCGGCTCGGCTGCCCATATTACGATGGTGATGATTTTCACCCTGAAAAAAATATTGCCAAAATGCGACAAAACATACCCTTAACCGATGAGGATCGGGAAGGTTGGTTGGAGATGCTAAATAAGATTTTATTATCGGCATCCGATGGTGCGGTGTTGGCGTGTTCGGCATTAAAGCCTGAATACCGAACAAGGTTAAGCAAAGCGGTAAAAGAACCGATATTCGTTTACTTAAAGGGTGATTTTGATACTATTTGGTCGCGTCATAAAAAAAGGAAAAATCACTTTTTTAGCGGCAAAAAAATGTTGGAAAATCAATTTGAAACCTTGATTGAACCGATAGGCGATAACGTCATAACAGTAGATGTAAGATTAACCGTGGCCGAGATTGTCGAAGAAATTTGGCGAACTTTACGGAAGAAAAATTAATAAATTAAAGGTAAAAGTAATGACACAACAAAATGCAGATTTTGCCTTAATTGGCTTGGGAACAATGGGCAAAAGCCTGTTGTTAAATGTTGCCGATAACGGTTATCGCGTTATCGGTTATGATAAAGACAGCGATAAAGTCAAGAATTTGACCGATGGTGGTATTTCAGCGGTGAACACTTTGCAAGAGCTTGTACAAGGTTTGGCAAAACCACGGAAAATAATGCTGTTACTGCCAGCGGGTGATATTGTCGATAAGGTGATTGCCGACATTACACCGATGTTGGATAAAGGTGATATATTGATGGACGGTGGTAATACCTTTTTTCAGGATACCGAACGCCGCCAGACGATGTTAGAACCAACCGGTATTCACTATTTGGGTATTGGCATCAGTGGCGGTGAAGCCGGGGCAAGAAATGGTCCCAGTATGATGCCAAGCGGTGATAAATCCGCTTATCAAGTCGTTGAACCGATGTTAGCGGCAATTGCTGCCAAATATCATCAAAGACCCTGTGTTACTTATCTGGGGAAAGGCGGGGCAGGGCATTACGTCAAAATGGTGCATAACGGTATCGAATATGCCCTGATGCAGGTGCTGGCGGAAGTTTACGATATTATGAAGCACGGGATAGGGTTTTCCAACCAACAAATCAGTGACACTTTTAGCGACTGGAATGACAAGAAATTACAGTCATTTTTACTAGAGATTTCAGTGCATTTGCTTACCCAAAAGGACACGGAGAGCGATGCCGATTTAATTGATTTGATTTTGGATAAAGGTAAACAAAAAGGTACGGGCAAGTGGACTTCACAAAATGCCCTGGATGTTGGTGAAGCGATACCGATGATTGATGTGGCGGTAATTGCCAGGGCTTTATCAAGTGTTAAGGGGCAACGCTTATTGGCCGCTAAACTTTTGCGGCAACACGGCCATCGGCCAATCAGTAAAAAACACAAAAAAATCATCAAGCAATTAAAGAAAACCACCTATTTTGCTTTTTTATTGGCTTATGCGCAGGGGTTTGCACTACTACAGTCGGCGAAAAAAGAATACGGTTACAGCTATGATTTGGCCGAGGTTGCCGATATTTGGCGGGGTGGATGTATTATCCGGGCAAAAATGTTGACGCTGTTCGTGCAGGTTTTTGCTAAAAACGCCGATTTACCTAATTCACTGTTGGATGATGGCATTGCCGCCCAATTGAATCGCACGGAAAAATACGCACGTACTACGCTGACAGATGCCGTTCAGTGTGGTATCCCCGTGCTGTGTTTAGGGGCGGGGATTGCCTATTTTGACAGTTACCGTCGTGCCACATTACCGGCCAATTTGATTCAGGCTCAACGTGACTTTTTTGGTGCTCATACTTACGAGCGAGTTGATAAAGAGGGGATATTTCATACGCGGTGGGGGGACAGATAGTCGGTTAATGGTACGATGGTTTTAGCATGAACTGATTTAAGTGATGTTATTTTCAACAGAAGCGACACCGATTATCTATCTGGATAGCATTAAAGGTAAGCGGCTTTATTTAAAACAGGACTACCTTAACCATCCAACCGTGTCGGGCAATAAATTACGTAAGTTAAAATACAATCTACTTGCTGCACAAAGCTCCGGCTCGACATTAATCAGCTTTGGCGGGGCATATTCCAATCATATTGCCGCTTTGGCGGCAGCCGGAAAGTTGATGGGATTGCCCACGGTGGGTATTATCCGCGGGCAGGAGCTGGCGGAGCAATCACGTTGGGGGCATACGTTGCAAGCAGCAGCCGATAACGGTATGCAGCTGCATTTTGTCAGCCGCAGCGTGTACCGGGAAAAAGATTTGCCGCACCGGCAAATTAAGGCGGTGATTGACAGTTATCCTAACGCCATGGTTATTCCCGAGGGCGGCAGTAACGCTTTATCACTTAGGGGGAGCGCCGAAGTGATTGAGGAATGCCAAAAGCAAGGTGATTTTGATGTACTGTTTAGTGCCTGCGGAACCGGCGGGACACTGGCGGGCTTAATTGACGGTGTAGCTAAACAAAAAATAAGGCCGTACCGTCTCATCGGTGTTTGTGTACTGAAAGGGCAGCACAGTCTGGCAGATGATATTTGTCGGTTAAGCCAATCGCACCGGTCGGTAAACTGGTCACTAAATCACGCCTATCATTTTGCTGGTTATGCAAAAGCGCCGCCGGCTTTACGGCAGTTTATGCTGTCTTTTGCAAACCGTTATAAAATCCCTCTAGAGCCGGTTTATACGGCAAAACTTTGTTATGCCGTGTGTGCTTTAGCCAAGCAAAGTAACGAGAAACAAGTGGAAAATTGGTTGATTTATCACAGTGGCGGTTTACAAGGCGCAGGGCAATAAAAAACCCGCCATAAGACGGGCTTTGCAATTCAGTTGCCGGCAAAAATTAAGCCATTTCCTTGATATGTGTGACCAAGCGTGACTTTAAGCGAGCAGCTTTGTTTTTATGGATTAAGCCCTTACGAGCCGCCTTATCCAAAGTAGGGACAGCAATTTTAAAGGCAGCTTCGGCGGCGGCTTTATCGCCGGTTTTAACTGCTTTAACAACGTTTTTAACGGTGGTACGCATATAAGAACGCTGCGCTACGTTACGGGTACGGTTGCGGACCGCTTGTCTGGCACGCTTACGTGCCTGTGCTGAATTTGCCATATAAATAGACTCCTAAAAAAATTGTAAAGAAAAATTGGAGCAAATCATATAATAACCACACTGAAAGTCAAGGTAAAAATCCAATATAGTCAGGAAAAAACACAGCAATGATAAGGCTTAGCTTTTTAGCAAATCATTGGTATGATATCAGTATCAAGCAAAGAGGATAATAGGATGTTAAAAATTGCAATTGCCGGCATTAATGGCCGGATGGGAAGAAGCCTTTATCAGGCCCTGCAAGAAACAACTTTTGCCATGCAGTTGTCGGCAGCAACCACGCTGCCTGAAGAGCAAACGCTTGGGCAGCAGGTCAGTGATGTTCTGGGTGGTAAAAGCGCTGTGATAATTGCCGATAAATTAAGCGAAGATTTTGATATTTTAATTGATTTTACTGCGCCTGCAGCAAGTTTGCAGCATATTGATTTTTGTCAAAAGTACGGTAAAGCGATAGTGATTGGTACGACCGGCTTTAATGATTACGAACTGGCATTGATTAAAGCCAAGTCGCAAAATACACGAATTTTTATGTCTGCTAATATGAGCATCGGTGTTAATGTTATGCAGCAGTTGGTGGCAATGGCGGCTAAAGCCCTACATCAACAAGCTGATATTGAAATTGTCGAGGCGCATCATAAATACAAGGTTGATGCCCCCTCGGGTACGGCGTTAATGCTTGGGCGAGCCGTTGCCGATGCCATTGGTGTTAATTTGGCAGACAAGGCCGTCTATGCCAGAGAAGGCATTACCGGTGAACGCGAAAACGGCAGTATCGGTTTTTCCACCATTCGTGGCGGTGATGTAGTGGGTGAGCATACGACGACCTATTATATGGCCGGGGAGCGGGTGGAGATTAGTCACAAAGCCACCGACCGACAGATTTTTGCCCGCGGGGCACTCTTTGCCGCCAATTATTTGGCTAAACAAAAAGCAGGGCTATATAATATGTTCGACGCTTTAGCTCACTAAGCCAACACATTTTTGTTACAGCGTTGCGTTTCTTTATATTTTTGCCGGCGGCCTTGTGGTAAAAATAGATAAGTCGAGGCTGGATTTACAGAAAGTTATACTTGGAGTAAAAGAATGACAAAGTTATCAGTTAACTTAAATAAGATTGCCTTATTACGCAACTCGCGCGGGCGTGATTTTCCCAGCCTGATTGATTTTGGCGAGCAAGCCATTAAAGCCGGGGCGGCCGGACTGACCATTCATCCCCGTCCCGACCAACGTCATGCCCGTTATGAAGATATTGCCACGTTAAAACAATTATGCGAGCAATATCAAGTTGAATTAAATATCGAGGGATATCCAACCGATAAATTTATCGATTTTTGCCTGCAAAACAGGGTTCATCAGGTGACGCTTGTCCCCGATGCGCCCGAGCAAATTACCTCTGACCACGGTTGGATGGTCAGCGACCATGAAAAGCAATTGCGACCGATATTAGCCGAGCTAAAATCAGCAGGTATTCGCAGCAGTTTATTTATGGATTTATCACCCAAGGAAATTCGTTTGGCAAAAGCGGTCGGGGCAGATCGTATTGAACTGCATACGGAAAGTTATGCTCGAAGCTTTGAAAATAATACGCATCAAACGCATATTGATGGTTTTGTCACAGCCTACCAAACAGCGACCAATGAAGGATTAGGTGTGAATGCAGGACACGATTTAAATCTAAATAATTTGGCCTTTTTCTTGGCAAAAGTACCGGTGGCAGAAGTTTCCATTGGCCACGCCCTAACCGTGGAAGCGCTGCGATACGGTTGGGCGGAGACGGTTGGCAAATATACTGAAATTTGCCACAAATGAACTACTGCTCCCCCCTACGATGGTATGGGTGGCGGTGTAAAATAGAAACGCTGCGATAAAGCGTTTCGGCCAAAATAATCCGTACAAGCGGGTGGGGCAAGGTTAAATCGGATAGTGACCAGCGTTCACGGACGTATTGTCGTACGTTATCGTTAAAACCCTCGGGGCCGCCGATAAGGATAGCGATATTTTCACCGCTATCGCGAAATTGTGCCAATTTTTGGGCTAAATTTTCACTGCTTAAGCGTTTGCCGCCAACATCCAGTGCAATGGGAATATAAGTACCGGGTACGGCGTTAATCAGGGCTTGACTTTCAACTTCAGTAAGTTGTTTGATATTGGCGTTTTTACCGCGTTTTTGGGCGGGAATTTCTTTCAATTCCAGAGAAAAATCTGTCATTGTCCGAAAGCGTTTAGCATATTCGTTAACACCGTCGTTTACCCAGGCGGGTAGCTTTGTACCGATAGCGATAATGTGTATTTTCATAGTATTAGCGGTTTTTCATCAATGTTTATCTGCTGTTTAAAAAAGGTTCTGTCACTTTTAACTTTAGCAAGACAAGCCGCTTGTTCCCTTTTTGGAAAGCAGGCTGTACCCCGTCAAGTTTCCCTTCCCTTTGGAAGAGAGTAGTCAGGGTGAAAGAACCGTAAAGCGGAACTTGACAGCTCATGCTTTTGGAAAGGGAGGATGATTACGCCCAATTAAGGATGACTTTACCGCTATTACCCGAACGCATCACATCAAAGCCTTGTTGGAAGTCATCAATATAAAAACGGTGAGTGATGACTTTGCCTACCTCTACACCCGATTGCACCAACATACCCATTTTGTACCAAGTTTCAAACATCTCGCGTCCGTAAATACCTTTGATAATCAATCCCTTGAAAATAACGTGGGATAAATCAAACGGGGTTTGATTGGGGGGGATACCCAGCAGAGCTATTTTTCCACCGTTAATCATATTTTTCATCATCTGTTCCAACGCCTGTGGTACGCCTGACATTTCCAACCCGACATCAAAGCCTTCCACCATTCCCAGTTCCGCCATCACGTCTTCCAGTTTTTCCTGGCTGACATTAACGGTGCGGATATTTTTTGCCATATTCTTCGCCAGATTAAGGCGATAGTCGTTAACATCGGTGATAACTACAAAGCGGGCCCCGACGTGGCGACAAATGGCGGCGGCCATAATACCAATCGGCCCGGCGCCAGTAATCAACACATCTTCACCCACCATATTAAAGGATAGAGCGGTATGGGCGGCATTACCGAACGGGTCGAAAATCGCCGCTTCCTCATCACCTACGTGCGGCGGCAATTTAAACACATTATAAGCCGGAATAACCAGATATTCGGCAAATGCCCCGGCACGATTAACACCAACACCAATGGTGTTTTTACACAGATGAATTTTACCTCCCAGGCAGTTACGGCAGTGTCCGCAAATTAAATGTCCTTCACCGGAAACGCGGTCACCGACCTTTACTGTGCTGACTTCTTTACCGACTGCAACAACTTCGCCCATATATTCGTGACCGATTACCATAGGTACGGGAATGGTTGCCTTGGCCCAATCATCCCAGTTATAAATATGGATATCGGTACCGCAAATGGCGGTTTTTTTGATTTTGATTTTGACGTCATTATGCCCGACAGTCGGTTCAGGGACATCCTCCATCCAAATACCAACTTCAGCTTTTGCCTTAACTAATGCTTTCATATCAATCACCATTATCGCTATCAAGGAAGCGTCCATTGTAACGGAAAAGCAAAGAATATTCATTGCTTTTGTCATTAGTTTAAATCACATTATTAGCTCAATTGGATTAATTTATGACGATAATGCCAAGATGTGTACAATTAATCGTTACACTTCTCGGTTTTTTATGAATTGATTTGATGTGTTCGTAAATCGTGTTAATTATCATTTTGTTATAAGATAAATTCAATGATTATGATAATCTAAAAATAACTAATTGATAACAAATGCATTAAAGTTAATTAATATATTAATTAAGTTTAATTATAATGTAATACTCCCTTAATGTTAAGTGCCATAGAATGCAAGCGTGGTTCGAAAATAAATTGAATCATTTTTAAACATTAACTAAATTAAAGGAGAGTTAATCATGAAAAAGTTATTATTAACAACATTAGTCGGTTGTTCTTTAGTCTCTGTTGCGAGTGCTCAGAATATTATGGGTACAGTTGATAAGGTGGCTGGCAATTTAACTAACAAATCGGGAGCGGCTGTTAACGCCCAAATCGGTGTTGTATCAAAGGGTAAAGTAAAAAGTGAGGCCGATGCCAATAAGGGTGGTATTGCCGCTGCCGGTGTTAACGCTATGGCACTTAAGGCTGGTGGTAAGCCAAATGCGGCAGCAGCCATTAATGCTCAGATTGGATGGGTGAATGGTGGTGAGGTTGAGAATAAGGCTAAAGCTACTGGTAAAGGTTCCGCTGCTGCCGCTGGTGTTAATGCCATGGCAGCGGGTGAGTAATTTTTATTCGCCACGTTAGGATTGTCTGGCCGTTGGTGTTGCTTTTGTCAGCAACTCATTTTGTGGGTAAGTGTGTGGTAATAAGATGCTTTCGTGCTGGTGAGTTTTTATCAATGGCCATTCAATTTTTGTTATACTTAGGTTGTATTAATTACACTTGATGAACGGTGATGCTCTGCTTATAGGGTATCATCCGTTTGTTCTGGTGTGCAGGAGGTAGGTAATTATGGAGAGAGTAGGATTTGCTTTATTATTGCTTTGTTTTTGTCAGGTATCTTTTTCGCAGTCAAAGCAGGTATCTGTTGTTCACCTTGGCAATAATACCAAGATTTCCAATACGGCGGTATCCAAGGGAAAGGATGGTGTCGCTGCTGCCGGCGTTATCGCTGTGGTATCATCGTCCGGGAAGGGGAAAGTAAAAAAAACGCAGAGTAATAGCAATACGAGAGTGACTAAAACCGATGTCACAGTGGTTGATGGTGCGACTATCACCTCTGTTGCTACCGGAAATAATAAAAAAGCTTGTGCGGGGGTATTATGTATATTACTGGAAGAGTAGCCTTACTTGCTACGCTATCTTGTCTTTCTACTGTCATATCGACAGCATCGGCGCAGCAGCCACCGCAGGGACATTATGCTGCCCAGCCGGACTATGGTGCTAAGCCCGATTACAGCGCCCGGCCGAAGCATATGACCGAGACTGATTCGAATAACAAAAGTAGCGGTAGCGATAAGCCGAGTAGTGTTAAGATGAATGGTGCTATTGGGGGAAAGGTCAGTGAAAAAGATGGCTACGTTATCGTTGACGGTGCAACAATTGTTGGTGACGGTGCAGATACCAACTTGTTAAAAACAACGACCAGCGGGAAGAGGATTATTCTAAATAATGTCAGTGTGGTTTCCAATAATGCCACCGCAACCTTGGTAGATTTGACATCGGGAAAAGATAACGACATACACATCAGGAATATGCGGATACGTTCCAATAACTCCAATATTTATGATGATAAGTGTGCGGCGAATATCTGTCTTGATGGCAATGCTAGCAATGGTGATAATGACAATACGGAAATCTCTGTCACCGTTAGCGGTGTTAATCGGTTTACAGCAGGAAATTAAATGAATAAATTACTTTTATGCCTACCGTTGGTTTTGTCCGGGTGTTCTTTTCTTTTTACCGAACAGCAAAGGTTAATTCACTCCAGTAAAAATGAAAAGGCCGAGCTGGGTATACAAAAGGCCCGCGTTATTAATATAAAAAAAGGCAATACATATTATTCAAAAAAATTATCTTGTCTTGGCAATTATTTTTATGGAAATAATAAACAGTTTTTCGAAACTGCCGATGGTAAAACCAACTACCAATCTTTGATTAGATTTACCGTTGCCCCGATTTACGATAAAACCGCCAAGGTATATCCAGCAAGGTCAACCGCGCTTTCCGAGCTGGTCATTAATGCCCTCAGTAAAATTAAAGGGCTTTCTATTGTCGAAATTCCGCTGGGTTATGATTTATATCAATCCAGAAATAATTTTGGACTGACCGGTAACAGCTTACCTTATGGCCCCAATGCCCCGTTCTTTAGCGGAGTACAAAAGCCGCCCGCCGGTGTTTTATTCCCGACACAATACTATATATCCGGTGCTTTGGTGCAATATGATGAACGTAACGAGACAGGTAATAAGGATTTGGCGGCGAATCTAAAGTATGTCACGGCAAAAAGAGATATAGAAAAAATTACTGTTGGAATTCAGCTGCGGCTTGTTGATGCAGCATCAGGTAAGGTGACTATCAATCCACAGACGAACTTACCCAACAGTATTTACTTAAAAAATGATTTATGGAAAATAGCCAATGGGATTAATTTCTTTAGGATTATCAGCAGCAGTCCGTGGGGGGTGGATTATTCCGTGGAAACTTCAGATCCGTTGCAGTATTCCGTTAATGAGATTATTGAGCGTGGTGTTTATGATTTATTCAAAACGGTTGCTTCGTTAACACCGGAACAGGGAAAGGAATGTGACAATGCGGAGTAGTAAGTTGTTGTTGACGGCAATTTTTACCGGTCACTTTGCGGTTGCCGGCGAGGTTGCTGATAATTCGGACAGCGATTTACAGATATTTTATGTATTGCCCGGTGGTGAGGTGGTCTTACCCGAGGAGGATGTGAATTATAACGATCCTTTAAGTGTGATGCGTTTGCAAAAGATGCAAAATGAATTGCAATTTCAATCACCACCTTTACAAGAGACGCAATCACCGCCTTCGCAAGAGGCGGCTACACCCGATGTCAATGGTAGCGGTAGGGGACAATCAATAGAAGAAAAGGCAATGCCAGCACAGGTCGAACCCAAAAAGAAACTCGTTCTTGCAGGTAGTGAGGAGGTTATGGAAACACAGCCCGAAACACAGGTCTTGCAAGAGGGAAGCGGGGAGTCTGCTGTCCGGCAGCAGCGAACCGGACAGTCTGGAGTAAACGGGGGTTCTACTTTGTCAACGGCGACGGAAAAACCACAAAATGCCGGACAACCGCAAAAGGGGTGGCAAAAAGGATGGCAAAAAAGATGGGATAAAAGTAGAATACAGTACATTATGGATGTGACACCTCAAGGTAGCGTACAACAAAGACAGGTTAATCCTTACGGGGAAGAAGAAGTTGTGCCGGCAACCAGGGCAAATACACAACCAAATGCACAACCTGTTGAGCAAATACCGGCGGGTAAAGCGGGAAAACTAGATGACGCTGTTAAATCGACATCTCAGGATACTAACCGGCAACAACACAGGGTTAAACAGCAGTCACAGCCGATTGAAAAAACACCGCAGGATAAAGCCAAAAAGTACTATATTATCGAGTCGGTTCCTCAACAGGGACGTTCCGATTTATATAGGGAAGCGGCCGTCCCTGCAACAAAAGCAAGGCAAAATGTACAGTCCGTTGAACAGGTGCCGGCTGGTGCAGCTAAGAAACGCTATCCTGAGTCAACACCCCAAGATAGCAGTCAACAGCGGTCTGAGATTGATGAAGAAGTTTTCATTTCCCCAACGATGAAACAGGCATTACAGCCGTCTGTCGAACAAAGGCCATCTGTTGAACAGAAGCCGGATACCGAAGATGGAGATAAAAAATAACGAATTTCAACCGAGGCTGGAAATCAATGAGATTGTCTGGAGTCTGTTCAGATATAGAAGTTCAGGCGAGTCTGAATAAAGCATTTCCTTAGTTAATAAAATTGGTTACCAGCGTTTAGTGCTGCCTAGCCAGAATGCGTTGAATAGGGGTGGGTAGTCCCATTTGTTCCATTTGCTCGGGAGTAAAGCCATTGTTTAACTGTTTTACTTGAATCATAATCGGGGTAATGCACAGACGATAGTGAGTAAAAGTGTGCTGATAATTAGCTAATACTGTTTGTTGCTTTACCGACAGGTTGAGTTGGGCAAGAAAGTCGTTGATTGCCGTCTGATTGATTTTTTCTTCATCATTGAAAGCTATTTCGGGCAGAGACCATAAACCGCCCCAGATACCTTTGTTAGGGCGTTTTTCCAAATAGATTTGTCGAGTATCGCTAACAATCAGCATTACTGTCTTTTTTTCAGGTAATGCTTTTTTCGGTTTTTTGTTGGGGTAGTCGGCAATTTTATTTTGTTGATAGGCACCGCAATCAACAGAAACGGGGCATTTTTGACATTTCGGCTTTGTGCGCGTACAAATCATCGCCCCTAAATCCATCATCGCTTGCGTGTACCGGCTACAGTCTTTTTTGGGAGTGAATTGTTCGGCAATCGCCCACTGCTTTTTTATTGTCTGTGTCCGGTTGGGAATACCATCAATCAACTGATGTCTTGATAACACCCGTTTGACGTTACCATCCAAAATACTATGGCGTTGATTGAGTGACAAGGATAAAATTGCCCCGGCGGTTGACTGCCCGATACCCGGTAAGGCAATCACTTGAGAAAATTCTTTGGGGAATTTACCGTTGTGTTTATCACGAATCATTTGCGCCGCTTTATGCAGGTTTCTTGCCCGCGAATAATACCCTAGACCGGCCCAATATGCCAGCACCTCATCAAGGCTGGCATCGGCTAAAATATTGACGTCGGGAAAACGCCCGATAAAGCGGTTAAAGTAGGGGATAACGGTGCCGACTTGTGTTTGTTGCAGCATAATTTCCGATACCCAAGTGGTGTAAGGGTGGGGGTTTTGCTGCCACGGTAAATGTTTTCGTCCGTGATGCGTAAACCAAGCGAGAACACGGGAAGAAAAAGACTGCATAGAAAAATGTTGTTGAAATGGGGTGAGTAATGGGATTCGAACCCACGACCTCCGGAATCACAATCCAGCGCTCTAACCAACTGAGCTATACCCACCATAGCAATTATTAACCTGAAATGGCGCGCTCGGCAGGACTCGAACCTGCAACCCTCGGCTTAGAAGGCCGATGCTCTATCCAGTTGAGCTACGAGCGCATTGGAAGAGAAAAAAG
>PDWI01003507.1_pt1 | contig 30320 bp, 25 predicted proteins | sample 1430891 | NCBI WGS metagenome assembly PDWI01 (sample SAMN01162508, study PRJNA174530) | Oral metagenome, whole genome shotgun sequencing project. | biome: Marine environment; feature: Marine mammal; material: Swab sample of the gingival sulcus; isolation source: swab sample of gingival sulcus... | reverse complement strand
GAGAATATTACTTTTGTGGGCTCGGGAACTCAAAAAATTGAAGAAGTTGTTTCCTCTGAGTTTCCCCATTTTAATATTTTACGCATGGATCAGGACAGTGCAAAACGAAAAAATTCTGCCTCTGAACTGGTTCGAAAAATGAACTCAGGTGAAGTGGACCTTTTGCTCGGTACACAGATGATTGCCAAGGGCTTTGATTTTCCCAATGTGGAGGTGGCCGGAGTTTTAATGGCAGATATTGGATTGAATCTCCCGGACTTTAGGGCATCGGAAAAAATATTCTCCCTTCTCGTGCAGCTTGCCGGTCGCTCAGGAAGGGGAGAAGAAAGAGGGAAGGTAATAATTCAGACTCTCAATCCTGAACACAGTGTCTTTAAGTTTGTCATCAATCAGGATTACAATGGATTTTTTAATAATGAAATGAAGATGCGGGAGGCGCTGAACTATCCTCCATTCTCAAGAATTACTCGCCTTGTTGTGCGAGGTAAGGACGAGTCTCGGGTGGAGCAAGCTGCGGATTCTTTGGCCCATATGGTTATGGAGCTTGTGAAAGCCCTTAATATGAAATTGGAGGTTCTTGGTCCGAGCCCTGCTCCTCTTGCAAAAACAGGGGGCAATTTTAGGTATCACATTGTATTAAAGTCCCAGAGTTTGAGAGGAGTTCCTGATCTTGTGCGGAGAGCTATTGACCGGACTGACCGAAAGAAAGTCTATGTTGAAGTGGATATTGATCCGGTGGATATGATATAGAGTGCCTGCTTCATCTTATATGGTCTTGTTTATTTCTCCGGGCTCAACTTTTTTATCTCGCCTTCTATTATTTTATCAAGTAACCTGAGAGGAGGTGTTCCCTTTATCTTTCTACCATTTATCACAATGGTAGGAGTGGCTTCTATTAACAATTCGTTTTCGGCAAAATCTATCTGATTTTTTATATGCCTTTCTATCTCATTTTTATTCTGCGTCGGCTTTTTTTCGGTCAGACCTTGTAAAATCATCTCCGCCTTCTCCACATCATAGCCATGGGCAATTTCATCATAAAGGGTAAAATGCCCATTTAGATATTGTTCAAAAATCTGAAGTGATGCTGCAATTTCCATATAATAGGATGCCCCACATGAATTATCGTAGGTACTTTCATCTATAAACTCATTGCATTTAGCATCAAGAGGGTAGTGGTAATATTTGATTTCTATTCTGTTCTTGTACTTTGAAAGGATAAACTTTTCGGCTTTGAAAAGTTCCCTGCATGCTGAGCACAGGAAATCAATGAAAATATGAACTTTCAGCGGAGCTTTTTTATTTCCCAAGTAGAGGTTGGTTTTCGGGAATTTATAGATTTTTTGGGGTTTGGCATAGAATTGTTCTATTTGCTGCTTTATTTTTTCTTTTGAAATGTCTTTTGTCTTTGAGTAGTTTTGTAATTTTACCGAGAACATTAGAATCAGAGCTATGAGAAGTATTGAGGCAATGGTATATGCTAATGCCGTCTTTTTAGCTTGAAGAGAGCCTCCTCTCAATAAAATAATGAGTTTGTGATATATGCTGTGGAAGTTTCTATATTTTTTTATGGTAAAAAGAAGAGTTACCAGCAGCAATAAATTCACTATATATGTCATTACGCAGAGGGAGCATATTGTGTGGCTATTTATCAAAATGTATCCCAAATAGATGTCAATGGTCGCTGCCAAAACTTCAAGTGTTAGAAGGATTCCCAGTATTATTTCTTCTATTGATTCCCACCTGAGTATGAGCGCCAAATTTATTGTTAAAAAGGTGTAAAAGACTAAGCCATGGGCTGACCATGGAATGCCCAAGAGGGTTCCATACTGGGATTGAGAAACTGCAACGCAGGTATCAACAATTCCTGAACCGCATGCTAAAAATCCATTGGATATGTTGGGAAAAATGTGTTTAAATAGTAGTATGGCAGAAAGGGTTAGGCCTGCAAGAGTGAGTAGTATTGAAAAATGGATATACTTTTTCATTTTTTATATGGGGAGAATCTTTCCACAGATATTGAGATAGAACTTTCCGTTATTCCCTTCCATTAGACGATCTAATATCTTGATCATGGGCATTCTGAGAAACTTGGCTTCCTCTTCTCCATTGAGGAGGCAATACATTGTCTTTGAATCGTGGTCCATGCGCAGGGTGTCTGTATCAAGTGTTATCCGACCCCTGGTTGTCATCATTTCAACTCTTTCATATTTGCCGGGACCTGAGATCTCTAAATCTATTACCAAGGGGCAGGGGCTTTTAATTTCTATTGGAATAAAAGCTTCTCCCATTTCCATGACTAGTTTTTTTTCTTCTTGGAGGAATTTAATATGTTCCTTGATTGAATTTATAAGATCCGGATCCTCTATTTCCGTTCCTTCGTTGAACCACTCTCCGGTTTGGTGAAGTTCAAGACTTCTCGGGATATAGTCCCTGGGGGCATCTACGAAGAATTGATTCTTTTTTAACATGCTATACTCGCACAAAGGGGTCTGTTAATTTACTGTGCTCTTCAATTGCATATCTGTCAGTCATCCCTGCGATGAAATCGGTCACTGTTGTGTACAGGCCTTCATCTTTAATTTTATCTCTGTATCTTTCCGGGAGAGTTTCGGGATTTTCCGTGTAAACATGAAAGAGTTCATTTATAACATTTTTTGATTTAAGAGACATTCGGGTTACCTTATAGTGTCTGTAGAGATTTCCCATGAGGAACTTCTTTAATTCACTGTTTGCTTTATCTATCTCTTCTGTGAATCCCGTTATATTGGCACTGTGACTTTTTACATCTGCGTAGGACTTAATACCCAAATCATTTATCTTCCCATGGGTATATTCAATGAGATCTGTCACAAGTAAGTCTATTATTGTTCGTATTATTTCCCGGGATTGCATCTTCTTCTCTTCCGGGAGAACCGCCCCGTATCGTTCTTCGGCCATGTTCCATATCTTAAGTTTTTTCACATCTTCAAATTTTAGTAAACCCGATGTGAGCCCATCATCCAGGTCATGGTTGTTGTAGGCTATTTCATCGGCATAGTCTATGACCTGGGCCTCCAAAGAAGGTCGTTCTTCTGGATGGAAGGTGGACATTCCCGGGCGGTCATAGGTCCCTGAGTGTTTTATTAAACCTTCTCTTGTTTCCCAGGTTAGATTTAAGCCGGTAAATAAACTGTATCTGTGTTCCAGTTTCTCCACTACGCGGAGGCTCTGTCTGTTGTGTTCAAATCCTCCATGTTCCTTTAATAGTTTGTTGAGCTCCCTTTCTCCCACATGTCCAAATGGAGTATGCCCGAGGTCATGTGCAAGAGCGATTGACTCCGCCAAATCTTCATTGAGACTGAGAGCCCGAGCAATGGCCCTTGCAATTTGAGCAACTTCCATGGTGTGCGTGAGCCTTGTTCTGTAGTGGTCTCCTTCATGATTCACAAATACCTGAGTTTTGTATTCAAGTCTCCTGAAAGCTCGACAGTGTATTATCCTCTCCCTGTCTCTTTGAAATTCATTGCGATAGTGGTGTTTTTTTTCTTCGTATTCCCTGCCACGAGACTCAGAAGACAGTGCTGCGTAGGGGGCAAGGTTCTTTTCCGTATCATTGGGAATTATTCCATGAGAGCTCATTGACGAATCCTTGCCAGTTTTTTCTCATATGCCTGTACTGCAGCCTTTCTGTTCATTCGCATTTCTTCATTTGCAGGAGAAGCCTCCAACCCCCTTGTGAATGCTTCAATTGCCTTTGTGTATTTTTTCAGTCTGTAGTAGCTCTTGCCTATGTTGTTGTAGGATTCACCTATTTTTTTAGAATCCCTGGTGGATTTTATGACTTGATAGAAGGTCTCAATGGCTTTTTCATCTCTTTGATTCTTGGCATAAACTATTCCCAGAGCCAGGAGGGCATCGCTGTCTCCAGGGCTTAGAAGGAGAGCTTTCTGTATCAGGTGCATGGAAGAATTTTCATCCGAACCGGTTTTAGATTGACCGGCCAAAATCATTGCAAGATTGACATAGGCATTTTTGGTGAAATCGCTCTTCCTGTTTAATGCAATTACGCGTCTATAGGCATTTTCCGCATCTCTGTAGTTGTTCTCCTTTTGATAAATGGTTCCCAGCTTGAAAAGAGCTTCTTCATTATCATCCCATGTCTGTATAATGTCCTGATATGTTTTCTCAGCCATATCTCTATGGCCTTTGCTAAAATAAAAATCTCCCATTGAAAGCCTTGCTTTTAGATTTTTGGGATTCAGCTCCAGTGACTTTTTCCAGGAGCTAATTGCGAGTTCGGGTTTCTCGGCATTTCTATAGGCAATACCCATGTTATAATAGGTTTGGTCATCCATTGGTTTTATGGCAAGGGCTGATTCATAGGCCTTAATTGCATTGTTAAACCGGCCAAGGTCATCAAAAATATTTCCCATGTTGAGAAATGAAACTCTTGCATTCTCACTTGCGGGGTCTATTTGGGTGATTTTTTTGAAGGAGTTGAGGGCATTTTCCAGTTTACCCTGTTTATAGTATAGCTCTCCCAATCTGGCTAAAATGGCTATGTTTTGCCGATTGCCCTGAAGTATTTTTTCATAGACCCCAATACTTCTATCATAATCTCCCAGCGATGAGTACGCCTCTCCAATACCCTCCAGAAGCTTTTGGTTCTCGTTACCTGCTTTTTCAGCTTTCTGAAGCTCCTGAATGGCGGCCTCTTTGTTCCCCTTTCTCAGGTAGAGTAGAGCCAGGTTGTATCTTACGGTCGGAGATTGGGATTTTAATTCAATGGCTTTTTTAAAATAGTGCTCTGCTTGTTCCAGCATATTGGAACCCAGGAGTTCAGACCCCAGTCTGGAGTTTGCCTTAAATGCAATGTCGCCAAATTTATCGCCGGAAGCGGCTCTCTTTAGATACTCCATAGCTGCAAATCTGTCCCCCTTCTTGAATAGGGCCATGGCTGTGTTATATAGTATGGTGGCGTTATTTTTTTCTTTTTCCAGAATCTCTCCGTAGTACTTTAAGGCCCTGTCAAAATCGCCCTTTTCAAAGTAAATATTCCCCAATATTGTGGCTGCATCGGAGGATTTTTTTATTGCCCTTGACTTTTCCGCACTTATAATGGCACTTTCGAAATCTTTCATCTTTCTAAAAGTTTTTGCGCGATGGAGATATAGAAGATGGTTGGAGTTATTGTACTTTAGACCTCGGCTAAAAAAATCTATTGCCTCTTGGTTATTCCCCCTTTCTTCCGATATTATTCCCAGATATAGCAGAGCCTGTGCCTTGTCTTCATGCGATGCATCCGATTCCACAATGGAATTGAAACCCGTAATTGCATTGGCAGCATAGCCTTTGAGGTAGTCATCAATGGCCTTTTGCAATATGGCATTTGGGGTAGGCCGGAGTGATTGTTCATTCCCTTTCTCAAGTTTGGGAGAGATTATTTTGTTTATTAATTCATTTTTGGTTGTTTCTATGAAATTTTTCGGTTTTTTATATAGGAGGTTCACTGTAATGAGAATTATGAGAAGTGCTATGGTCAGGAGGAGAATTGTGTAAATTAACTTGCGGTTAGATTTTCTGTTCTCTCCACTCTGCTCTATACCTGAAATTCTATTCTTTTCAACATTCTGTGGAACTGACTCCGAAAGTCTTGTGTTTTTGCGAATATTCACTGAAATCTTCCCCTTCAGGATTCTGTTTTTTTCACCGAGTCTAAAATGCCATTTATAAATTGTGCGGAGGTTTCACCTCCAAATGTTTTTCCAAGTTCAATGCTCTCATCAATGGTGACCACATCAGGTATGTCATCCATGTAGAGAATTTCAAAAATAGCCAATCGCAGAATTGAACGATCAACTGAGGAGAGCCTTTCGGGAGACCAGTTCTTTGAGTGCTTTTTTATTATACTGTCTATCTGATCCCGGTTCTCAAGGGTTCCCAATATTAGTTTTGTGGAAAAGTCTTTGATCTTTTGGGAAACTTTTCTATCGACCCAGGAAAAGTCCACGATCTCTTCCGGTTCTGCCTTTCCCACCTCGTTCATATAAATGCCCTGGAGGGCATATTCTCTTGCTTTTCTTCTTTGCCCCATTACTTGATCTGCTTATATAGGTTTGCCATCTCAATGGCAGAGAGGGCCGCATCAAAGCCCTTGTTGCCGGCTTTGGTCCCGGCTCTTTCAATTGCCTGTTCTATGGAATCTGTGGTGAGCACGCCAAAGATGACAGGAATTTTTGACTTTATGCTGAGCTGGCCTATACCCTTTGTTGATTCGGCTGCAACATAGTCAAAGTGAGGCGTGCTTCCCCTTATTATGGTCCCAAGGCAAACCAGAGCATCGTATTCTCCTGTTTGTACCAGCCTTTCCGATGTGGCCGGAATTTCAAAGGCTCCGGGGACCCAAACAACTGTTATATTTTCTTCCGAGGCATTGTTTCTTTTTAAACAGTCAATGGCACCGGCGAGTAGCTTCTCGGTAATAAACTCATTAAACCTGGATACTACAAGAGCCATCTTTAAGTTCGATGCATCAAGATTCCCCTGAATAACTTTCATCTGATTTTCCCCACAGTAACATTTATGTTCATCAATATGCAATTTCAAGAGGCATAGTCAAGCCTTTTTTAGACTATTCCAATATGCCATTTGCGGTGACTTCTTCATTTTTGTCCTATGCATCTCTTTGTTGCAGATTTCCTGCTCTAACTTTTAATGCAATGGCCTCTTTTAAAAAAAATTATATTAGAAGTTAAAGTCCTTGGCGATGTCTTTAAGGCGATTGGAATCTATTGCCTCCTGTAATTCTTGACCCAAAATTTTACTTTTTTTGATTGTTACAGCCCATCTTTTTATTCGTTCATTATCTTTTCCTAAAAATTCTATGAAATCCTCTCTAGTGGGTATATGGCCACCGGGAAGGGAGTCCGTAAACTTTTTAGAGGGGCATACCATGATAGTATTTGAAAAATTTTCTATATGTGCCTTTCTCGATTTTATTCCCTTGTCCAACCAGCCCGGAGTGACGGTGCTGCTGAAGTGGGGGAAAAGCACCAGACCTTCCTTTTCATTGAAGTCAATATCCATGTGATATTCACAAATTCCACCATCTCTAAATGTTCCCTTCCCCGTTCCGGGAATGTTTTTTATTCCCAGCATGGCCCAGGGAATTGCCCCGGAGGAACTCAGTGCTTTTTTAAAATTATCCTGTGTCAGCTCGAATCGATTTTTTTCTTTTACTCTTACACTGTGGTAAAAAGGAGGTCTATTTCCCGGAGCAGTGAATATGGTATTTTCATAAATTCGATAAAGAAGTGAGCGAGATATGCGATTCATGGCCATGGCACCGATTAGAGATGCCCCGAGAAGCACTTTGTTATCAGATGCGCCTAAACCGGAAAACTTCGATGAAAAAAAATTTACCCTGAGAAATGATTTGTTTAAGAGATAGTCTATGTCTTCTTCTGAGAGAAAGTGGTCAATGATTCTTTCCGACTCCCGGGTAATGTCTGCAGGAGAGGGCTTTTCACTGTATTTTTGGTCAAGGTGATAGGTGGTTGTGAGCTTTTCCAGGCCATCTACGGGGTTCTTTTGTCCAAGTGCCGAGGCTCTGAAGGCCCCTATGGATGAGCCTATGAAGTAGAGAGGAGTTTTTCGCCCCTTGAAAAGCTCTCCAAAGAGATATTTATCAATTCCATTGAGAACCAAAAATTTGGGGCCGCCTGCTGCTCCTGCCATGACTTTTATATCCTCACCTTTTAGTCCCCTTTCTAAAAGATGTTTTTTTGCCTTTTCTCCGGCATATACTTCTATATTCTCAAACATTTTGACCTCTTGCTCTTGAATAATAATATGAAAAAGATATCCCATTGCTTACTTTAAAAGCGAAATTTTTCATATTATTTATTGGTGTATTTTAATTTTTGGTTATTTTATAATAAATGTATATTATATCAATATTTTTTTCAAGGCGTGGTTTTTCGCATCAATAGAATGGGAATTTTAATTGTTCTAAAGCATGGAATTCAATTACCGGGATGTAGTTTGTTTGATCAATTTTTATCAATATTTATGTAAATTTTTCCGCTTTTTTGCTTGGATTTTAACTTTTATAGCGTAAAGCTGTTGACAGAGTCAACATAGATGAGAGATTATTGTATGTGTTGTTCTTTTTTGATGTTTAAAAACCGCTTTAGCATAAAAATGAACAACCCAAAAATAATAAAAAAGGAGTCAAATAATATGAAAAATAGTGCATTAAATTCTCTCTCTCTCTCTCTCTCTCTCTCTCTCTCTCTCTCTCTCTCTCTCTCTCTCTCTCTCTCTCTCTAATTTTTTCATCTAATCTTTTTGCTCAGGATAGTGAAAATAAAGATGAAACCTATTTGGGGAAGGTTGTTGTAACTTCGAGCAAGAGAATGACTAAAACCAAGGATCTTCCGGTAAATGTGGAGATCATAAACCGTGAGGATATTGAAAATGCATCACAGGTAACAGCGGGCGAAGTTCTTTTGAATACTTTAACTAACATGACTTCAAAGGAAAACACTCCAATTCAGGCTGCTCAGAACGGTTTTTTCAAAGGTTCATCGGGAGATGCTTCATCGGATCCCATCTTGGTTCTCATAGACGGTAGAAAGGCGGGGACAGGAGTTCTTTCATTCTTCCCGTCCGAGGCAATTGAGCGAATTGAGGTTTTAAAGGGACCTGCTTCGGCTGTCTATGGTAGCAATGCCATGGGAGGAGTTATAAATATCATAACGAAGAAGGGGAGCGGTCTTAATGCGGCTTCTTATTCGGCGGAATTGGGAAGTTTCAATTATAGAAAATTTGGAGCCACTACCAGTGGGACAATTAACAACTTCATTTCTTATTTTATGTCGGGAAGCTACTATTCCCAGGGGGACCACACCACTATACAATATGGAAAGGCCTATTCCTCTGCAAAGGATATGTTGAATTTGATGGGAAGCCTTATTGTTGATATTAGCGAGAATCAAAATTTGAAGATCGGCTATAATATTTCCGATCTGGATTATCAGAGCCCAAGGGTAAGGGGGGATAAATATCCGGAACAGGATTTATCCCGTCTTACCTATGATAAGCTTTTAATTGGAGTTGATTTTGACTATGACCTAACTCTCATTAAAGACCGTCTTGATCTTCGTGTTCTGGGGTTTTACAATCGATATGAATACCTCTTTGACGCCAAAAGAAGAGATGATCTAGCGGATAACTTCTATGATAGCAATAAAAACACTTATTGGAAGGACTATATATATGAAACCACCGGAGCTGAGACTTCCGTTTTTTACAGCCTTCCTCTGGGAATTGTGAAAAATGATGTTGTGGCCGGTTATTCCTTTGAGAAATTTGAAAGCGACACTGCCAAATATGTCTATTCTTCGGAATATTCAGTCTGGGATAAGCCGGGAAATATCAGATATAATCACAGCCCCTATGTTCAGGATACCGTTAATATTATGGACGATATAACCCTCGTTCTCGGTGCTCGATATGACTACTATGACATGAAGTTTAAGAAACCTGAGAACTTCAAGTATATGTCAGCCACAGATCAGGCAAAGTATAAATCAGGAAAGGAAACATATAAGCATTTGACTCCCCGCGTGGGGGTATCATATTCACCCATGGATATTTTAAAGGTGAGAGCTCACTATGGAGAGGGGATTGTTGTTCCAAGTGCATCTAGACTCTTGGGGTTTGAATCCCCCTCTGCTACCTATCAAGGTAACCCCGGCCTGGATCCTGAAACAAGTCGTAGCTATGAAACGGGCTTTAATATTTCATTGCCCATGGTTGACTTTGTTTTGGATTACAAGTATGTAAATTACAAAAATAAATTTGTAAAAATAAAGATAAACTCTTCACCCAAAGTGTATAAGTACATAAACAGTGACAATGATTATAACTATCAGTGTCTTGACGGGGGAGTTGTTCTTCGACTTGGAAAATATTTGCGATCAATGGGAATTCCCGTGGCAGCTAAACTCTCTTCTAACTTCATATACAATCTGAAATATGAAGACAGTGAGGGTGTTAAAATTCAAGATATTAACCAATATGAGATCAAAAACAATTTGAATGTCAATTTCATGAATTTTAGCTTCAATGTAAGCTATCAGCATGCCGGTGAAGCAGTGGGAGATAGTGAGACAGGTGAAAAGAGGGATCCCTATAACTACATAGATGCCAACATGAAGGTTTACTTCCTTGATAACTATGAGTTCTTCGCAGCTGTCTATAATTTGACAGAGGTTGAAGAGTTTGTTTTGGAGGACCCCATGATGGAAAGACATTATAAAGTTGGACTTAAGGCATCTTTTTAATTGTTAAATATTTAAGAGATGCTCTAAGCTTTTAGATTTGCATGGTTTATTTCCGAGCATCTCCCCTCTCTTGGGGAGGCTCGGAATTTTTTTGCAAGAGCATGGTTCTATTTATTCATACTCTGCAATTGCCCTGAGGAACTGTTCAACCCTTTCCTTCGTTATATTCAGTTCTTTTTTTAGCTCCTGTAAAAAGGAGTCTTCTTCGGGTGGAGTATGGTATATGGAATAGTCTCCCATGATTTCATTTCCCCTCTTAAAATCTCTTGAGCGCGACTTTAGGGAAATGGAGTATATTTTTTGAAAAATTTTAATGTATTCCATGAGGTTCTCGCTCAGGGAATTGTTGTGAAGTTCTTCGCATCTGTAAATTTCATGGACCAAGTCGCATTTTTCAGGTGAAAAAATACTGTCCTCGTCCAATTTTATGGCTTTCCTTTCCCGGGAAAGAATGTTCCCCACTCTGTGAACCAAATTTTTCAGGCAATGGTATTTCATATACATGGAATATGTTTCAATGGCGTTCACTCTGTTTCTTTCTGTGATGTAGTTCTTGCCCAGTCCGGGAATCTCCGCTTCGGTGTGAACCTCCTGCAGCTCCCCAACCTGTAAGAGTCTGTTTCGGCTTTCCATCATCAGTCTCACAATGTCATCTCTCATTATGTTAAAGTCAAGACTGTCTCGTTTGGAACGATTTCTGTGCTTAAACTTCCACTCATTTCTGAAGAGGCTGTAGGCATTGTGAGACAAAACCCAGGCCGGAACTATCTCGTTCAGGTCGGATGAAATTCCCATTTTTGAGCTGTAATTGCTTGAACCACTTTTAATTAGGGAAAATGGGAATTCCACTCTTTGGGGTTCTGTTACTACGCCCGTTGCCACAATGGAGTAGGGAGACTTCACATAGTTCCCGGGAAACTTAATGCTGCAGCCCAGCCCCCAGAACGTACCCTCTCCGGGGAAAAGTTCCTGGTCGGGCTGTCTTGATGTGTGATTGGAACCCACATTGGCACCATAGCCCATGTTCCCCCGACCGGCCGGCCAGACTGATGCGATGAGCATTGACTGGTGATGGGCTGCCGTAAATGGTCCCGCAAAGGAGGAGGTTATTTCTCCCTCTTCAATGGATGAGTTGGTTCCAATGACCGATGATTTTATTTTGCAGTGGCGTCCCGTTTCGGAGTGTTCCATTATGAGCGAAGATTCTATGAGAGCCCCTGATTCAGCCCGGACCCCCTCCTGTATAATTGAATCTTCAACGATTACCTCTGCCCCGATTTTTGTGGGCTCCTCTTCCGAGCTCATAATGGAGGAGTTCAATATGGTCCCTGCCCATTTTACCTCGCAGTGGTCAAAGATGAGTGAGCTGTCTATGCGGCTATTTAGTATTACAGAGCCCGTGCCTATGAATGGCAGGTTCTCAAATGATGTTATGACTTTTTCAGAAAAATTTTTGACCTGTTTACAGTACAGTTTTTTCAATTCACGATTCTTTAAAATTTCAGCCAGGAGAGATGTAAAAAGTTCCGGGCTCAGGGGGAGGGCTCTCTCTCCGGTTTCGGCGCCCGGTGTAACTTCAGTGCCCAGTGCAAATGTGCTATCCGTTTTGTAGGAGAGAATAGAACCTCCTACAAGGCAATCTTCATTGATGAAATATTGCGAAATCGCAGTGCAACCGTGAATAGCCGAGTTGCTGTCTATTATTGAAGAGTTTATGCAGGAGTTGTATATCCCCGTCATGATGCTTCGGTTCAGGGAACATTCGGTTGCCTTTAAGCCTCCTTCAAACTTTCCCAAATAGATTTTGCCTGAAAAGATATTTCCCCTGACAAATGGGGTTTGAAATTGGCTATGAACCTTAACCAATGCCCAGTCTTGACAGTAGTTGCCCTGTGATTCCAGAATTGCTATTTCCCTGTCTTGCAGTGGCCTGGACTTTTCAATGAGCATCTTTTGGCGGCTGTTCTCCTGCTCCAGCTTTTTAAGGTAGGAAGAGTTTTCTAAAAGTTTGCTTATTTCTTGCTTAAAGTCCATGGGTCACTCCTTTAGGGTTATGTGGAACTTCCCCTGTGAAATCTTTTGTGCATTTTGATTGATATAAATGCAGTGAGTGGAATTGATACAAAGAGTCCGATGCTTCCAATGATTGATTTTACTATTTCACTCAGAACGGGATTGTAGTTTAGCACCATCCAAAAACTCATTTCAGGTTCAAGACGCATTGAAATAAAAAGAATTAGGGAGAGTGAGCTGCCCACATAGGCAAGAATTAGGGTGTTTACCATGGAGCCGAGGATATCCGTTCCAATGTTGAGCACTGAGCGAAATGCCCGCTTTTCGTCAATATGGGGGTTTGCGTTGTATATTTCCGTTGTGGAGGAGGCGATGGAGATACAGATGTCCATGATTGCCCCAAGGGCTGCGATTACCATGCCTGACATGACCAGCCCTCTGATGTCAATTTTCACCGTTGATGCGTAGAATACCGTGAGCATATCATTTGTAACAATTCCCGAGAGATGCATGAACTCTCCGGCCAGCATTGCCAGAAGAGCGGAGAAGATTATCCCTCCCGTACCTCCGAGAATTGCCGCAGCTGTTTTCAGTTCTAAGCCGGCTATTATGGGGAGAGTTATGATAATTGAAATTATTGCAATACCTATTGTGATGGGGAGGGGGGAGTAGCCCTTCATCGTTGCCGGAATGAGAACAAGGAAGAGGAGTAGAATTGTAACAATTAGTGCCAGGAGAGATGCCAGTCCCTTTACTCTGCCCACAAGGATTATTGCCAAGAGCATGGCTATGGCAAGTAAGATAATGCCTCTTGAGTTGTCCACATCGTATATGGAGATGTGCCCCGTTGAGCCTTCATCAATGGTTGAAGATATACCAATGAAAACCCTGTCTCCCTTTCTGTATTGCATTTCTTCCGGGAGGTCCGTTTCTCCTCCAAAAATCGCCTTTCTTGTCTGTCCCTTGAACTCTCCGTTCAGTACTTTCATTATTATCCAGGTCTCAGCGAGTTCCAGACCTCGGTTGTTTTTTATCTTCTTTATTTGAATGTCTGTTATTTCCGCCCTGGCATAGCTCCTGTCATCTTGTATGAACCCCCTATCATTGGGAATGGCAAGGGCGGGTGTGAAGCAGAGAGTTATTATCAATAAAATAAATTTTTTCATTAACTTTTCTTATATTTATTACTTAGTGGTTTTATCTATCTCTTTATGCAAGATTATATTCAATGCCTTCCATGAAGAGTCGGTGTATTCTATCATCTCGAGTTAGTTCCGGGTGGAATGTTGCTGCGAGAATATTTTTCTCCTTCACAAGTACCGGACTACCTTCCAGTTCAGCCAGCACTTCTACATTTGTCCCAGTATGAACTATTTTTGGAGCTCTTATGAGTATCCCGGGGAAGGGCTCTTCTCCCAGGTTCTTGACATGGAGTTCAGTTTCAAAACTTTCGGTCTGCCTTCCGTAGGCATTTCTTTCAACTGCAATATCCATTGCCCTCAAAACGGGTTGGTCAAAGTTCGTAACTTCCCGGGCCAGTAAAATGACTCCTGCACAGGTTGCCAGGAGGGGGAGCCCTGTCTCTATTTTTTCTTTCAGGATTTCAAGCAGCCCCGATAGTTTGAGCAGTTTATACATGGATGTACTCTCTCCACCGGGGAATATCAAGCCATGAACTTCATTGAGATCCCTGGGATTTCTGATTTCCACAGTGGGCACCCCCAATCGGAATAGAACTTCGCCATGCTTTTTATATGCTCCCTGCATGGCGAGAAGACCTATGGTGGGCAGGGACATTGAGTTTACCAGCCTCGCCCTGCCAGTTTTTGCCTTTCTGTGAGTTCATCACATCCTATTCCGGTCATTGCCTCTCCCAAGTTTCTGGAAAGCTCTGCCAATTTGTCTGCATCTTCGTAGTGAGTTACTGCCTGAACGATGGCCTTGGCTCGCTTTGCCGGGTCGCCTGATTTAAAGATGCCTGAACCCACAAAGACAGCTTCGGCTCCCAGTTGCATCATGAGTGCTGCGTCCGCAGGCGTGGCAACTCCTCCTGCTGAAAAATTGGGAACGGGAAGTTTACCCGTCTCTGCCACTTCGAGTACCAGTTCATAGGGAGCTCCCATGTCCCTGGCTATTGACATGAGCTCTTCCCGGGGCAGGCCTGCGATTTTGCGCATTTCATCTTGAAGGGTTCTCATATGCCTCACCGCTTCAATGATGTCTCCGGTTCCTGCCTCACCCTTGGTTCTTATCATGGCAGCTCCCTCCCCAATTCTCCGCAGAGCCTCTCCCAGATTGCGACATCCACATACGAAAGGTACCTTGAATTCCCTCTTATCAACATGAAACCTGTCGTCCGCAGGAGTGAGAACTTCACTTTCATCAACAAAGTCCACTCCCAGAGATTCAAGAATGCGAGCTTCAACGAAGTGCCCTATGCGGCATTTTGCCATTACGGGAATGCTCACCGCCTTTTGAATTCCCGTTATCATTTCAGGGTCGGACATGCGGGCAACTCCTCCTTGAACTCGTATGTCAGCAGGAACTCTTTCAAGCGCCATTACTGCAGCAGCTCCGGCATCTTCGGCTATCTTCGCATGCTCCGGATTTACCACATCCATTATTACTCCGCCCTTTAGCATCTCGGCAAGACCAATTTTGGTTTTCCATGTTGATTTCAGTCGTTCAGACCACAGTTGAGCATTCATTTATCATACCTCTTTCGGTTTTTTAAAAAATTCGGGAGATGTTCTTTCCTAATTTTTTTTATCTCAAAAATCTGAATTCTTTCAGACATTGAATTACCCTGTTTATTATTTTCAATTTTTTTTTTCTCAGCCTCCTAAAAAATGATTTTTTTATATTATTGTCAAGTATTCTCTATCTTTAACACTGTCCGTTTCTCGGTTTTTTACATTTTGTTCTTTACTTCCTTTGTTCTTAGTATGTATAAAAAAATTGACATTTTTATGCTGTGAGTTTAAGATATAAATTCAGGAGGATTGTTATGAAACTATTTGCCATTGATTTAAAGAAGCTTTACTTTGCTCTCTTTTTAATTTCTCTATCCCTATTTGTTTCATGCAGCGGCTGTGGAAGCAATTCTTCTTCAGTTATACCGTTAAAAGGTATTAGCTTAAATAGAAAATATATAAAGATGAATTTGGGTTCACAAATCACTTTAGTTGCCGAGGTGGAGCCCGTCAATGCCCCCCATGGTCATATTATATGGTCTTCGAGTGATAAGTCCGCTGCAACGGTCGATGAGAAGGGGACTGTGGTGGCTCTTGGTTCAGGCAGAGCTGTTATCACTGCGAAGACATCTGAAGGCGGTAAAGTTGCTAAATGTACTGTGCAGGTTCATGTTCCCGTAGAAAGAATAAGGTTAAATAGAGCCATACTTTCCCTGAAAATGGGGGAGAGTGCCCCCCTTGTTAAATATTTGTTTCCCCGAGATGCCTCTGACAAAAGGGTGACGTGGACTTCTGACAGCGAGTTGATTGCCGCTGTCAGTCCCCATGGAACGGTTACTGCAATATCTCCCGGTAAAACATTTATATCAGTCAAAACAGAGGATGGCAATAAAATTGCAAAATGCAGGGTTATTGTCAAGAGACGCTCAGACTCAAGGGAGTAGTTTTAACAGATTTTGTATCAAACTGTAGAAATGCCAATATGGAAATTGGTTTTTTTTAAATTAACCAATTCCCATATTAATGATAGTAGTGGAGGAGTTCTGTGTTTTTGAACTCATTATTGTCTTCATATTCCCCATGTTTACTGTTTACCGGGCACTGTGAAAAAGTCTATCTTTTCCTGAAGCTCCGAGGACATTTTTGAAATCTGACCTGCAGCATTTGCCACCTCTTCCGAACCCCCTGCAGTTGCCTGAACCGATTCATTCACAGAACTGATTGAGCTTGTTATCTCTCCAATGGCAATGTTCATCTCCTGAATTTCCGTTTGAATATTCTGAGATTTTTCTTTGACCCCGACAATGTCATTGTTAAGGCTGTCCGATTGCTTTGTCTGGGCGTCAATCTCCTTGTCAACCCCCTCCACGGAATGGGCGATGCCAACTATTCCATCCACTACAACCTGGAGCTTTGTCATTGATTCATTTACAATATCCTCTCCCTGTTTTATCTTCCGATTGTTTTCCATGATATTTGCCTCAATGTTTTTAACATTGCTCTGAGTTTCATCGGCGAGTTTTGATATTTCATCGGCAACCACTGCAAATCCCCTGCCTGCCTCTCCTGCTCTGGCAGACTCAATTGCAGCATTTAGTGACAGGAGATTTATCTGGTCTGCAACATCGTTGATGACCTTTACAATGTTCAGCATTTGCTCCGAGCTGTGGGAGATTTCCGTGAAGCTCTCTTTCATTGTCAACAGGAGATTGTTTCCCTCCTGTGCTTGATTGGATATATCCCTGGATTGATTTGATAAAAATCCCACATTTTCCTTTATGTTTTTTTCCACCTGTTTTAAAAATTCGATTCCTTCGCTCACGGTCATCATGCTCTTAAGCTGGTTGTTTGCATTGTCGTTGATGGACTCGATTCCTGCACTTATCTCTTCAAGGGTGGCATTGATCTCTTCAATTGATGCAGCCTGGTTTTGCGAACTCTCTGAAAAGTTTTGTGTGGTGGATGCCGTTTCTTCCGAAGAAGTTGCCAGCTCCAGGGCGAGTATCTTTATGCCGCTTATAATTTCGATGAGTTTTTCTCTAAAAAAGTTGATGTCAACGGCGATGCGACCAACTTCATCATTTATTTGGGAAAACTTTGAGTCAAGTTGTGATGTTAAATCTCCCTCAGAAATTTTGTTTATGAAAACAGAAGTTTCTGAGACCGGTTCAACCATTTTTCGAGCAATTAGCAGTATGAGAACGAGCACAATGGCTAACATAATGATTCCAATAATGATAAACATTTTTTCCAGTTTATCAACTGTACCTAAGAATTCATTGATGGGGGCTTTGACTATTACTGTCCAACCGGTCAATTTTGACTTTGCATAGGAGGCAATGAACCGTTCTCCCGAAAAATCATAAAAACCAACGCTGCTTGTAACAGATTTTAGAGCTTTCTGTAGAAACTTGGCCAGAGGTTGAAGACTGTCATTGTTTTTGCTTCGTTTTATAAAATTGTCCTGTTCCATTACTCTTTTTTCATCGGGGTAAGCAATGGTGGTTCCCTCTCTTCCCAAAATGTAGGCATAGCCGGTTTTCCCCACCACAATATTTTGGGTGTATTTGTTAAGAGCTAAGCCATTCCAAAATCCAATCATGGCACCAATTATCTTTTGGTTGTAGTCATAAACCGGCACTGCTACAGCTATCTGGAATTCTCCCAGGAGATTTTTATAGGGTTCTGTTGCAAAAGTTTTTCCTCGGAGAGCTGCTTGATAGTAATCACGCTTTGAGCCATTCAAGGTCTTTCCATTGGAAAGATAGAAGTTTCCCTTTGTATCGCAGATAAAGAGCCCCAATAAACCCACTTCCTTTGCCTCTTTTTCTAACATCCTTGCCTTTTCCACATAGCTTATTTTTTTGTCCCTGAATAGAGGGCTACGGGCAACAGTTGCTAAATATGTAGAATTGCTTTTGGTGGCCATATCAAGTCCATGGGCCACTTCTTTTGCTTTTTCGATAAGATGATGCTCTACCTTTTCGGTAACTGCATTCTGGGCTATTTTTATTGCAGAAGTGGCAAGGACGGTAACGGTTATTGCAGTCAATAATCCGAATATGATCATGAGTTTATACTTGATGGAAAATAGTTTGGTTCTTTTATTCTGATTTTTCATTGGGCATATCCTCCTTATCTCTATGGAATAGTTCTTCCTTTGAAAAAGTCAATTGGGTGCAACTGTTTCCAATGAGAGATGTATCATTAGTAAAAATTTTTTACTGTCAAAATGTCAAGTTTCATTTCGGGTTGATATCTAAATTCTTTTAAATTTTTAGATAGCCCATGGAAGGGTGATTAAGTTCTTGACATTTTTATAATGGTATTGTCTTCTCAAATAGGTTAAATTTCTCTAATTCCGGTAGACCTTTTTATGCTTTGATTATCCGGTTTATGTTTAGAGAAATTTAAAAAATAGGGAAACCCCGGAGAAAACAGGAGTCTTTTATGTCACAGGGAACAGTAAAATGGTTTAGCGACCAAAAAGGATTTGGATTTATTACATCAGAGGATGGAAATGACTACTTTGTGCACCATACCAGCATTATCATGGAAGGCTTCAAGAGCCTGAAAGAGGGTGAAGCTGTTAGTTTTGAAGTTGAAGAGGGTGAAAGAGGTCCAAGAGCTGTTAATGTAACAGTAATTCGTTAATTTGTAGTTATATTTTATCAACAAAAAAACCGGTTCTATCGCCGGTTTTTTGTTTTATGTATTCTTTACTACCTTTGTGAGATGACTGATTTTTGCGATACACTATTTTATGTCATTAAATAAATAAGAAGAATATTGAAAATTATATTGACATGGATTGATAAATCAATGCAATTGCATTGATTTGCATTGATTTGCATTGATTTGCATTGATTTGCATTGATTTGCATTGATTTGGAGCGATTTATGTGTGGCATAGTTGGTTATTTGGGAGAGAAAGGAGCAACTCAGACTGTTCTCAATTCCCTTAAAAGGCTTGAATATAGAGGGTATGATTCATCGGGAATTTCCTGTTTTTTGAATGGTGAAATTATCACCGAAAAAAGAGCAGGTAAAATTTCAGTTCTTGAGTCTGCCATGGATAAGGATGTAATGAATGGTGCTACCGTGGCCATTGGGCATACCCGTTGGGCAACCCATGGAGAACCCAGTGATTTTAATGCCCATCCTCATTTAGATTGTACCGGTTCTCTTGCGGTTATTCATAATGGTATTGTTGAGAACTATTCTGATCTAAAGAAAATATTGGAAAAAGAGGGGCATAAATTCCGAAGTGAAACAGATACGGAGTCTGTGGTTCATCTTATTGAGCACTACCACCGAGAGGATGACATTTTAGATGCGGTGATAAAAGCTTTGGATCATGTTGAGGGGACCTATGGTCTTGTAGCTTTTTCTGTCAAGTCTCCCCATAGGTTGGTGGCTGCCCGTAAGGGGAGTCCCCTCGTTCTTGGTGTGGGCGATGGTGAGATGATTCTGGCCTCCGATGCCAGTGCAATAGTTGAGCACACCCGAGATGTTCTATATCTTGAAGATGGTGAAGTTGTTGACCTTACCCAAAACGAGTATAAGCTCTATGACTTGAATAAAAATCATATTCAGAGAAGCCTGGAATCCATTGACTGGGATCTTGATGCCATTGGTAAACATGGCTATGACCACTTCATGCTCAAGGAAATTTTTGAGCAACCTGAGACTCTGAGCAATGCATTTCGGGGAAGATTGCTCTTGGATGATGTTGATGTACGGCTTGATGGGCTGGAATTTTTAAACAGTGAAATTGAAAAAATTAATCGAATAATTTTTGTCGGATGCGGAACCTCCTGGCATGCAGGTTTAGTCGCAGAATATCTCATGGAAGAGTATGCCGGAATCCCCGTTGAGGTGGAGTATGCCAGTGAATTCAGGTATCGCAACCCCATTTTGAAGAAAAATGATTTGGTCATCACAATCAGTCAGTCAGGGGAAACCGCCGATACCCTTGCGGCCTTGCGGGAGGCCAAGTCTCAAGGGGTCAGGGTAGTTGGCATAACCAATGTCGTGGGAAGCACCATTGCAAGGGAATCTGACGGAGGTGTTTATCTTCATGCAGGTCCTGAAATAGGGGTTGCGTCCACCAAGGCATTCACATCTCAAATAACAGTGGCTCTTCTCATTGCCCTTATGTTTGCCCGCAGGCGTTCCGTTAAATTTGATGAGGGCAAGTCCATTTTGGAGAATCTTCTTTCTCTTCCCAAGGCGGTGAATTCTGTGCTCAGTCAGTGTGAAAAAATTAAACAAATCGCCGAGATTTATTCTGAAAACCATAACTTTTTATACCTGGGCAGGGGAATAAACTATCCCGTGGCTTTGGAAGGTGCTCTGAAGTTAAAAGAGATTTCATATATTCATGCCGAGGGCTACCCCGCAGCAGAGATGAAACATGGCCCCATTGCCCTCATAGATGAGCAGATGCCCGTTGTTTTTATCGCTACACGAGATGAAATATACAATAAGGTTGTGAGCAATATGGAGGAGGTGCGGGCCCGCAAGGGTAAGATAATTGCAATCGCCACAGAGGGAGATGAAGAGATTCAGAACTATGCCGATCATGTAATCTATATTCCGGACATTCATCGTTCTCTTGTTCCAATTCTCGCTGCCATTCCTCTACAGCTCTTAGCTTATCATATAGCCGTTCTACGAAAATGCGATGTGGATCAGCCCAGGAATCTCGCCAAAAGCGTTACTGTGGAGTAAATTTTTATTTCAGATTTTGACAAGGAGCATGCCCATGGGGCAAAACTTGATATTTAGTAGAATTTCCATTCCCATTGTTCCTGTCTGTATTTTTGAAAATGTGGCTTCAGCACTTGCCGTGTCTCAGTTGGCTTTTGAAAATGGTTTTGAAACCCTGGAGGTTACTCTGAGAACAGAAGATGCCTTTGCCTGCCTTGAGTCTATTCGCCGGGAGTTCCCCGAAATTCTACTGGGGGCAGGCACTGTTTTTCACCGGCAGGAGGTTGACCGTCTCGTTGACCTTGGCATTTCCTATGGAGTATCTCCCTGCTTTGATCGTTCTCTGGTTGAGTATGCCCTGAGTAAAGGCCTTGAATTTATTCCCGGGGTAGCAACTCCAACAGAACTTAGGTCGGCCCTTGAAGTTGTTTCCAATATAAAGATTTTTCCTGCCCAAGCTTTGGGAGGAGTGGCTTTCATTGGATCTTTGAGGAGCCCCTTTTCTTCTTTTCAATATGGACTCATACCCACTGGAGGAATAGGTGAAAAAAATTTTACCGATTACCTTGAATTTGACAATGTCCAGGCATGCGGCATGACATGGCCTGTGGACAGGGAGCTATTAGCTCAAGATGATTTTAAGACGGTTGAGAAAAGATTAAAGTATATCTATCGGGAGGCTCAACTTTGATAGAAACAGGGTTTGGAGAGCTTTTTAAAAGGGCTCTCTTCCTTCGGAAATCTCTTTTCTCTTCACCCCGAACAAACTGTTTCAGGCTTTTCAATGCTTCCGGTGACGGCTTAGACGGTCTTACCGTTGACTACTATGATGGTCATGTTCTTTTGCAGTACTTTCAAGTTGAAGTTGAGAAGAACATTCTCCACTATGTTGATATAATTGCCGGTTCGGGAGAATCATTTCCGGGTTTATCTATTAAGAGTATTTTGCTTAAAAATAGAATGCCCCTCCGTGGCGATAGAAACTACGGAGAGTTGCGGCAGAGCAAAATAATAGAAGGGGATTATCCTGCACCTGGAATTACCGTATTGCACAATGGTGTGAGAGTAGGAGTTGATTTAATTAATGGACAAAGTACCGGGGTTTTCATGGATATGTCTCAGGTGCGGACAGATTTGGCCGGATATTATGGTGAGGGTAAAGTAGAAAGTGTACTAAACTTGTTTTCCTATACAGGGGTGTTCTCGGTCCATGCCCTCTTGAATGGTGCAAAAGGTGCCATCAATGTGGACCTTTCCAAGGGAGTTTTGCGAAGGGCCAGGGAGAACTACATGCTTAATTCGCTTAAAGTTGATGAGAGGGATTTTGTCTATGGTGATGCCGCAGAGTGGATTAAAATTTTTTCCAAAAAAGGGAAAATTTTTGATCTAATCATATTTGACCCTCCAACATTTGCCAGAAATAGAAAGAAAAAATTTTCCGTTAAGAACGATTTTCCTGCTTTTTTGAAGGGAATCGGTCAAATTGTTTCTCCCCAAGGCTATGTTTTATCGTCGGTGAATTCCCATTCTCTAAAACAGGAAGATTATTTGGATTGTCATCCCAAGGAATGGGAAATGGTAAGGTTTTGGAATGAATCTTCCGATTTTAAATATAGTGAAAAGCCCTATCTCAAGGTGGGACTGTGGAAACCTGTAGAGGGCTGAGTTAAGAAATGTCAGTGGTGACCAAGTATGGTGAATGAATTTTTTCAGAGGATAATTTGATGATTTATCTAGCCGTTTTATTTATATTGGCGGGCGTTCTAATAGTTCTTATTGCTCTTTTTTCAAATATTCAAAAAACGAGTATTCCCGTTAAGACCGGAACCGATTTTGCCCCCCGGGCCCCAAAAAAAAGAGATGTTGTGCCGGAGACTGTTCATGGAGATTTACACTCTTTTAATGACAAGAGTGGAGGATACTCCGATTCTTCTTTATTATCAAGTTCTCTTGAGGATATTTCAGAGGAGGAGAGTTTCTTTGATGAAACTCCTTCAATCTTTTCCGGTGAGTCATCACTTGTCAATAGACGGGGAGATGACTCAGCAGTTCATAAGGAGTCTCAGCCTGTTCAAGAAGATGTTTTCCTTGATTTTAATGAAGATCAATCATTTCAGTACGACAGCAATGATTTATTAACAGAAGAGAATGACATAAGTTCAGAAGAACCAAAAGCTTTAGATGAAAAATCTGTCATTGAAGAAATTCCCGAAGAACCTCCTGCGGAAAAAGAGGAAGAAGTTAACGAAGGTAATTCTAACAAGTTTAACGCAACCCTCTTTGAAGATGCCTCCAATGTGATAAACTATGATAGCGGTGATGCCGTCATTGACCCCACTTCCGCAGCTTATAAGAGAATACATCGCATTGGGAGCGGAGTGGTAATGTGTGATGATGCCGGCATTACATTTGACATGAATGGAGAAATTTTCAGATTTGATTTTAGGAAAATCTATGACCTTTGGATGGGTAAAAACTATGTGGCATTGCCCATGGAGAATTCCAAATCGGTGAAACTTTTTCTTTTTGACGGCTTTGGTCAACCACAACAATCTCTGGAAAACTTCTTTTCAGAATTTAAAAAAGGTTAGAAATGTACTATAAATATAAATCGAGGAAACGAGATTATACTCTCCTCAAGAGAATTTTTTCCCTCATGTTTTTTTTGATTTCCGCATATTTCGCCTATTCTTATCGTGATGTTTTAATGTTCTGGAAAATAGATCAAAAAGAACTGAATAGGTCCATAGTCAAAACGGTTAAAATTAAGGATAAGGTTGCACGAGGAGCTGCTCTTAGGCAACTTGAGTCCCAAGTGAAGACAATTTCTTCGGAAAAGGCCTTTGACAAGGAAGTCCTCTCTTTATCTGCCATGTATAACTATGAGATGTTTTTACATCGTTGGGGAAGTGATTTTACCTCTTTCTATGTTGGTGATTCTTTGGGTTCCCCGGGGCGTTATGAAAAAAATTTACAAAGAGTTATTAAGGATATAAAAAAAATTCAGGCTCTCAATTCTTCAGGGGGAATTAGTGATGAGCTTCGAATTTTATTAGCCAAAGCGTCTTTTTATCTCTCTTTTTATGAGATACCCTATCTTTATGAGATATTGAGTAAAGTTGACAGGGAAAAAGCGAGTTTATCAGCTGATGATATTCGATTTATTTCCATAATTGACATTGAAGCGGGAAACTTTGAAAAAGGGTTAAAACTGCTTAAATCAAGGGGAGAAGTTCAGGGAAGTATTTTGGGACAGCTATTTTTCTCAAAGGCTCTTGTTGCAGGAAAGAAATATACCGAGGCAATTATTGTTTTGAAAAAAGCTTTGAAAGAAGCTAAGACCAGGAAGAATATAATACTCCTTCGAATGTTTTTGGGGCAAATTTACTTTCAGCAAAACCTTTTTAAAGAAGCTACCTGGCAGTTTCACAAAGTCAGGGAATTGGAGGAAGAAAAGCTTGCCGCTTCGATTTGGCTGGGTAAAAGTTTAATGAAGCAGGGGTATGAAAAAAAGGCCAGGAAGGTATGGTCTCAGGCCTTGACGCTGCATCCTGGGGACAGAGAGCTTCTTTTTCTAATTAAAAAGAGATCTTGATCTTTTTTCGTTCTTTATGACTTGACAAAAAAAATATATATTTAAAACTTATTATGTCATATTTTAAACTGAAATTATACAGGGAGACAATATATTATGTTTAATTCGTTTTATGGAATGTTCTCTAATGATATGGGGATTGATTTGGGAACGGCCAATACTCTTGTTCATGTGAAAGGCCAGGGAATTGTTCTCAGTGAACCCTCTGTTGTGGCTGTTCAGGCGGGAACAGGAAAAGTTCTCGCCGTTGGGCACGAAGCCAAGAGAATGTTGGGTCGAACTCCCGGTGATATTGTGGCAATACGCCCCATGAAAGATGGAGTTATTGCCGACTTTGAAACCACTGAAAAAATGATACGGTATTTTATCACCAAGGTACATAAGCGAAAAACTCTGGTCAGACCGAGGATAGTTATTGGCGTTCCTTCGGGTATTACAGAGGTTGAGAAGCGAGCTGTTCGCGAGTCTGCAGAGCAGGCAGGAGCAAGGGAAATTTTTCTAATTGAAGAGGCTCTTGCATCAGCCATAGGAGCCAATATACCCATTCATGAGCCTGCCGGTCACATGATTGTTGATATTGGAGGAGGAACCACAGAATTGGCAGTTATTTCTCTCGGAGGAATGGTCATTGCAGACTCCCTTAGAGTGGCAGGAGATGAGTTTGACGATGCCATTATCAAGTATATGAAAACCCAGTACAATCTTGTCATTGGTGAGAGAATGGCCGAAGAAGTTAAATTTCGCCTTGGAAATGCCTTTCCTGAGAAGAAGGTCGAAACCATGGAGCTGAAGGGGCGGGATGCCATCTCCGGACTCCCCAGAACTCTTGAAATAGATTCTGTTGAAATTCGCAAGTCCCTTAAAGAACCCGTGGAGCAAATATTGGAAGGAGTTAAGCATACTTTGGAAAAAACTCCTCCCGAACTTGCCGCTGATATTGTCGAAAGAGGTATTGTCATGACAGGAGGAGGTTCTCTCCTGAAGGGGCTTGACAAGTATATAAGTAAAGAAACGGGGGTGCCCGTTATTCAGGCCGAAAATCCTTTAACCTGCGTTGTTCTGGGTGCCGGTAAGTTTCTTGAAGAATTAAAAAATCTCTATAGATCTAATATGAAGTAATTTTTGTGGATTTTTTTGACAGACATAAGTCAATTCTGACATTTACTTCTTTTACTCTTTTCTGTCTTGTTTCGCTTTCGATTCAAAGCAGTACCTTCGTTTTTTCCCTGGAAGGGGTTATGAGTGCGTTCATGACCCCCTTTCAGAAGGGGTACGATTTTGTCCAGGGAGGGGCAAGCAGGTTTTGGGCGGGTTTTTCCGAGCTTTCAACTTTGCGCGAGGAACTCAATAGCTCCAGGGAAAAGTTGCAGAAATATGAAGCACTGGCGGAGAACTTTACAGAGATTAGAAGAGAAAATGATCGTCTCCGTAAGCTCCTGGGGCTGAAAGAAAAGGTTAAGTATGAGTCAATATCCGGTTCTGTGATTTCTAAAGATCCCGATAACTGGTTCCGTACAATAGTTATAAATCGAGGCTCCGACGATGGGGTACAGGTTAATATGCCTGTAATAGCATATCAGGGAGCTTATAAGGCTGTTGTTGGTAAAATTGTTGAAGTTCGAGGATCCATCTCTCGAGCCCGTCCCCTGATTTCTCCGGCTATCAATGTTGGAGTAAAGCTGCGTGAAAATCACTATCCCGGTTTGCTTTCCGGCTATGGATATAGTTCCAGTCTCTGCATTGTTAACTACATAAACAGAATGGCAGAGGTTAAGCCTAAAGATGAACTCATAACTTCCGGCCAGGGAGGAGTTTTCCCTGCGGGCATACTCGTGGGAACTGTTTTAAAAAGTGAGATTTTGGAATCAAGTCCCTATCAGCGTGCAATAATTAAGCCTGCCATAAACTATAATCTTTTAGAAGAAGTTTTTATTGTGAAAAAAATTCCGGGGAAGGAGCTCCTGGATATGGTGGAGAATTCAAAATGATTTACTTTAAGGTGATGTCTGCCATTATTCTTCTCCTGTCTCTTGTGCTTCAGGGGCACCCCTCCTTTGATGCAATCCGTTTTTCGGGAATTAAGCCTGATTTGGTATTTATATTTGTTGTTTATGTTGGGTATAGCTTTGGTTCTTTCTATGGAGAGGTTTCGGGTTTCTTTGGGGGGCTTCTTCACGATTCCATTTCCAGTTCTCCCCTGGGTCTTTTGGCTTTTCCTAAAATGGCCATTGGCTTTGTGGTTGGGCTATTTGGCAGATCCATGATAAAGAGCAACATAATGACCGCATTTCTAATAGTTTTTTTTGCATCTCTACTTAAGGGTATAATTACTCTGTTTATGGCATATATATTTGAAGATGCCATGGTCTCTGCCATTACCGAGGTGATCTTGCCCGAATCTTTTTATAATGCCCTCTTGGCTCCCATTTTATTTTTTCTGTATGATAAAATTTTTAGCAAAGATCTTGACAGTGAAGGTTATATGTAATGTCTCAATCCTCTCTTAGAACAAGGATGCTGGAGGCTTTCAGAAAGCGGATCTTTGTTTTTACCGCAGTAATTTTACTTGTTTTTGTAGTCCTTGTTATTCAGCTCATCAATCTTCAAATTGTTCATCGTCAGGAGTACACTATTAAGGCTCGCATGAATATGGAAAATAATGTTCCAATTCCGGCTCCCCGTGGTGAGATCTATGATAGGAACTACCGTATTAATAGTTCAGGTAAAATTTTAGTATCAAATAGGCCTTCTTTTAACATCACTCTGGTTCCTGAATCCTATGAAAATAAATTACAAATGCGCACTGAACTTATGAAGCTTTCAAAATTTATTGACCTTGATGTGGCGCAAGTCATGGGTCGAATTAGAAAATCAAATCCATGGAAACGAATTATTATAAAGGAAGATGTTGATTTTAAAACGGTCACCAAAATTGCTTCACATCATTATCTGTTTTCTAAAATTGATTGGGAGGATGCACCGGTTAGAGTATATAACTATGGTGATATTTTTTCTCATTCCATAGGGTATATAGGCAGTATCACCAAGAAGGAGTATGAAGCCCTCAGGGGGGTTGGCTATAAGTACTACCAAAGTTTGGGAAAGTCGGGTATTGAGAAACAGTATGATAGTATTCTCAGAGGAGAGGATGGTCATATTCGAAGAATTGTTGACGTTAAGAATAGAACTGAAGGAGAAGAGGTTGGAAAGGCTCCTCTTGCCGGGGATAATTTAAGGCTTACCTTGGATTTCGATGTGCAACAGGCTGCTTTTGATGCACTGGGACAAAAAAGAGGAGCCGTTGTTGTGATAAAACCGGCCACAGGAGAAGTTCTTGCTCTTGTGAGTAAACCCTCCTTCAACCCCAACCACATAGTTTCCAGGAATAACGCTTCTCTGCTGCGTGAAATGTATCGTGATAAAATGAAACCCTTTCTCAATCGGGCCATACAGTCTAAATATCCTCCTGCATCAACATTTAAGCTCATCACTGCAATTGCAGCTCTTGAAACCGAAAGGACATATCCTGCCAAGCTCTATAGATGTACCGGTAAATACACCCTCAAGGGGTATAGAGACCATGACTTTTACTGTTTTAAAAACCATGGCACTTTGGACCTCTACAGAGCCATTGGAAAATCATGCAGCTCCTATTTCTATCAGCTTGGCTATCGGGTGGGACCAACTTCCATTATGAAGTATGCTGAATACATGGGACTCAGTGAAAAAACTCAAGTTGATATTCCCGGAGAAATTGCCGGGTTCATTCCTTCGAAGAAATGGAAGCTGAAAACCTTTGGACAGCCTTGGTTTGATGGAGATACCATCAATATGTCCATTGGACAGGGATTTCTGGCTGTAACTCCCATGGGGCTTGTGAATATGCTCTGTGTAATTGTCAACAATGGAATCGTCTATAAACCTCATCTTCTGAAAGAAATTTATTCTTCGGATAATAAACATGTAATCAGAACGGTTCATAAGCAGAAACTTCGAGAAATTCCCCTTTCGCCGGTGACTCTGGATACCATTAAAAAGGGAATGCGAAAGAGTGTTACAATCGGTTCCTCGGGGATTCTCAAGCGCCTAAAGGTTCCTATCTGTGGAAAAACAGGTACTGCTCAGACTCGGTCAAGGCGAAAGGAAAATAAAAGCCAGCATGCCTGGTGGATAGGATATGCCCCATTTGGAGGAGATGCTAAACAGTCTGTGGTTGTGGGAGTTTTCATAGAGTATGGAGAATGGGGCGCCGTGGCTGCAGTTCCTGTGGCAAAGAAAGTTTTTGAAAAACTCATTGAAAAAAATTATTTCAAAAGGAATTAATTTATGTCCGGAAGAGATTCAATAGCAAAAATGGATATTCCACTCATAGCTGCGGTCATTACCACAGTCGCTATTGGTATCCTCATGATATACAGTGCCGGCTTTGATCCCATTGATAAGGTTAACATAGGGCTATACAAGAGACAGATTCTATGGTTTATCATAGGAATGGTTTTCATGGTTTTTTTCTCCATACTAAACTATAAGCAACTTGGGGACTATGCTCTCTATATATATGGAGGAGTTCTTCTCATACTTCTTTTTACAACATTCTTTGGTCGGCCTATTCGGGGAATAAGTGCCTGGTTGAGTTTTGGCTTCTTTTCCATTCAGCCCTCGGAGTTTATGAAGCTGGGAGCTGTTATTTTATTGGCAAAATATTTGGAGCTCAAGGAAAGAGATATTGATCGATTCAGGGAACTTCTAATACCTGCTATTTTAGTAATTGTTCCTGTCATGGTGATTTTAAAGCAACCTGACTTTGGAACTGCGGGCATTTTTATTCCACTTCTCTTTGCAATGCTCTTTGTCGCAGGAGCAGATGTTTCTCATTTGGTTGCCATTATCTCAACAGCTTCCATTGCACTGATTTTCCCCATGTTTTTAACCTATCGGGAGTGGGCCGGCTATACCGGGCAGAATGTCATAGCTAACTTTTTTGTAAACCTGGATATTCTTTTCACCGTCTCGGGAATAATTATGGTCATTGCTCTCATCTCATTTATTTCGCATTATTTCTGGAAAAAATCCTTTCTTCGTAAAATATACATCTCTGCAAGTGTTGTCTCCCTTGGGTTAATGCTCTCTGTTGTTATCCAAAGGCTTTTCAAAACATACCAAAAAAAGAGAATTCTTGTATTTCTGAATCCCGATCTGGATCCCCATGGCTCCGGGTATAATATAATACAGTCCAAGATCGCCATCGGTTCCGGTGGAGTTTTTGGTAAGGGCTTCCTTCAGGGAAGCCAATCGCAACTTGGATTTCTTCCTGAGAAGACCACTGATTTTATCTTTGCAGTGGTGGCTGAAGAGTTTGGTCTGGTGGGCTCCCTGGTTCTTCTTGGTTTGTTATCGTTTATTGTGGTCAGGGGAATTCAGATTGCCCTCTCTACAAAGGATAAGTTTGGAGCCCTTTTAGCTACGGGAATTACCTCCATTATTTTTTTCCACATATTCATAAATATAGGCATGGTTATAGGTATTCTCCCCGTTACGGGGCTCCCTCTGTGCTTTGTTTCCTATGGGGGCTCCAACCTATTTATGGCCATGATTTCAATGGGAATCCTGAACAGTATCAGTATGCATAGACTTACTTACTGATTTGTCATACTTTGCCATAACCTCCTGCATAATCAATGGCTCTTTTGTATTGAATTTTTGATTCAGAAAAAAACTGTTTTACACGATAATAAGAGGGTATTGGAAAATATCCAAGGGGTAAGACATGTTAGAGAGCCTTAACTTTAAAGCCACCGACAGTAATAGGGGTACCGATTTCATAAAGAAAGTGAACAGCAATGTGCAGTCAGGAGTAGATTTTTTATCCATGCTCCGTGATACCACCCGTTTTGAAGTGCATAACAGTGCATCAAGCAAGACCTTTTCTCCTGTAAATTTTATGTCTGATTTTCCCCTGAAATATAATGAAAGAGC
>PDWI01002129.1_pt1 | contig 30321 bp, 23 predicted proteins | sample 1430891 | NCBI WGS metagenome assembly PDWI01 (sample SAMN01162508, study PRJNA174530) | Oral metagenome, whole genome shotgun sequencing project. | biome: Marine environment; feature: Marine mammal; material: Swab sample of the gingival sulcus; isolation source: swab sample of gingival sulcus... | reverse complement strand
GGAAGGTTTCCCGCCCTTGAAAAAAAGCCCTTTGTTTTTTATTACAAAAAATCACTTAATAACTTTTGATGCTTTCAATCAAAAAGATAATCAAAACGGGATTTTTAATTTGTATGTATGCGACATGAAATTTCGAGATGGCACAAATCAAGAGCTTATTAATAAGATAAAAAACAATCGGTCAAAAAAACGTAAAAATAAAAAACCGTTATCCGATTACCTAAAAAATTATGGTAAAATAAAATCTGCAAACTATATTGCTACCGTAATAAGCCAAGATGCAACATGCGAAAACACACTGGATTTTGTATTAAGTCATTACCAAAAAAACATCGAAAAATATAGTCAGTATGACGTTTATTTATTCATTGAAACAAGCAACTCAAAACAATTAAAAAACATGCTGACCGAAAAATACAATTTATCACCCGGGAAATACTCAAATATCATAATTGACACAACCTCCAAATACTCTCATCATGTTGATTACAAGCCAAGCAGTTTACCAAGAATAATAAAAATAAGAAAAGACAAGATAGTGGCAGACACTATTTTTTCAACCGATGATACAGGTATTTTTGAAATGCAAAATTTTTTAATTAATTCGGGTAAAGAACAAAAAAAAATTAAAGAAAAATTTTAATAAGTCTCAAGTAAAAAAGCTATTATTAAACATGAATAATGCGGTTTAAAGAATACTTATTGATAAACCTATAAAAATGCTGCAACCAAAGCAAACAATCTTTTCAATCGCTTATTTTCCGCCCGTTCATTATTTTTATGAACTATGCAATGCCGAGCAGGTTTTGATAGAACAGTTTGAGAACTATACAAAGCAATCTTATCGAAATCGCTGCGAAATTCTTTCGCCCAACGGCAAGCAAATCCTTAGCATTCCCGTCATTAAAAAATCGGGCGAAAAACAAATCATAAAAGATATTCGGATTGATTATAAAAATAATTGGCAGGCAATACATTTGAAGAGTTTAAAAACAGCTTATCTCTCCTCCCCTTTTTATGAATTTTATATTGATGCCTTAAAAATATTTTTTGAAAAAAAATACACTTTTTTATTTGATTTTAATCTGGAGATTATACAAACTTTGCTGTCGGAACTTGGCATAAACAAAGAGCTTTTGCTAAGCAATAATTTTCAAAAACAAGTTTCCGGCAAGGATTTGCGTCATACAATACACCCGAAAAAAGCCATTGAAGAATATTTTCCGCATTATAAAGCAAAAACATACACGCAAGTGTTTTTTGACCGGTATTCTTTTGTGCCGAATTTATCCGTTTTGGATTTACTTTTTAATGAGGGTCCTAATACGGAATATTTTTTACTCCCGAAATAATGTATTTGCATATTAAGGATATGCCTCAATCGTCTTATCGCTTATTTTATTGTATATGCAATCCTTACTACGAAGACTTGATGACCACGGAGTAGCATCTCTAACTAAATTTGTAAGTTATTAATGTACCGCTGTTTAATATTTTCAAAAAAATCAATCTCCCTACACCCTCTTCTCCAAGAGGGAATTTGCAATTTTCCAAAAACCATGAAATCGTAAAAAGTTTGCTATTTGGTTTTACTTTTGTAAAAGTCTCGAAATGCGGCTTAAAAATAATAGCCCACATTAATATTAAATTTAGTTTCCCAGTTGGCATCGGTTGTTCCTGAAGCAAAAGATTTTTGCCAATCACCTCCAAACCAGGGCTGATTTTTGGCAAAGACACATTCTACATAAGTATATATTTTGCCTGAAACAAGTAAAGCTCCAAAAGAGTTTGAAGCAGAATAATCAAAGGTTTGAATACCTTTATCCAGATAGGCAAAATCATTATACAACAATATGCGAGATAGGAGTTTTTTATTAACATTAATATTATAGGCAACAGCCAAAGAATATAAAGTAGCTTTAGAGACTACATCGTAAGATGCATTATATGCAACCAACTGAATTATATCATTAGAAACACCGGTATCATTTTTTGGACTATATTTATAGTGTGTTACCTGAGCTTTTAAATCAAAATTTTCATATTGAAGTTTATAATGCCCGGCAAGTGCATAATGGAAACCCATTTTTTCGGTTTCGGTGTTAAATAATCCTCCGTATTGTAAAGATATTCCCGGCTTATTCTCTGTTTTCACACCAAATTTATACTCTAATTTCGCATTTAACTGATTGGTCTCCCTATTAAAACCACCAACATCATAAGAATAACGTCTCATAGATTCTTTCCCATTTACAAAAGAGCCGTAATCAGAATTTTTAAAAAAAGCAAATTGATAATCAAGGTGTTCTGTCTCTTTCATGTACTTTATACCAAAGTCATAGTCATCTTCTAAACCTAAGTAGTAGCTTATTCCTAAAAAATAACCGTTAGAGCTGTACTTCTCTATACCAAAAGGAACTTGTGTTAATCCAAAGTGGATATGACTTGTGGGCGAAATATCATAACCGACATAACCAAAACGGAGCATACCTCCGCCGGATTGATTTTCATATAAACGATATTCTGCCTTTAAATATAGGTCTTTATACGATACATCAGGGCTTAGAGCAAACATATCGTAATTAATATCACCTCCTCTTTTTTGTTGCAGTTTATTGTAAGAGGATATATTGTAATTAAATCGCAATGCACCGCCTATATGCACCTTTGGCTTTTCTTGTGCAAAAACAGCATAAGGTAAAATAAATACAATAAAAAAACAATATATTCTCTTACAAATAGGCAATAATAAAATACGTGTTTTCATAATTTTGTCTGCCTGAAATTTTTGGCATTTAGCCCCTTAGTTTATTTTATGTGTAACGGCGGATTAAAATCTCAAACCCAAAGTCAGTTTAATAAATTGCTTATAATTATCAACAGTTGCTTTCGGTTCTGTTTTATCGCCCATAGGGTCATAAGGATAAACAGTTTCTGCGCCGTATAAATTTTGCGTTTCAGATGATTGAGCCAAAGAATAGGATATATCAAGATAAGAATTTTCTCCGGCAAAGCCAATACCGCCGGAATATATAAATTTAGCTCCGTCAAAGAAATTTTTATCCGTTTTTAACGGACTTGTATAAACGGCATAGCCTCCCCGAAGCTTAACACTTCCAAAATTCAGTTCCGCTCCGGCTCTCAGACTATGCGAAGCCTTATATAAATTCTTAATCGTATAATTATCGTCCTTAAAAGGTTCCGAAAGAAAATCATCGGCTCTCATTCGCATCTGAGAATAATCGGCAAACTCATAGTCAATGCTAAATGTCATGGGAACTGTATAAAACTGCCCCACAGGATAGGGATCTAATATAAATGCCGCACCGAAGTTTGCTCTGAGAGGAGTTTGTAAACGCCATGTAAAAATTCCGGAGGTATCCGGTTCATAGGAAAAATTACCATAACTGTCGGGCACCGGATATTCCGCATACAAAGAACTTTCATAAGTATCTTCTATTTTATTAATATTCGGTGTATGCACGGCTCCGCCAATTCGTAAAAAAGAGAAAGGCTGGTATATAAAACCAAATTTAGCATTTATTCCGCTGCTTTCTGTTTCCAGCGCTGTTTTATATTCAAGCCTTGACGGATTGACCAATGAAGTATCGGTGCCTTCTATACGCACAATGTCTTTAAATCCGTTTTCGGAATAAATTACTCTTTCGGAATAAGAAGCAACGGTTAAACCAAGGCTCATTCCCAAATAGAGTTTGTCGTCAATATTCCCGCCAAAAGAAAAGCTTAATTCACCGGCACCGCCTTTTGTCTTTAAGTCATTTTTTCGATTTTGCCCGTATTCGCCTTCATCCGTAACATAAGACCAATATTCGTTAGAAGTATCATCATAATTAATCAACCAAGCACGCCATGCCAAATCGTCCCGAAAAGGACTGTATCTGTCGGAGTTTGCATTATATACCCAATAATCCAAAACAGAACCGTCGGCATTTCTCCCGGAAGCAACTGTTCTTTGCCTGTAATCATTAAAAGAATTATAAGCCAAACCGAAATTAAAGGTTTTAAAGAAGCCTCCCGTATTAACTACGCCTACATAGGCGATATTGGTAAAATTAAAACCGAATTTATACTCCGATGAAACAGAACCCTGAAAATTAATTTTTGCTTTATTTATAATAAAATTAGGCGTTAAAGAAAACTGGTTTCTTTTGAAAACAGCTATTCCCGCCGGATTAATCATCACTGCCGAAATATCGGCACCCATCGCCGAAAGGGAGTTTCCCATTGCATCGGCTTTTGCCGTAGCCGAATAGAACTGGCGGCTAAATCGAATTGCGTCATTGTGGTTTTGAGCAAAAGCATTCAAAAAACCAAAGATGAACACAAGTATAATAATATATCTTTTTAAAATCATTGCTTTAATTGTTTATTGTAAGAAATTATATTCCCACGCCCCTTAACAATTTAAGAGGCATGGAAAATATTTTTTATCTTCTGCCGCCGGAGCGTGAAGAACTTGATGAACTGCTGCTTCGTGACGAAGAACTACTGCTTCTTGACGAAGAACTGCTGCGATAAGAAGAACCACTACTTCGAGAAGAACTTCTTCCACTTGAGTATGAGCTTCTGCCCGACGAACGAGAACTGCCGCTGCGATAAGAAGAACCGCTATTGCGAGACGAGTTCCTGCCGCTTGAGTATGAACTTCTGCCGGAAGAACGAGAGCTGCTGCGAGACGGGCTTACCGATGAAGAACTTCGAGTGCCGGAATTTCTGCTGCTGTAATTTGAACGATTATTCGATTTAGGTCGCTCATAGGAACTGTTGTTTGTTCTTGTTCTGCTCTTATACCCGTTGTTTGAACGCGTATTTGGTTTGTTATAATTTGAACGGGAATTATTGCTTCTTGCATTATATTGATTACGCGTAGTCCCACTTCTTCTGTAATCGGTATTCCCTTGATTATTATAATTTCTGCTGCTTGATCTTCTGTTATAAGTTCGAGAGGTACTGTTTTGTCCTCGTCTTATTGTTGTAGAAGAACCGGAATTAACTCTGCCGGTATTTGTACGAGCATCAATATTTCTGCCGGTTGTTCCTTGCGTTCTGCCGGTATTTGTGCGAGTACTAACTCTGCTGTCATTGGATCTGCGAACGGTATTATTTCGTCCGGACACTCTCGTCCCTGCATCTCGCGAACCTCGGGTATCATGTCTTACCGTATTATTTCTTGTGCCGCTTCTTCTTTCACCCGGACTTGTTCTGTAACGATTACCGTATCCATAGAAATTGCTTGCATATCCGCTGCCATAATAAGGATAATAATCATAATAGCCATAGTTATAATAGCTTCCGTATCCCCAATAGTTTCCGTAATAGCCGTCATAAAATCCGTCCCAATAACCGTTATAGTAGCTGTTGTAGTAGCCGCCGGAAAATCCGAATCCCCAAAAGATGTCATACCTCCAATACAACCCGGAATAATAAGGTCTGTGTCTGTAATAGGGTCTGTAAAACGAAGAATAATGTCTCGGATAGTAATAATAGTTCCATCCTCCGTACAAATAATAATCATCGTAATAATCAGAAATTACATAATTTGTTCCGTGAAACCTTCTCAATCTTGAAGAATAAGAAGGATAGTCATTGTAAACATATACATCAACATCGCTGCCGGCATCTGTTTTGACAATTACCGTATTGTCATTGTCATCATCAGCATAAACCCGCACATTATTGCTTGCCGAATTTTCATCTGCATAATTGTCATAGACTTGCGCATCCGTATTATTTTCAACTACATCCATACTGTTGTTTTCTGTTACTACAACCGTAGCTTTTGATGACGGATAAGCATCGTCGTAATAGTGCACCACTCTTGTAGTTGTGCAAGCACTCAACAGTGTGAGTGCAAAACCGATTATTAAAAATAAATTTTTCATATTTAGTTCCTCCTAAGTTTGATTATAAAAATTTTTCCGTTAATAATATTCCAAAAACTATACCGGACTATCCGGTCATATAAAGACAAAAAAAACGATAAAAGACAGCTTCCATGATTTTAGTATGCTTAAAAATGCAATTTGTAAAGAAACGTCAGTATAAAGTATTATATTATGTACTTTTCTTGTTAATAATATTGTTAATAAAATTTTTCAATAAAAAAATCCTTTGGCAAAAAAGTCAAAGGATTTTCAATATTATGATAAAATTATTTTATCTCTACTCTTTTTTTCGACCTTCGGGTTTGGGCAGCAATGCTTTTCTCGAAAGTTTCATTTTCTTTGTTCTCGGGTCAATTCCAATTAATTTGACCTCTATTTTTTCACCTTCTTTAAGCACATCTTCTACCTTATTTGTTCTTGAATAAGCTATTTCCGAAATATGCAACAAACCGTCTTTTCCGGGAAGAATTTCGACAAAAGCACCAAATTCTACGATTTTTTTAACGGTTCCCTTATATGTTTTTCCGATTTCGGGCACTGCCGTCAAACCTTCGATATAACTTTTAGCTTCACTAATGGCAACTTGTGTCGGTCCCATAATAACCACATTTCCAAAATTCTCTTCTTCTTCAATGGTAATCGTCGTATCTGTGTTTGCTTGTATTTCTTGAATAACCTTACCACCCGGACCAATAACGGTTCCAATCATATCCAAAGGAATGCTTAGAGAAGTGATTCCGGGAACATGCGATTTGTATTCGGCACGAGGTTCGGAAATTGTTTTCAACATTTCATTTAAGATATGTGCTCTACCTTCTTTGGCTTGCTTCAAAGCTTGTGCAAGTATTTCATAAGATAAACCGTCCACTTTAATATCCATTTGGCAGGCAGTTATTCCGTCCGTAGTGCCGGTTACTTTAAAATCCATATCGCCCAAATGGTCTTCATCACCCAAAATATCAGAAAGTACGGCAAAATTACCTTTGTCGTCGGTTATTAATCCCATGGCAATACCCGACACGGGTTTCTTTATTTTTACACCGGTATCCATCAATGCCAATGTTCCGGCACAAACCGTAGCCATAGAAGAAGAACCGTTTGATTCTAAAATGTCGGAAACAATTCTTACCGTATAGGGATTATCTTCTTTGTCGGGCAACATGGGAGCAATGGCTCTGTGTGCCAAGTTTCCGTGTCCTATTTCGCGTCTTCCGGTACCTCTGTATGGTCTGGCATCGCCGGTAGAAAAAGGCAAGAAATTATAATGTAACAAAAAGTCCGTTTTACCTTGTTCCAAAGGTCTGTCAATAGTCTGAACATCAAGTGGTGAACCTAAGGTTACTGTAGATAGAGATTGCGTTTCGCCACGTGTAAAAATTGCCGAGCCGTGTGCGCCGGGCAAATAATCGATTTCACACCAAATAGGTCTTATCTCATCAAGTTTACGTCCGTCTAATCGAACTCTGTCATGCAAAACCATATTTCGAACAATTTCTTTTTCTTCATCATGGAAATATTTATCAATTAAGACCATATTTAATTCTTCTATTTCCTCTTCGCCGAAACTGTCAATAAATTCTTGTTTGATTTCCGCAAATTTTTCAGAACGTTCGTGTTTTGACAATGCCGCTTTTGCAACTTCGTAAATTTTTTCCGAAACAGCAGCTTTCAACTGCGTTCTAAGTTCTTCGTCATCGTCTTGTTCATGATTGTATTCTCTTTTTTCAACGGAACCGGTTTCTTTTTCTAACTCTTTTTGAATAAGGCAATGTTTTTTAATTTCGTCGTGTCCGAATTTCATTGCTTCAAGCATTTCTTCTTCGGAGATTTCTTTCATATCGCCTTCAACCATCAAAATATTGTCATAGGTAGCGGCAAGCATAATGTCAATATCCGTATCGGCAAGCTGCGACACCGTAGGATTAATTACAAATTCGCCATTAATTCTTGCTACCCGCACTTCAGATATAGGACCCTGAAAAGGAATATCACTTACGGCCAATGCTGCCGAAGCAGCCAAACCGGCAAGCGAATCGGGCATTACCTCTTTTTCTCTGTCAGCCGAAATTAATTCTACGTTTACGAAAGTTTCCGCATGATAATCAGACGGAAATAATGGACGCAAAGCTCTGTCGATTAAGCGTGCAACGAGAATTTCTTCATCGGAGGGTCTTCCTTCTCTTTTTCTAAAACCGCCGGGAAAACGTCCTGCTGCGGCAAATTTTTCTCTGTAATCTACCGAAAGCGGCATAAAATCAACATCTTCTTTTGCCTCTTTTGCCGACACAACCGTTGCTAAAAGCATGGTATCTCCTTGTTTTACAACTACGGAACCGTCAGCTTGTTTCGCCAATTTTCCGGTTTGAATTTCAATAGTTCGGTTGTTGCCTATATCTATTTTTTTTGTTATAATATTCATTATATGTTTTTGTTAATTATTCTTCTGTTATAAATAAAAGAAAAAGGCATATTTTATTGTTTATGCCTTTTTCCTCTTGTTGAAAAGATTACTTACGTAATCCGAGAGCCTTAATTAAATTACGATATCTTTCAATATCATTTGTTTGCAAATATTTAAGCAATTTTTTTCTTTTTCCTACCAGTTTAATTAACGCTCTTCTTGTATGATGATCTTTTTTGTTTTTTTTAAGATGTTCATTCAAATGCGTAATACGGTAGGAAAATAATGCTACTTGGCTCTCAACTGAACCGGTGTCATTATTAGACTTCCCGTACTGTTTAAAAATCTCTTGTTTTTTTTCTGCGTCTAAATACATACTTTGTGTTTAATAATTAAATTAGTGCGCAAAGATAATATTTTTTATTAATAAACAAATTTTATTGCAGGGTATAATTGTACAGGGTAACTTCAAGCATCAAATGCAACAAGGTAAAAACTACAAACTCTTCAAGGAACATTAAGATGCTACATAAAAACAACTTGAGAGTTATGTTAGATAAAATTATTCATTTTTTATATAAAAAAGCAGTCAGTAGGTAAGCCGGATTCTGTTTTAATCTGTCATTTATCTTTGCTCTCCACCCCTCGGTATCGGACGAGCAGCCCTCAAACACCGATATACATGAGATTGCAACTTGCAAGATGAACGGCTGCCGAAATCACTCCCGGCACCGGTAAGCTCTTACCTTACCTTCTCACCCTTACTCTAAACTCGGTTTAGAGCGGTTATTTTCTTCTTCATTTCTATACCCTCGCGAATATCTTCCGTAAGGAAGTGCAATGCTCTTTGTTGTCCGGACTTTCCTCTGTTCGAAAACAGCGACAGAATAACTGACTGCGCGACAAAGATAGATTAAATTTATACTATTTTGCATAATTTAATATGATAAATTACTTTTGTCGAATGCAATTCCCTCATACATGTATTAAGTTTAATGAAACAGAATCAAGCAACGACACGGCAAAAGCACTCTTAAAATCGGGCGATTTGCCGCATTTAGGCATTGTTTTTACCGAGTATCAGACAAAAGGTCGGGGACAAAGGACAAATCACTGGCACAGCGAAAAAGGGCAAAACTTATTATTCAGCATTGCTTATTTGCCAAAAAATATGCAAGCGAAAAAACAATTTTATATTTCTAAGGCAATATCTTTGGGAATTACCGACTACTTAAACTCCAAACAGGAGGGATTTTGCATAAAATGGCCTAATGATATTTTCTTTAAGACCAAAAAAATTTGCGGAATTTTGATTGAAAATACCATTTCAGGAGCCAATATAAAAACATCGATAATCGGTATCGGTTTAAATCTAAATCAAAAAGAATTTCCGCCATTTTTACCCGATGCTGTTTCATTAAGCAATATTACCGGAAAAACTTATGACAAAGAAAAAGAACTAAGTTTGCTTTCCGATTGCATTTTTAAACAAATAGCCACACTCGAAGCAAATAAGGATGCCGAAATCGACGAAAAGTACAAGAACAGCTTACTTTTAATCAATGAATTATGCAAGTTCAAAGATAAAAAGGGAATATTTACCGGCTATATCACCGACACGCTTCCGGACGGCAGATTGATTATAAAAACCTCCCAAAACGAAACAAGATACTACAACTTTAAGGAAGTTGAGTTTTTATTTAAGCCGCATTTCGAGACTTTTGCAAAAATAAAACCAAATAGCTAACTTTATCCTTATAAAAACTTCAAAAGTTGGAAGCCGGAAGAATTAATTGAAAATTAAAAATTATGAATTTACATTCGCTCCGGAACTTCAATGCCCAACAAAGCCAAAGCATTTTTTATTAGCTGCGCTGTTTTTTCCGACAGGCTTAGTCTAAATTTCTTTTTGTCCGCATCCGCTTCTTTCAAAATAGGGGGCGTTTCATGATAAAAACGGTTAAATTCTTTGGCAAGCTCATACACAAAATTTGCAATCACCGACGGGTTGCGTTTACTGCCGGCTTCTTCTACGACTTCCGGAAAATCGTATAATAAGTTCAACAAAGCAACTTCCTTATCACTTAAAGCAATATCTGCATTAAAATCTGCAAAATCAGTTGTACCCTGTTCTTTTGCCTTGCTAAGCATTGAATTTATACGCACATAAGTATATTGAATAAAAGGTCCGGTATTGCCGTTAAAATCAATAGACTCTTTGGGGTTAAAAGTCATATTCTTTTTTGCATCTACTTTCAGGATAAAATATTTTAATGCACCTAAGGCAATTTTTCGGAAAATATCTTTTTTCTCTTTTTCCGTGAAGTTTTCCAATTTTCCGAGTTCTGCCGATTTATCTTCCGCTGTTTTTAACATGTCGGCAAGTAAATCGTCGGCATCGACAACGGTTCCCTCGCGCGATTTCATTTTTCCTTCGGGCAATTCAACCATACCGTAAGAAATATGACTGATATTTTCAGCCCATGCAAACCCGAGTTTTTTCAATACGATTTTTAAGACCTTAAAATGATAATCTTGCTCATTCCCGACCACATAACCGGTTTCGTCAAAAGCAAAATCTTCATATCGAATAACCGCCGTGCCAATGTCTTGCGTCATATACAAAGCGGTGCCGTCCGAGCGCAGTAAAATTTTTTCGTCAAGCCCTTCTTCGGTCAAATCTATAAAAACGCTGCCGTCCGCTCTTGTTTGCAAAATATTCTTTTTCAAAGCGTCAAGCACAATGTCTTTTCCTCTCATCCATGTTTCGGACTCATAATATATTTTATCAAAAGAAATTCCGAGTTTTTTATATGTTTCATCAAAACCTTCATAGACCCAAGCATTCATTTTTGCCCATAAATTACGCACTGCGTCATCACCTTGTTCCCATTTTTGAAGCATAATTTTTGCCTCTTTCATACATTGCGCCTCTTCTTTTGCTTTGTCTGCCGGGATGCCTTGTTTTGTTAAGTCTTCAATCTGTTTTTTATATTCTTTGTCAAAAGCCACATAATAATCGCCGACAAAATGGTCGCCTTTTTTTTGCTCCTCTTGGGGGGTTTTGCCTTCGGCAAACTTTTGCCATGCCCACATCGACTTGCAAATATGAATTCCCCTATCGTTTACTAAATTAACTTTGATTACTTTATCGCCGTTTGCTTCAATAATTTTGGCAACCGACCAGCCGAGTAAATTATTTCTGATATGCCCGAGATGCAAGGGTTTGTTTGTGTTTGGCGATGAATATTCCAAAACTGTTTTTTTAGCCTCTTCCTTTTTGTTTTTGTAGGCATAAAACTCATCAGGATAAATTTCCTTAAAAAAAGACAACCAATATTCATCGGTTAATACAAGATTTAAAAAACCTTTTATCACATTAAAATCTTCAACTTCTTTAATCTTTTGTTTTAAAAAAGCCCCTATTTCCTCAGCTGTTGCATCAGGTGATTTTTTAGAAAAACGCAAAAAAGGAAATACAACCAATGTAAAGTCTCCTTTAAATTCTTTTCGGGTTTTTTGTACGGATACTTGTTGCTCCGGAACATCGGCACCGTATAAATCTTTAATTGCAACGAGCGTTGCATCTTTTATTATTTTGTCTATTTTTATCATCATTTATTTTTTCAAAAAACTAAAAAAAAAGAGTATTTATCCCGCTCAAGCATGCAGAAACACAACATTTATTCTTGCTCTTCCAAGGCTTTTGCAATGTCTTCGGTTAATTCAATGTCATGGTACACATTCTGAACATCATCTAAATCTTCCAACTTCTCCACAATGTTTAAAGCTTTTAAAGCGGTTTCCGAATCAAGCTGTTTATACATGCGCGGAATACGCTGCAATTCGGCATTTTCTGCCTCCAATTTCAACTCCTCCAATTTTTTCTGCATATTTCCAAAATCTTTCATATCTACGGTAAGGATATACTTTGTATCGTCTTCTTGCACTTCTTTTTCCAACTCTTCCAAGCCGGCATCAATCAATTCCAATTCTAATTCTTCGGCATCAAACTCTCCTTCTTTGATAACAAAAATTCCTTTTCGGTCAAAAATATAGCTTAAAGAACCATTTTTGCCTAATTCACCGCCGTATTTACTGAATACATGGCGAACATCGCTCACGGTTCTTTGATTATTATCCGACAAACATTCAACAAAAATAGCCGCACCGCCTTGTCCGGTTCCTTCAAAAGTATATTCTTGCAAATTAGACCCGTCGTCCTGCGCTTTTTTAACAGCCCTTTCGATATTTTCTTTGGGCATATTGGCACCTTTTGCGTTTGCAATTGCCAAACGTAATCTGGGATTAAAATCCGGGTCGGCGCCACCGCCTTCTTTTACAGCAACGGTAAGTTCTTTAATTAAACGAGTAAAAATCTTAGCTCTTTTGGCATCTTTTGCCCCTTTCTTATGTTTTATAGTTGACCATTTACTGTGTCCTGACATAATTCTTGTTTTACAGTTATTTAATCTTAAAAATTGCGGATTACAAAATTACAATTAATTTTGAAATTTGAAATTTAATCTATGAAAGAATTATTATTCGGCAAAACGCTTGACGAACTCTATGAAGTTGCCGGCAAAAACAAGCTTCCGAAATTTTCGGCAAAGCAAATTGCCGATTGGCTGTATAAAAAAAACATTTCGTCAATTAGTGAAATGAGTAATCTCTCACTAAAAGCACGAAAGATTCTACAAGAGCATTATGATATAGGGCTGCAAAAAGCCGTTTCCGTCCAAAGTGCGCCTGACGGAACAAAGAAATATCTGTTTAAAACGGGCAAAAACTATATTGAAGCAGTTTATATCCCTTCCGGAGAAAGGGCTACGCTATGCGTATCATCGCAAGCCGGCTGCAAATTTGCCTGTACTTTTTGCATGACCGGGCGGCAAGGCTTTCAAGCACATCTTTCGGTAAACGAAATTCTTAATCAAGTAAAAAGTATTCCGGAATTTGAGAAGCTCACAAACATTGTTTTTATGGGTATGGGCGAACCTTTTGATAATTTGGACAATGTCTTGAAAAGTACCGAAATAATGAGTTCCGACCGGGGATTTGCATGGTCTCCCAAGCGTATTACCGTTTCAACCAACGGAATTATTTCCGGGCTGCAACGTTTTTTAAAGGAAAGCAACTGCCATTTAGCCATAAGCATTCATACCCCGTTTGAGGAGGAGCGCAAAAAAATTATGCCAATAGAAAAAAGCAATCCGATACAAGAAGTAATTAAAGTCGTGAAAAATCATAAGTTCGGACGGCAAAGGCGTGTATCTTTTGAATACATTGTATTTAAAGACTTTAACGACAGTATGCGACATGCAGATGCCTTAGCCCGATTGGTGTATGGCTTCCATGCAGGCGTTAATCTTATACGGTTTCATGAAATACCCGGCAGCAACTTAAAAAGTGTTGACGACAAAGCCATGGAAAAATTTAGAGACCGCTTAAATGAAAAAGGCATAAAAGCAACAATCAGGGCTTCGCGAGGGCAAGGCATTGATGCCGCTTGCGGAATGCTTTCAACGAAAGAATTAAATACAAATCAAAAATGATGAATTATGAATGAAAAAATTAAAAGCTAAATCGCTGATAAAAGTAATTTATAATTTACAATTAAATGCTTGCCAAAAGCACATACGTCAATATAAAAAAATTATACGCAAATTGAAGCACTCTTTTCTAATAAAAGCCCTTTCCTACCTCGCATTTTTCATACCGACAAAATTGCTGATAAAATATTCGGGCAAAAAAATTATATATCCGTTTTATCATATAATTAGCGATAATCCGCCCCCTCACATAAAACATTTATACCCTATCCGAACAACCAAGCAGTTTGAGAAAGACCTTGATTTTTTGCAAAAATATTTTTCGGCATCGGCATTTCCCGGCAATAGTAAAGAAACGCAGTTTATTTTATCTTTTGATGACGGTTTGTCAGAAATTTACACGAGCATTGCTCCCATTTTGAAAAAACGAAATATTCCTGCCGTTTTTTTTATAAATTCGGGCTTTACGGATAATAAAGATTTATTTTTCAGATACAAAATAAGTCTTATAATCGAAGCACTTACAAAGGGCAAATCTGCCCGTCATATTTGCAAAAGCATTAAGTGCAAAACAAAAAAAGAGTGTCGAAAAAAATTATTATCATTAAAATATTCGGCGGTTGAACAAATTCATAGAATTGCCGATATTGCGGGAATTAATTTCCGGGAATATTTAAAAAAAGAACAAGCCTATTTAACAGTATCCCAAATAGAAGACCTAAAACGGCAAGGTTTTCAAATAGGAGCACACAGTGAGAGCCACCCTTTATTTTCCGAAATTGATGAAGAAAGACAAATAGCAGAAACTGCAAAAAGCATAGACTTTGTAATCCGCACTTTTAAGGAGCAAAAAAAACTCTTTGCCTTTCCTTTTTCGGATGCCGGAGTTAAAGACAGTTTTTTTAAACGAATTTTTGAAGAAAACAGGGCAGATTTTACCTTCGGCACTGCCGGCATAAAAGACGACACCATAAAGCGCAACATTCAACGCATACCGATTGAAAAATATGGTTTTTCGGCAAAAAAACATATAAAAACCGAACTGTTGATGTATATTTTAAAACGTTTCATAAACAAACACAAAGTAAAACGATAAAACACCCGATACCGGAAAAAGAGACCCGGCGGAATGCAAATGAAAACTTTAATTATAAGTTGTAAATGATGAATGAAAAATGAAAATCAAAAACTAAACAACTGATAAAAAGCAATTTATAATTTACAATTACTTACGTGAGGGCTGCGCCGTTCATAATTCACCATTAAATAAATTGACCTTTGAAAATTATAAAAATAAACATATGAAAATTGATGCAATCATAATCGGTGCGGGACGCTCCGGCACTACTACACTCTATAAATATCTTGAAAACCATAAAGATGTATGTTTTTCCTCCATTAAAGAAATACATTATTTTTCGCTTGAAGATTTGTATAATCGCGGGGAAAAATATTATCATTCTTTTTGGCAACATCATAATAAGGAAAAAGTTTTGCTTGCTGCCGATACCTATCTTCTCATTGACAAAAAAGCACCGAAACGAGCTGCTGCCTATAACCCGAATATGAAAATTATTGTTATGTTGCGAAATCCGGCAGAACGCACTTGGTCGTCTTTTTTATATGCTAAAAATAACGGCTATATTCCGGAAAAAACAACACTGGAAGATGCCGTAAACGAGGAGCAACGGCATATTGCACATTCAGACATAAGAGTGCAAAACAATTTATGCAACCTTTGGCAAAGTATGTATTTTGAGCATATTTCCTACTGGCTTCAATTTTTTCCGCTTAAAAATTTTCTTTTCTTGCAAACATCCGAGCTTAAACATAACAAAGAAAAACTGTTAAGCCGTTTAGCCGATTTTCTCGAAATAGAAGAATTTGCGTCAAATTCGGATGCTATAATTGCCAACAAATCTACCGGAGTTAAATCAAAAACCTTGCAACAATTTCTACTAAACAGGAACAATCCGATACGCAAACTGCTAAGAAATATACTGCCTCCAAAAGCAAAGCAAAAAATCTTACATTCGGGCATAAGCGAAAAACTATTGGCTTTAAATCGAAAAGAAACAGAAAAAATTCCGCTCTCGGAAGACAAGAAAAAATATCTTGACAAACTCTTGGAAAATGATACCCGACAGCTTGAAGAACACTTTGGCATAAGTTTATAAGCCGGATTATTATCGTCGATGCTACGTCATGGTTACCAAGTAGTTCTATTCCGGTCTGCACCTGCCTCAAAATAAGACACTTTTTGTGATAAAGCTCATTCACCATATCAAAAGATGTGCCTCAATCTCCTTAGCACTTATTTTATTGTATATGCAGCCCTCATTACGAAGACTTGGAAAATAATTCGGGATAAGCAAAATTATATTATTTTCGCACAAAAAATTTTTAGTCTATGAAGTCAAAGACCACGCAACAAAGCAAAGAAAAATTTACAAAAGCATTTTGGGTTGCCAATGCAGTTGAGTTGCTTGAACGAGCTGCCTATTACGGAGTTTTTATCGTAATCACCTTATACCTTTCGAGAATAATGGGATTTTCGGATATTAAAGCCGGGATTATTTCCGGTATTTTTTCCGGCGGTTTATATTTATTACCTACTTTCAGCGGTGCTTATGCCGATAAAATCGGCTTTAAAAAATCCTTAATGTTGGCATTTGCACTTTTAACAGTCGGTTATTTCGGTTTAGCTGTTTTGCCTGCAATTATGGAAGCAAAAGGATTGGCGGAATACGGCAAAGAAGTTGTTTATAAAGGTATTCGCACATCGGGCGACAAATATTATATCATTCCGGTAATGTTGACCATTATGGTTGGCGGTTCATTTATAAAATCGGTTATTTCCGGCACCATTGCAAAAGAAACATCAGAATCGAACCGAGCACGAGGATTTTCTATTTTTTATATGATGGTAAATATCGGTGCTTTTTCAGGAAAAACCATTGTAAAACCTCTACGCGAAAACATGGGAAATCTCGGTCTTATAAACTTAAATTATTTTGCTGCCGGCATGACTTTGTTTGCATTCATAATTATTGTGCTGTTCTTTAAAAGTGCAGAACATAAAGGCGAAGGAAAGTCCTTTAAAGAAACTTGGACTGCACTTATCAAGGTTCTTTCAAATGTTAAACTGCTTGTTTTAATACTTATTATCAGTGGTTTTTGGATTGTTCAGCATCAACTGTATGCTACGATGCCCAAATATGTTCTGCGCATGGCAGGAGAAGGTGCTTCACCCTCATGGTATGCAAATGTAAACCCCTTAGTAGTAGTGTTGAGCGTAGCATGGATAACCAGACTTATGCAAAAGAAATCGTCTTTATTCTCAATGACGATAGGCATGTTTATTATGCCTGTATCCGCACTTCTTATGGCTTCGGGGAACTTGCTGGGCAGTGCTGAAATAAATTTGGGTTTTGTCAGTTTGCACCCGATTGCTCTTATGATGATTATCGGCATAGTTTTTCAAGGCTTGGCAGAGTCCTTTATATCACCACGCTTTTTGGAGCTGTTTTCTTTGCAATCACCCAAAGGAGAAGAAGGCTTATATCTTGGGTTCAGTCATTTGCACTCCTTTTTGTCCTCTGTTCTCGGCTTTGGGATTTCCGGCTTTTTGCTGAGCAAGTATTGCCCCGACCCGCAATTATTTAATTCGCACGAAGAATGGCAAGCCGCCTCAGCTAATGCACACTACATTTGGTATTATTTTGCAGGAATATCTGCTCTTGCAGCCGTTTCGCTGATAATATACGGAAAAGTCAGCAAATTGGAAAAGAAATAAAGCTTCAATCAGAAACTGAAAAAAATGAAAAGAAGCTACCAATCTTTTAGCTAAATTAACCTTATAAAACAGTGCCTGTAAGAAAACTGTTTAAGCCGCATTTCGAGCCTTTTTAAAAAAGGCTCGAAATGCCATTCAAGAAAGCTATTAAATCATTAATCTACAAAACATTAACATTAAAAAAGAATCAATATCCCTGTCCCCTCTTCTCCAAAAGGGAATTTGCAATTGCACTCTTTGCGGTTAAGAATTACCTATGTATTAATAAGGTTATTTTGTTTTTTAGACCTTATCTCTACTAAGGTTTAAACAGAAAATAAGGTTTACTTAACCATGGATACCACCCCAAAAAAGTGTGTCCTAAAAAAAGATAACTAAAAAAGCCTTGATGTAAAAATCAAGGCTTTTTAATATATATAAAATCAACAATATGCTATTTCTTTTTCGTTTTTTTCTTTCCGCCTAAGTACTCTCTGTTTTTTTGTTTGGAAACAGCAGCTTCGACCACTTTATTTTTAACAGAGTCAAATACAACAGGGGTTGCAATAAACAATGAAGAATAAGTACCGATAATAATACCAATTAACAATGCAAATACAAATCCTTGAATAGCTTCTCCGCCAAACAAGAATATCGCAACAAGTACAACAAAGGTACTTAAAGAAGTATTAAAAGTTCGACTTAGAGTACTGTTTAAGGCTTCATTATAAAGTACTTTTCGTTCTCTTGTTTTAGAAAATTTTAAATGTTCTCTGATACGGTCAAAAACAACCACGGTATCATTCACTGAATATCCAACCACGGTAAGAATTGCCGCAACAAATGCTTGGTCTATCTCTAATGAGAAGGGCATAATTTTGTATAATAATGAGAACAAACCTAAAACAACAAGCACGTCATGTGTTAAAGCCGCAATAGCTCCTAAACCGAATTGCCAGTTTCGGAAACGCATGAAAATGTATAAGAAAATTACCAATAAAGAGAACAAGATAGCCCATAAAGCCTTAACTTTAATATCATCGGCAATGGTAGGACCTACTTTATAAGAACTTTTTCTGTAATCATTTAAAAATTCATCTGCCGTAACATTTTCGGGCAAGAGCGGTTTAAGTCCTTCATATAATTTTTGCTCTACAATATTATCCGACTCTTGTGTATTATCATTAACCATAAATTTGGTAATGATTTTCACTTGGTCATTCGACTCGTAAGTTTTCACTTCCGGAACTTCTCCAAAAGCATCTTTCAAATATTCGGCAACGTCTTGTGTTTTTACCGCCCGGTCAAATTTCACGACAAATGTTCTTCCGCCTTTAAAATCAACGCCAAAGTTTAAGCCGTTTGTTACTAATGAAACAATGCCGATAACAATAAGTGCGGCTGAAATCATATAGAATATCTTACGCTTTCCAATAAAATTAATTTTGGTATTTTTAAAAGCGTTCTTTGTAAATTTGGTATAAAAATCGGTTCTTTTGTTTTTTGCCAATCGGGCAGTAAACACCAACCTTGTAATAAAAATTGCCGAGAACAAAGAGCTTAAAATACCAATAATTAAAGTAGTTGCAAAACCTTTAATTGGTCCGTGTCCGGCAACAAACAAGACAATACCGGTAATTAAAGTTGTTAAGTTTGAGTCGATAATTGCGGAGTAGGCATTTTTGTATCCGTCGCTAACAGCTAATTTCAAGCCTTTTCCGAGCGCCATTTCCTCCTTAATTCGTTCATAAATAAGCACGTTTGCATCTACCGACATACCGATTGTTAAAACAATACCTGCAATACCGGGCAAAGTAAGTACGGCATGCAATGAAGCCAACACTCCAAAAATCAAAAAGATGTTTGCCAAAAGTGCTAAGTCAGCTACAAAACCGGCTGTTTTATAGAAGAAAATCATATAAATTAATATGAGCAAGAAAGCAAACAAGAAAGAACTTAGTCCGTTGTTTACGGCTTGTTTTCCCAATGAAGGTCCTACAACCTGCTCTTCAATGATTAAAGCCGGAGCCTGTAATTTACCTGATTTTAAGATATTGGCAAGGTCTTTTGCTTCTTCTTGCGAGAAATGACCGGATATTGAAGAACTTCCTCCTTTAATTTCTTGATTTACCGAAGGTGCCGAATATACGTAATCATCCAACACAATAGCAATTTGTTTGCCGACATTTTCTTTGGTAATCAAAGCCCATTTTTGAGCTCCTTCGGCATTCATATTCATAGATACTTCCCATTCGCCGGTGACAGGGTCGGTTTGTTCTCTTGCATTAATAACAACATCGCCTTCCAAAACAGGTTTTCCGCCTCTGATTGCTTTTAATGCAATTAACTTAAACAATTCACCTTTTTCATCAAAAGGTTTAACTTCCCAACGCAATACCAAATCCTTGGGAAATATAGTCCTTATTTGTTTCATATCCAAAACCTTGCGTACCTCTGCTGTATCTTTTGCATGAGCAAAACCTACTGCTGCAGATTGAATCGGCTGATTTCGTTTATCCAAATACGGAACCAACAAAGCAAACAAGGGATAGTTTTTTTGATATTCTTCAAAACCTTCTTTTTTAGTAAGCTCATTATCCGCTTTATTATCAACTAAAGGGTTTAGGTCTGTTCCGGTGGTATCGCTCAACAAATCCGTAAGCACCGTATCTTGTTTTTTGGTTTCGTCAACAGTCGTCAATGTTTCTTCGGTTGTTTTTGCCGTATCCTTTTTTAATTCTTTTTTTAAGGTATTAAGTTCTTTTAAGCGTTGATTTGCTTTCAAGAAATAGCTATATAGTTGGGAATACTCATAAGTTTTCCAGAACTGTAAATTAGCTGTTCCTTGCAAAAGTTTACGAATACGCTTAGGCTCTTTAACACCGGGCAACTCAATCAGGATTCTTCCGGAATTGCCTTCTATTTTCTGAATTGAAGGTTGCACAACTCCAAATTTATCTATTCTGGAACGAAGTACGTTCAAAGAGTTGTCAATAGCATCATTTGCTTCTTTTCTTAATATTTTTAAAACATCTTCATCCGGTGTTCCGTGTCTTATGCGGTCTTTCATGCTGTATGTTCCGAAAACAGCGTTTAACTGAGCATCCGGGTCAAGTTCTTTGAAAGCTTCATAAAACAATGTAATGAAATCGGATTGCGTTTCCATCTGTCTTTTTTTCGCCAAACTTATAGCTTTACGAAAAGTCGGGTCGGAATTATCGTCAGATAAGTTAATAAGCAAATCGGCTATAGACACTTCCAACATCACGTTCATACCGCCTTTTAAGTCAAGACCTAAATTTAATTCTCTGTCTTGACACTCTTTAAAAGTATAAGCCGGGAACGGATATGCTTGTTTGGTTGCAACCGAATCTAAATAAATTCTTTCTTTATCAAAATCTCCTTTTGCATAATCTTTTGCTTGTTCTTTTACACGCCAAGTTGCATAAGTAAAAGATAATTGATAAATACTTGCGAATGCCAATAAAACGGCAAGAAAAGTAATTACTCCTTTGTTTTGCATTTCTAAATCTTCTTTAATATATAACTTTGATTATAAGGGCTGCAAATATATATTTTTTTTTTAATATGGAATAAAATAAAAGCATTATTTAAAATAATGCTGTATCCAATGCACTTTTTGCCCTTTATATAAAAATAGAATTATGTATTGAGGAACTTAAATTCATACAATTATTTGTTGTTTGAACAGAACATGTTTTATACTCTTACAACATTATTTACAATACATAATTCTATTTTTATTACGTCAAATTACCAAGTTTTGCTTAGTTCAAATCTAATTTTTTTAAAATCCCTAATGTTTCTTTTACAGCATGTGCAGAAGCTGAGAGGTCTTTCATTTCTTGGTCATTCAAATCCAGTTCGATAATTTTTTCGATACCGTCATTGCCCAATATAGCAGGCACTCCGAGATACATATCTTTCAAACCGTATTCTCCGTCCAAATAGGCACAAACCGGGAAAGTTCGATTTTCATCTTTAACAATTGCTTCTACCATTTGAGCTGCTGCCGCACCCGGAGCATACCAAGCAGATGTGCCCATTAGGCTAACAATTTCACCACCGCCTTTTTTAGTTCTTTCCACAATTTCTTTCAAACGGTCTTCTTTAATATATTGTGTTATGGGAATACCGTTTACAGTTGTGAATCTTGGCAAAGGAACCATTGAGTCGCCGTGTCCGCCTAATAATAAAGCATCGACATCTTTGGGAGAAATATCCATTTCTTCTGCCAAGAATGCACGATAACGTGCTGTATCTAATATACCTGCCATACCGAAAACTCTGTTCGCCGGAAAACCGGAAGCAAGATATGCAGCATAAGTCATTACATCCAAAGGATTTGAAACCACAATAAGAATGGCATTAGGAGATTTCTCTACAACTTTTTTCGTAACATCTTGCACAATTCCGGCATTCGTCATGATCAAATCATCTCTCGACATTCCGGGTTTACGCGGAATACCGGATGTTATCACAACAATATCAGAATTTGCCGTTTTGTCATAATTATTAGCCGAACCAATTATGCGTGTATTAAATTGATCAATAGCTGCGGTTTCCCAAATATCCAAAGCCTTACCTTCTGCAAGACCCGCTTTGATATCTACAATCACAACTTCTTTTACAATATCCTTTCGAGCAACCGAATAGGCAACGGTAGCACCTACATTTCCGGCACCAATTATTGTTACTTTTTTCATATTTCTTATTATTTATTTATTATTATTTTGTTTTACTTTAAATTAATATAAAATTTGCTTCGTTCTATTTAATATTTGCCGATTTAAAAATCCTGTTCCATCGAATTTTTCCCGTAAAAATGGTTTTATCTTTATCAATAGACATCCAGATAAAAATCGGCTTTCCGACAATATGATTTTCAGGCACAAGCCCCCAAAATCGAGAATCGGCAGAATTACTCCTGTTATCACCCATCATGAAATAATAATTCATTTTAAAGGTGTACTCGTCTGTTTCTTTTCCGTTTATAAAGATTTTTCCGTTCTTCACCGACAATTCATTATCTTCATACACACCAATAATACGCTCGTATAAAGGCAATGAGAAAGTATCTATTTTTATGGTTTTTCCTTGTTCCGGAATATACAAAGGTCCGAAATTATCTTTATTCCATTTATAGTTCGGATTATGCGGAATAATTTCGGGATTGTATGCCCCCGAATCATCAACCATTTTAATTATTTTTTCGACACTTTTAAATTTCTCTATTTTTTTCAGATAAGCTTTGGTTAAGGGCAACACATAGCCTTCCAGCCCGTATCTTCCGGAATAGCTGAAATCTTCTTTACTTATGCCCATATCATATAAAGACTTGGGGTTTAAAGTCTTTCCTTCTTTCATCACTATATGATAGGCATGCTCTTCATTTTCAAACACTTGCCCTTTCTCTCCATTAATATAAATAAAGCCCTCTTTCATTTCTAATGTATCTCCGTGTAGGGCAACACATCGTTTCACATAATTGTCTTCCTTATCAATGGGATGCGTAACCATAGTATAATTATTTTTCACTAATTGGCGCGCATTTGACAAATAGTAGTCTTGACTTTTTGCTTTGTTGCCGGATTGTATGTCGGACATTTCCAATTGTCGTGCATAATTTCGGACAATTTTATAATAGCTTTCAGCTTGCCGTTCCAATGCAACCGTATCGCCCACAGGGAAGTTGAACACAACAATATCGTTCCTTTTAATATGCGACAAGCCTTTTAGTCTTTTATAAGGTGCTTTTATTAATTCGGAATAAGGTTTAAATGAGCTTCCCTGAAAAGTATGCGTAAAGGGTATCGCCAACGGTGTCATGGGCATACGCGGTCCGTAGCTCACTTTGCTTACAAACAAATAATCACCGACCAACAATGATTTTTCCAAAGAAGAGGTCGGTATCATATAAGCTTCAATAAAAAAGGTTCGAATAATACTTGCAGCAATTACGGCAAATACTATAGCATCAATCCACTCTATCAGTTTTGATTTTTTTTCTAAATCTCGTTTTTTCCAGAATGTCCAATTTACTTTTTTGGAGATATAATAATCAAAAATAATCAGCAAACCGAAGAGCAGCCACCAACTTTTTATCCAAATGACAAAAAGAATATAAACTACTGCCCAAAATATAAACTTGAAGTATCTGTTTTTTAAGAATTTAAAATATTTTTTCATATATTTTATTTTTTAAGTTGGTAGAGGGAAGTTGGACGTTTTTGTTCTCCGACTTTCCTCTAAATAATCATTCCGCAGTGTGTCTTTTATCGGTTTTGGGCGTTTCATTCTATATTATTTAAAAGAAGTCCAAAATTAAAAATTATTATGTATTTTGACTATATTCATAGAATTTTTCAAAAAAACAACTTCATTTTTTTGCATCTAACAAATCATCCATTGTGAGGAAGCCTTTATTATTTTTTGTAAATTCGGCTGCAAGAACAGCTCCTTCCGCAAAACCTTTGCGACTTTTTGCACTGTGTTTTATTTGAATATAATCCACCTCCGATTCATATTTTACGCTGTGTATGCCGGGCACTGTTCCTTCTCGAAAAGAACGAACGGCAAGTTGCGTATTATCGGAAGCAACTTCTTTTACCCATTTTTTTTTACCGGCAAAACCGGCAATAATATCTTCGGCAATCGTAACGGCTGTTCCGCTCGGCGCATCTTTTTTTTCCGTATGATGTGTTTCATCAATACTGACATCATAGCCTTGCACACTGTTCATTAATGCGGCAAGCTGCCGGTTTACTTTAAAAAAGATGTTTACGCCAATGCTGAAATTTGAGGCATAAAAAAATGTTTTTCCGTTTTTCTCGCATTCAGCTTTTATCGCAGGCATTTTATCGGTCCAGCCGGTTGTTCCGGATACTACGGGTATGCCGGCATCAAAACATTTCATGTAATTATTGAAAGCGGCATCCGGCTGCGAAAATTCTATGGCAACATCTAACTTTTTTAAATTTTCAAATGTAAATTCCTCTTGATTATACAAATCAAATTTAAAAAGTATCTGATGACCTCTTTCTATGGCAATTTTTTCAATTTCTTTGCCCATTTTTCCGTAACCAATTAATCCAATATTCATTTTTTGCAAATTAAATCATATAAGTTTCAATCCGAAAATCTATATCTATTAGAAAACCCAACTGCCTGCCGGGAAAAGCAATGCTCGGGTTAACCCGAATTATTATCTTCGATGCTACTTCGTGGTCACCAAGTAGTTCTATTACGGTCAGCATCTACCTCAAAATAAGACACTTCGTTTGACAAGCCTCATTCACCATATTAAAGGATATGCCTCAATCGCCTTATCACTTATTTTATTGTATATGCAGCCCTCACTACGAAGACTTGATAAATAATTCCATCTAACTAAATTCGCAAGTTACTAAAGTACAACATTTTAAGTTTTATTAAAATCAATCCCCCTACGCCCCCTTCTCCAAGGGGGAATTTGCTATTGCGCTTTTTGCAAAGTAAAGTTAGATTCTTGGTTTTACTTTTTCAAAAGTCTCGAAATTCGGATTAAGATATAAAAAAAACCGAAAAATCGGTTTTTTTTATTGTTCTAAAACTCAGATGTTTTTTTATTTTACGGCATCAACAATTGCTTTGAATGCCTCAGGATTATTCATTGCCAAATCGGCAAGTGCTTTTCGGTTCAATTCAATACCTTTTTTATGCACTTTTCCCATAAATTCCGAATAAGACATTCCGTATTGTCTTGCTCCGGCATTAATACGTTGTATCCACAAACCTCTGAAATTTCTTTTTTTGGTTCTTCTGTCACGGTATGCGTATTGCAAACCTTTTTCGTGCGCATTTTTTGCGACTGTCCAAACATTTTTTCTTCTTCCGAAGTAACCTTTTGTTTGTTTTAAAACTTTTTTTCTTTTGGCTCTTGAAGCCACTGCATTTACTGAACGCGGCATAATTTTAGTTTTTTTTTGAACAAGGCGTTTTTTTCAAAATCTTTAAGCCTTATTCATGTTAATAATTTGTTTTTAGCGAATGTGTTCTTTAAAAAAGACTCTTTAATAACATTTCAACCGGGAATTAAAACCATTTTAAATATACTTATTTGATAGCAAGTAATTGTTTAACGTTTCTTTCGTCCGCTTTGTGAACAATTGCTGCATAACGTAAATTTCTTTTACGTTTTTTTGTTTTTTTAGTCAAAATATGACTTTTATAAGCATGTTTACGTTTAATTTTTCCGGTTCCTGTTAATTTGAACCTTTTCTTCGCACCGCCTTTTGTTTTCATTTTAGGCATAACTTTCTCTTTTTTTAATTACTAAATTGTTATTATTTAAAAATATCTGAATTTACTTTTTTATGGGGCTTATAAACATTGTCATTTTTTTACCCTCTAATTTAGGCATGGATTCTACCTTTCCGTATTCTTCCAATGCTTGGGCAAACTCCAACAATTTTATTTTGCCTTGGTCTTTATATACAATTGTTCGTCCTTTAAAAAAGACAAAAACTTTCACTTTTGAACCACTTTCCAAAAACTTTTTAGCATGGTTTAATTTAAAGTTAAAATCATGCTCATCGATATTGGGTCCAAATCGAATTTCTTTTACGGTAACTTTGGTTTGCTTGGTTTTTAATTCCTTTTCTCTTTTCTTATGCTCAAATATAAACTTCTGGAAATCAACAACCTTGCAAACAGACGGATTTGCATTCGGTGATATTTCCACCAAAGTCAGACCCATATCGTCAGCAATCCTTAAAGCTTCATCTAACGAAAAAATACCGTTCTCAATATTATCACCAACCAACCTCACGGTTTTAGCCGTAATATATTTTCCGGTTTTATACTTATACTTTAAGTTATCGTTACGCCTTCTATAATTTGTATTCCTTGCGATTTTTTCAGATTTTAAATTAATATTTTTTTCAGCGTGCAAATATATAATTTATTTTAATTCATTTGCAACACTCGTGCTAATAAATTTTGCAAATTCTTCAAGAGACATTTTTCCGACCTCTCCTTCGCCTTGTTTTCGGATAGACAAAGTATTGTTTTCAACTTCTTTTTCTCCCACAATTATCATATAAGGAATTCTTTTTATTTCATTATCTCTTATTTTTTTCCCTACTTTTTCGTTGCGGTCGTCCACAAATGTTCGAACATCTTTTTCTTTCAATTTACGTTCCAGTTCATAAGCATAATCATTAAATCGTTCGCTTACCGGCAGGATTGCCGCTTGTTCTTCCGTGAGCCACAAGGGGAATTTTCCCGCAGTATGCTCAATCAATACAGCAACAAAACGCTCCATGGAACCAAAAGGTGCACGATGTATCATTACCGGTCGATGTTTTTTGTCATCGCTTCCGATATATTCCAAATCAAAACGTTCGGGCAAATTATAATCGACCTGAATGGTTCCGAGCTGCCAACTTCTGCCTAAGGCATCTTTTACCATAAAATCCAATTTAGGACCATAAAAAGCAGCCTCGCCGTATTCCACAACAGTGCTTAAACCTTTTTCGGCACAAGCCTCGATAATGGCGGATTCGGCTTTTTCCCAATTTTCTTCCGAACCGATGTATTTGCTTCGGTCTTCTTTATCTCTCAAAGACACTTGTGTCGTGAAATTTTTAAAATCAAGCACTTTAAAAATATACAATACAATGTCTATCACTTTTATAAATTCTTCTTTTAATTGGTCGGGACGGCAAAAAATATGCGCATCATCTTGCGTAAAACCTCGCACACGTGTTAATCCGTGTAATTCACCGCTTTGTTCGTATCTGTACACCGTTCCGAACTCGGCAAAACGAAGCGGCAAATCTTTGTAGGAATGCGGCTTGGTTTTAAATATCTCGCAATGATGCGGACAGTTCATCGGTTTCAGCAAAAACTCTTCGCCTTCGGCAGGCGTATTAATCGGTTGAAACGAATCTTTTCCGTATTTTTCATAATGTCCGGAAGTTACATACAATTCTTTTTGTCCGATATGCGGTGTAATAACCGGTTTGTATCCGTATTTTACCTGAACATCTTTCAAGAATTTCTCCAAGCGCTCACGCAACATAGCACCTTTCGGCAACCATAAAGGCAAGCCCTGCCCCACTCTGCTCGAAAAAGCAAACAATTCAAGTTCTTTGCCTATTTTTCGGTGGTCGCGTTTTTTGGCTTCTTCCAGCATAAGCAGATATTCATCCAAAAGTTTCTTTTTAGGGAAAGTAATTCCGTAGATGCGTGTCAGTTGCTTGTTTTTTTCATCACCCTTCCAATAAGCTCCGGCAATGCTCATAATTTTAACGGCTTTAATATATCCGGTATTCGGCAAATGCGGCCCCCGACACAAATCGGTAAAATTTCCTTGCTTGTAGAAAGTAATGGTTCCGTCTTCCAAACCCTCGATTAAATCAACTTTATACTCATCGCCTTTTTCCGTGTAATATTTCAAAGCTTCATCCTTAGCAACTTCGGTGCGCACATATTCATTTTTTTGTTGCGCCAATTCCAACATTTTTTTCTCCAAAAGCGGAAAATCTTTATCGCTTATTGTGCTACCTTCCGGCAAATCCATATCGTAATAGAACCCGTTTTCAAGTGCCGGACCAACCCAAAGTTTCACTCCGGGATACATTGCTTCAACAGCTTCAGCCATTAAGTGAGCCGAAGAGTGCCAAAAGGCGTGTTTGCCTTCATCATCTGCCCATTTATTAAACATAATTGCGGCATCTGAAAGAATTGGTCTTGTAAGGTCATAAGTTTCACCGTTTACGCTAACGGACAAAACCTCTTTTGCCAATCCGTGGCTTATACTTTTTGCTATTTCATAGCCGTTTATTCCTTCCGGAAATTCTTTTACCCGATTATCGGGAAATGTTATTTTAATCATAATCAATATTATTAATCATACACAAATACAAAATGTGTCTGTTTTAAAGTCTGCAAATATACGATTGTATTTAGATAATAGAAATTGTTTTATAAAAAACTGTTTGACTGCAAATTGAAAGCATGCTATTTTTAATGCGGCTTAAAAAAGGCTTTTATTTCTTAAATGATTATTGTATCTTTGTCTTGCAGGATATTTCCAGCACATCTTACGCAATTAACATACTAACTTTAAACATTCTTAAAAAATACACATACTGTTTTTTTTCATTTTTAATAAATCATTTAATTTGCAGAAATTGAGTTAATAAATATAGAACTATGCAAAAACCAACACTAATACAAGAACTCGAACAAGAATTAAATGTAGTTTTTAAGCAGGTAGATATTGAGAAAATAATGAGATATAGTTGGGGAAAAACATCTCAATATGCAATAAATGAAAAAGGTGAAATTATTGGTTTAAAGATTGTAAAATTAGGATTAAAAGAACTGCCGAAAAATATAAAAGAATTTAAAGATTTACAATTTTTGAATTTATTTTGGAATAAAATCAGCAATATTTCGGCATTAAGAAATTTAACGAATCTTATAAACCTTGAATTATGGAAAAATCAAATCAGCGATATTTCGGCATTAAGTAACTTAACTAATATTACAGAACTTTATTTAGGAGAAAATCAAATCAGCAATATTTCGGCATTAAGAAATTTAACAAATCTTATAAACCTTGGATTATGGAGAAATCAAATCAGCGATATTTCGATATTAAGTAATTTAACTAATATTACAAAACTTTACTTAAAAGAAAATAAACTCAGCGATATTTCGGCATTAAGTAATTTAACTAATATTACAAACCTTTACTTAGAAAAAAATAAACTCAGCGATATTTCAGCATTAAGTAATTTAACTAATCTTACAGCACTTTATTTAAATGATAATCAAATCAGTAATATTTCAGCTTTAAGTAATTTAACTAATCTTAGAGTGCTTAATTTAACTAATAATCAAATCAATGATATTCCAGTATTAAGTAATTTAACTAAACTTACAATTCTTGGGTTAAGTATTAATAAACTCAGCGATATTTCGGCATTAAATAATTTATTGAATATTACAGGGCTTTTTTTAGGCAATAACCAAATAAAAGATATTTCAGCTTTAAAAAATTTAAAAAATTTAAATACACTTGATTTAAGAGAAAATCCAATAGAAAAATTACCGGAATGGATTTGTGATTTTCCAAATATGGATATTCAATGGAAAGATCCTTTTATCACAGACTATAATTATATAAACTTATACGACAACCCATTAAAAGACCCTCCAATAGAAATAGTAAAACAAGGCAAGGAAGCTGTTCGCAATTATTTTAAAGAGAAAAACAAGGATGGAACAGATTATTTGTACGAAGCAAAACTTATTTTGGTGGGCGAAGAGCGTGCAGGCAAAAGCACTATTGCAAAGGCTCTTACTCAAAATAAAGATTTTAAAATTGACTTAGACGAAAAATCAACCGAAGGTATTGATATTTTAAAATGGATAATTCCGCAAGAGAAAACTAAAACACCAAAAGATTTTAGATTTAATATTTGGGATTTTGGCGGGCAGGATATTTATCACGCTACTCATCAGTTTTTTCTCACCAAACGCTCGCTTTATCTTTTTGTTACCGAAGCCCGCAAGGATTTGCGTTTTGATGATTTTTATTATTGGCTGAATATTATAAACACGCTTGGCGGCAAAAGTCATATTCTTGCCGTGCAAAACAAAATAGACCAATCA
>PDWI01002128.1_pt1 | contig 30322 bp, 28 predicted proteins | sample 1430891 | NCBI WGS metagenome assembly PDWI01 (sample SAMN01162508, study PRJNA174530) | Oral metagenome, whole genome shotgun sequencing project. | biome: Marine environment; feature: Marine mammal; material: Swab sample of the gingival sulcus; isolation source: swab sample of gingival sulcus... | reverse complement strand
TTAAACTAGTAAAGAAATACACAGATATTAAGGAGCTTGATGCCGAAATCATCAGAACCTTTGTAGATAAAATCTATGTAGAAAAGCCTGAAAAAATAGCAGGTACAAGAACTAAAAAACAAACGATATGGATACACTGGAATTATATAGGAGTTCTAGATATCAAGGATAAAAAAGCAACGGCATAGTAAAAAATTTAAAATATCTACTATGCCATATTTTTTAGGAATTAAAATCCCTTAGTGAAAGCTTCTAAAGTTCTGCTTTTTATTTGTTATAATTCTTTTGTTGTGCTTAGCTCTTGTTACATTTTATTTAGGCATATATAATAGTATCGAAATAGATGGTATCATATATAAATTAACAAATGAGTATTTAAGGATGTGAACTTGTGTTTCCAGTTAAATTAACGGCAATATCGGCATTTGGACTTGAGGCTATCGTCGGTAGAGAATTAAAAAATCTTGGTATGAAAGATGTTGAAGTTTTTAATGGTGGTGCATATTTTACAGGAGATGCCAAAAGTATTGTAGAGGCAAATTTGAAACTTAGATGTGCTGAACGCATTTTTATAGAATTGTCTAGGTTTAAAGCGACTACTTTCCAAGAGTTAATAGATGGTGTGGAAAAAATAAAATGGGAGGATTGGATTCCCGAAGGCGGAAAATTCCCAGTTTATGCAAAATCAGTTAAATCAAAATTATTTAGTTTGTCAGATATTCAGGCGATAGGTAAAAAAGCGATTGCGAAACGACTTGGAGATAAATATAATAAGACTTGGATTAAGGAAATAAGTGGCGATTACAATGTACATATCCATATACTTAAAGATGAAGTTGTAGTTAATTTGGATACAACGGGAGAGCCACTGCATAAAAGAGGATATCGAGCTAGGTTTCATAAGGCACCTCTTAAAGAAACATTGGCAGCAGCACTTGTTTATCTTGCAAATTGGCGTGGTAGTACTCCATTAGTTGATCCATTTTGTGGTTCGGGAACCATTTTGATAGAGGCTACTCTTATGGCAAGAAATATTGCAGTTGGCTTAGGTAGAAAATTTGCTAGTGAAAGTTGGAAATTAATACCCGAAGAAGTCTGGAAAAACGCTAGGAAAAAAGCATATTCGGAAATTGATTTAGATAAAAAGTTTACGATTATAGGATTCGACAAAGACCCTATAGCTATTGAAATTGCAATAGAAAACGCCTCTTTAGCTGGAGTGGATGAGGATATTAAATTTTCTGTATCGGATATTGCAAATTTGAAAATTGATAAGGAATATATTAGCATTATAACAAATCCGCCGTATGGTCAACGTCTTGAAGATGAAAAAATTGTTAAAAAAATATCTAAAACGATGGGGCAAGTCATATGTCCTAATAAAACATGGTCAACATATGTATTTACAGGATACCAAGATTTTGAAAATGCATATGGGAAGAAAGCTACTAAAAATCGCAAACTATACAATGGAAGATTAAAATGTTATTATTATCAATATTTTGGGCCAAGACCTCCTAGGAAAAAATAGCATAAAAAGTAATTAATAGGAAGTTACATTAAAGGTAGATGCTATGTTTGAATATACTAAATTAAGAAAATTACTTATAGATGATAATATGTGTATAGCTTTAGTTGGTGGTGGGGGCAAAACTAGTACGATGTACGGACTTGGTCGTATTTTCGCTAATGAAAATAAGCGTGTATTCTTAACTACTACAACGCACATATTGATGCCGACAAGTGAGCAATGTGATGTTTTTGAGTATTCTGATAGATTGGATAATGTAGACATTCCATGTGGAAAAATATATACATATTCAAGTGGAATTGTAAAGAACAATAAAGTATCTGGCTATGATGTAGAAATTTTAGAAAAGGCACAAAATACAGTAAATAAAAATTTTGATATATTAATTTATGAGGCAGATGGTGCAAGGATGTTACCGCTTAAAGCACCCAATGAAACAGAACCTTGTATAGCATCAAATACAACTCATACTATTGCCTGTATAGGACTTGATAGTTTGGGGAAACCTTTGAATGAAGATACAGTATTTCGAGTTAATTTATTTTCAAACATTACTGGTTGTAAAATAGATGAAATTATAGAACCTAAACATATTCAAAAGCTTTTGGAACATGAAAATGGTTTATTCCAATATACTCCTAATTTGGCTAAGAAAATAGTGCTATTAACTAAAGCTGATGATGAAGTAAGAATTAAATACGCTAATAGAATTAAAGAGTTATTAATTAATTCAGATAATTGGTTAGGCAATGTTTTGTGGATTTGAGGATTTAGATGAAAGATAAAAAACAAAGGCAATTGTCAAAAAAAACATTAACAAAATCATTTAAAATGCTCTCTGTTGTAATTTTAGCGTTGACATTGATATTTGTATTTCAATTTGATACCATCTTGGGTCATGCTGGTCGTTGGGTTGGTAGAGATGCTAAATTACTTGCTAAAATTGATAAAAGTCATATGTTAGGATTTAAGAATGAAGCTAAATTTTTAATGATACAGAGCAATATTTTTAAGTTGGAAAACAAAAAATTATTTTGTTATGATTCAGATGGCAAGCTAATTTGGGAAAAACCAACCAATGGAGAAGATATGCTTATATGTGGTGGAGATTCCAGTATAGTTATTGCAGATTATAAAATGGGAGATATCTTTTTATTAGATAAAAATGGTCATATTAAAGCTAAAGTTTTTGGTTTGGGTCAAATTGGTAAAATGGCATATGGAACAAAAGATGAGATAGCATGTTATTTTCCAGACAAGAAAAAAGTTACAATATTTGACAAAAATTTAATTCCCAGTGCGAATATTCCAGTTTCTGATGGACATATAATGGATATTTCAATATCTAAAAAAGCTGATTTAATAGCCTTGACATTTTTTAGATTGAGTGAAGAAGGATATCATAGCCAAATATTTACATATAAAAAAAATGGAAGAGCAATAGGGGCAATTAATATAAAAGGTCAAGTTTTATTAGATATTTGTGCCACCGATGATAGACTTATTGGGGTTACAAATACTCATGTATTTGCCTATACAGCAAGCAATAAGCTTATTTGGGAAAAAGAAATTGATAGAACTATTAAAAAAGTTGATATATCTTCAAGCACGGGCTTAATAGTTTTAAATTTGATTAGAGCTAAAGAGAATTTAGCGGACACTAGGCCAACTAATGTATTGATGCAAATTAATAAAGATGGAGATATATTAAATAATGTTGAGATTTCTTATGATATAGAAAAATTAAAATTAATCGATATGAGAACGATATTTTCATCTGAACATAAGATTTATATACTGTCCGAAAATGGAAATTTAGATTCCATTTTCAAATTAAAACAACCAATTGAAGAGTTTTCTATATTAAAAAATTTTAACTTGGCAGTTGAATATTCTGATCATTTAGAAGTTATAGAATTGGGGAAGTAGGAATTTTAAAGTGGGCAATTTTATTGATATTTTAATAATAATTATTATATTATTTATGATTTTAGAGGGTTATATTAAAGGTCTTATGAGGTCTGTTATAGGATTTTTTGGATATATTTTTGCATTTATAATGGGTAAAATGTATTATTTGAAGATGACCAAATATTTAAAGAATAATTTTGAATGGTTTAATAATTTGCAGTCTAAAATTTCAGAGGGACTTATTTCTGGAGTTTCAAAATCTACAACTGAGGTAGCTACAACAACAGATTTTTCATCGGTATTACAAAGCGATCAAATTTCTCAAAATCCTAGATTGATGAATGATTTTATAAATAGCGTTAATCAATTTTCAAATGTTACAAATACAACTGAAATTAATCTTAATTTTATGAAAAAAAGTGCTGATACTATTGCAGATGGCATAGTTAATGGCATTGGTTTTTTTTGTGTTGTTATAGCTTGTTTATTGGTAGTTAAAATTATTGGTCTTATACTAGATGTTGCAACAGAAGCACCAATTATAAAACAAGCGAATAAAGTGGGAGGTGTAATTTTTGGTGCATTAAAAGCGGGGGTTTTGATATTTGTTTTAATGATGATAGCCATGTATATTGCTCCATTATTTCCAGAATTAGATATAATAAATACTATTTATAATTCGCATATAGGTGTGTACTTTTATGAGCATAATTTATTATTATTAGCATTACATATTTTTATAAAAGCATAGAAATTTATAAGTTGCAAAAAAATAATTGCCAAAATTGAATAAAAGTGATAAACTTTTATGGTGTGTCAGTGGTATATTGCCACTGCTTCTCTGCTCTGAATATACCAGAGCCATATACGACCGTAGGGAGGTGTAAAAATGAATCAATATGAAGCACTTTTTATTTTGAATTCTTCAATGGAAGAAGAAAAAAGAGTTGATGCAATTGAAAAATTCAAGGGCATCATAGAAACTTCAGGTGAAATTATCAGCATCGATGAGTGGGGTAACAAAAAGTTAGCTTATGAAATCGAAAAGATGAAAGAAGGATATTATGTCCTAATGACATTTAAAAGTTCTCCTGATTTACCTAGGGAGCTTGAGAGAAACTTTAGAATTTCTGATGTCGTAATAAGATTTATGGTTACGAGAAAAGAAGACTAAGGACGGAGGTTATCTTATGAATCAAGTTGTTCTCATAGGAAGACTCGTTAAAGACCCTGAACTCAGGTTTGTAGCAGGTAGTGGACGAGCTGTTGCCAATTTTACTATTGCAGTTGATAAGGAAATGTCTAGGGAAAAAAAGGCTGAAATGTCTGCGGCAGGAAAACCTACAGCTGATTTTATAAGAATTGTAGCATGGGGTAAAACCGCTGAGCTTTGTGCGGATTATTTGGCAAAGGGTAGACAGGTAGCCGTTAATGGTTCTATAAACACAGGAAGCTATAAGACCCAATCTGGTGAAACTCGTTATACTACTGATGTTGTTGCAAATAGAGTTGAGTTTATAGGTAGTAAATCAGATAGAAATGATTTTAAACAAGATGATGACTTTCGAGTAACAGGTGCAGATACAGCTGATTTTCAAGCACTTGAAGAAGACGATGATATTCCATTTTAATTAGATAGAATTCGATAAAGGGAGGCGAAAGCTATGGCTTTTAAAAAACGAAGAAAAAAGAAATTTTGTCAACTTTGTTCTGATAAAACATCTAGTATTGATTATAAAGATACTGCAAAATTAAAGAGATATTTAACTGAAAGAGGTAAAATTTTACCTCGTAGAGTAACAGGGGCTTGCTCCATTCATCAAAGAGCATTGACGGTTGCTATTAAAAGAGCAAGAGTTATGGCTTTGTTGCCGTTCATAAATGAATAGAAATATTAGAATATAATTTTAAAACAATAACCACTCAATATTAGGGTGGTTATTATTTTGTATATGACTTTTACCGAGTGGATATATAGTGTATAATAAATTGGGTTTTTATTTTTAACAAAGAAGGACAGTATGAATAACGATAATAATTTTAACAATCAAAATAATACAAAGGCAATGGTTGAGGCGGCACTTATATCTGTGATATCAGTCATATTGATATTGCTTATAAAACAGATTCCCATTCTAAATTATTTTTTATTTGTAGTTCCTACTATATTTGCTTTAGTGTGGGTTAGACGTGGAAGAAAATATGGTGTGTTATCAGTTGTAGTGGCATTTTTAATTGCGTTGATTTTAGGCTTTTTAATGGAAAGCATATTTATTTTAGTATATGGCGGAAGCGTTAGTGCATTGATGAGCGAATTTATAATTAAAAATAAGAGAACCAGCGTAGTCATATTTGCTGGAACAATAGGAGCTTTTATATCCTTATTTGTATTGCTATATTTTATGCAATTAATAGCAGGTGTAAGTTTTAATCAAATAATTTCTGAATCAATGAATCAAACAAAAGAAATGTTTGCAAATATGGATACAGAAGCGTTTAAAGAAATCCAAATAGATGAGCAAATTAAGATAATGGAATATTCATTAAGGCAATTTCTTCCTTCTATTATGTTTTTTTGTGCGTTTTTTGTAAGTGCAGCAAATTACGCATCTATGAGATGGGCATTTAAAAGATTTTTAAATAAGAAAATAAGACGAGATTATTTAAGGGATTTTTCCCTTCCTAATAATTTGATGTTTGGAATATTTTTTATGTTGTTTGGGGCATGGATTTTTAAATGGGGTGGTGGAGATCCATCGGGAGCAGTAGTAGATAATATATTATCGCTTAGTTTTTTTGCTTTATTTATACAGGGTTTGGCGGTTTTAGCCTTTATTATACATAGGAAAAAATGGAGTAGAGCTACGAAGATAGCACTTGTACTCTTTTGTATATTTTTTATGAGCTTACTTCAAATAGTATTTGTGATTTTAGGTAGTTTGGATTTGATTTTTAATTTACGTAAAAAAGTGATGAATAATAATTCAGATAGTGAAAATAGGAGGTAATATGAATTCCAATAAAATAAAGCAATTATTTAGCTCAGATGCAAAAATATATCTGTGGATAATTGCACTATTGATATTATTATTAGCGTTATATGAGCCGATTTTACTAATTGGTGGAATTTTACTTATAGCATATCTTATTTACTTTAATAGAAAAACTAGCAATAAAAAAAATAGAGATTGGCAAGAATATATTAGGTCATTATCTACAAATATGGATTCTGCTGCTAGGCACTCAATTTTAAACTTACCAATTCCTTTGATTTTACTGGATTCAGAAGGCAAGGTAAATTGGTGCAATCAGACTTTTTTTGAAATTTCTGGCGTAGAAGATCCAATTGGTGTAAATATAGAAAAATTATTATCAGGGCTTAGTTATGATAAATTATTAGAGCAGAATGAATTTCAAGATATAAAATTAGGAGAAAAATACTTTCAAGTTTTAAGTAGTTCAGTTGATATAGATAAAAGAGCTGGAGCTAGTTATATTACTATGTTGTATTGTCTTGATAGAACACAGTATTATGAGCTTAAAACTCTACATGAAGATGAAAGAGCTGCAATGGCTATTATACAAGTAGATAATATGCAGGATGTTTTAAAGGAAACTAAAGAAGAGCATAGACCAAGTGTATATTCTGAAGTGGATAAAAAGATTACATTATGGGCTACTAGAATGAATGCAATGATAAAAAAATATACCAATGATAAGTATATTGTTATATTTGCTCATAAATTTCTCAATAATTTAGAAGCTAAAAGATTTAGTTTGCTTGATGATATTAGGGAGATAGAAGTTGGAAATAAAATACCGATTACTTTATCTATGGGAGTTGCAAGTGATGGAAATGGATATTCTCAAATAGAGAAGAATGCTTTTTCTGCCTTGGAGCTTGCCCTTGGTAGAGGAGGAGATCAAGCAGTTGTAAAAAAGGAATCTAACTATGAATTTTATGGTGGGAAAACTAAGGCGGTAGAAAAGAGAAATAGAGTTAAGGCTAGAGTTATCGCTCATGCATTTAAACCTCTTGTTGAAGAATGTTCACAAGTATTTATAATGGGGCATAAATATCCCGATATGGACGCATTTGGTTCGGCTATAGGTGTTTATAGAGCGGTTTTAAACTGTGGTAGGGATGCCTATATAGTATTAAATGATGTAAATGATAGCATCATAAATGTATATAATGTATTTGCAAAAGATGATACGTATAAATTTATATCGACGAATAAAGCACAGGAACTAATAGATGAAAACTCTCTTATAGTAGTTGTAGATACTCATAAACCATCTTTTACTGAGGCACCTGAATTACTAGAGACTGGAGTTAAAATAGTTTTGATAGACCATCATAGAAGAGGTGCTGAATTTATTGATGAGGCAGTTTTAAAATACACTGAACCCTATGCTTCATCTGCAAGTGAACTGGTAACAGAGATTCTTCAATATATGGATGATGATGTTAGATTAGATCAAAGAGAAGCTGAGGCATTATTAGCAGGTATAATTGTTGATACAAAGAATTTTACGATACAGACAGGTGTTCGTACTTTCGATGCAGCATCACTTCTTAGACGATTTGGTGCTGATACTATGAATGTAAGACAATTATTCCAAGATGATTTAAATACATTTATACAAAAATCAGATATTGTAAGATGTGCAGAGATTTTTGATCGAGATGTAGCCATTTCAGTATATGATACTCCTTCAGTAAATGCACAGCTTATAGGGGCACAGGGTGCTGATGCACTTCTTAGTATTAGAGGTATAAGTACATCGTTTGTAATAGGGCAAACGGATGAACATTTGGTGTTTATTAGTGGACGTAGTCTTAGTGATGTCAATGTTCAAGTTATATTAGAAAAACTTGGTGGTGGAGGGCATATGTCCGTTGCAGGTGCTCAATTTTCAGATAAAACTCCACAGGAGGCTAAAGAACTTTTATTAGGGGCTATAGATGAGTATTTTCAACAGGAAGGTGAAAATGTATGAAAGTAATTTTACAAAAGGATATTAAGGGAACTGGAAAAAAAGGTGATATTGTAAATGTTAGTGATGGACATGGTAGAAATTATTTAATTCCTAGGGGATTGGCAAAAGAGGCTACCGCTGGAAGTGTAAGTGCTAATAAACATCAGAAAAGTTCGAAGAAAAAAAGGGAAGCAGAAGAATTTGAACAAGCTAAAGAGTTATGTAAGAAAATTGAAACTCTAAATTTAAAATTTTTATCAAAAGCGGGTGGGGGAAGTAGACTTTTCGGTTCTATAACTACAAAAGATGTAGCTGATAAATTAAAAAAAGATTATGATATAGAAATTGATAAAAGAAAGATATCAATGGATCAAATAAAGATGTTAGGAGAATTTAGAGCTGATATTAAGGTTCATCCTAAAGTAGTAGCCAAATTATCTATCTTTGTTGAGGAGGAATAGTATGGATTATAAATCCAAGGTTCCACCTCATAGCATAGAAGCAGAGCAATCTGTCTTAGGTGCTATGATAAATGAAAAAGATATTATCGTAGATGTTATTGAAATTATTCAGACCAAGGATTTTTATAGAGAAACACATCAAGTAATATTTGAACATATACTAAAATTATTTGATAATGCAGATCCCATAGAAACTATTACATTATCGGATAGTTTGGTTAAAGACGGAAAATTAGACGTAATTGGTGGAATGGCGTATCTTACAGAACTAAGCAATATTGGAGTTATAACAGCTACTGCTTCGCATCATGCTAAGATAATACAGCAAAAATCTATTTTAAGACAACTAATTAACGCTTCTTCTGATATTATTCAAAATTCATATGAATCAAAAGAGGCAAGAGATGTATTGGAACAAGCTGAAAAAGCTATATTTGATATATCTAAACAAAGAAATAAAAAAGACATGATGCCGATAAAGGAAGTTTTAAAGGAAGCCTTTGAAAAGATTGAGAAACTATCTCAAAATCAAGGCGTACTGACAGGACTTACAACTGGATTTATTGATTTAGATGAAAAGACTAATGGCTTGCAACGATCTGATTTGGTTTTAATTGCTGCTAGACCATCAATGGGAAAAACGGCATTTGCACTAAATATTTGTCAAAATGTGGCACAACATACAGATGGAGATGTTGTTATATTTAGTTTAGAAATGGCTAAGGAACAGCTAGTTCACAGAATGATTAGTGCATCATCCCATGTAAGTCTTAAAAAGATTAAACAGGGAGATTTATCAGAACAAAGCTGGGGATATCTGGCTAAAGGCATGGGGGCTTTATCAAATTCTAATATTTATATTGATGATACTCCAGCAATGACAGTTATGGAAATTCGAGCTAAGTGCCGAAGAAGACAGCTACATAATAGAATAGATTTAATTATGATAGATTATTTGCAATTAATGCAAGGAAAAGGCGAATCAAGACAGGTAGAGGTTTCTAATATCTCTCGTGGATTAAAGGCTCTTGCAAGAGAGATGGATTGCCCTGTAATTGCTCTTTCTCAACTATCCAGAGCACCAGACCAACGTACAGACCATAGACCAATGCTTTCAGATCTTAGGGAATCTGGTGCAATTGAACAAGATGCCGATGTAGTTATGTTTTTATATCGTGATGAATATTATTATCAAGAGGAATCTGATAAAAAGGGCATTGGTGAAGTTATAATAGCTAAACAAAGAAATGGTGAAACTGGTAGAATAGAGCTTGTTTGGTTATCAGAATTTACTCAATTTGTAAATAAATCAAGAGAGAATGAGGGTTAATTTGATAAGTGTTCGGCCATTTAAATTTGAGGATACTTTATATTTAGTAAAATGGGGAGAGTATCATGATCCAAGATTATTGCATTATAACTTTTCGTATGTTCATAGTGAGGATTTAAAACAGTGGTATAAGTCAAAAAAGAAGTTATTAAGGCGATGGATTTATTCTATTTGCATTGACGATGGCTTTGATACTGAAAGAGTAGTTGGTTATATAACATTAAAAAATGTTAGCTGGTTATTTGGATATGGAGAAATGGGTATAGTTCTCGATTCTAATTATGTAGGGCGAGGCATAGGAAAAATTGCTATTAAAAAGTATTTAGACTATGTTTATGCAACATTTCCATTAAAGACTATAATATTACGGGTTGCAGAATTTAATTATAGAGCACAAAGATGTTATTTAGCTGCGGGATTTGAAATTGCAGATACTAGATTTGAAAAATATGAAGAACAAGAAAACGCCCAAAAAATATTGGATATATTTCCTTATTTTGAATATAAATTAGGGATTTTGTATACGAATTATATATATATGCGTTCTGTTAAATGATAGTAATTGGTTTATCCAAAAGGGAGGATATATGTCAACGGTTGTAATTGTAGGTAGTCAATGGGGAGATGAAGGTAAGGGTAAGGTTATTGATTATTTGGCTAAAGAAGCTGATGTTGTGGTTCGTGGTCAAGGAGGAAATAATGCTGGACATACAGTTGTTGTAGGCGATGAAAAATATGCATTGCATTTAATTCCTTCTGGGGTATTATATAAGGATACAATCAATATTATAGGAAATGGAGTTGTAATTGATTTAGAAAGTTTAATTTTTGAAATAGATGCCCTAAGGACTAGAGGCGTAAATGTGGATGGGATAAAAATAAGTGATAGAGCTCATCTTGTTCTCCCTTACCACAAAGTACTAGATAGATTATCTGAAAATATGCGAGGAGACGATAAGATAGGAACTACGCAAAAGGGCATAGGACCTTGTTATATGGATAAGGTAGAACGCTCTGGTATAAGGGTGTGTGATTTATTTGAAAGTGATTTTGATGACAAATTGCGTAGACAGATAAGGATTAAAAATGATATTATTAACAAATTTTATGGAGAAAGTATATTAGATGAAGATCAAATTGTAAATGATATGAAAATTTATGCTGATAGAATTAAGCCTTTTGTTACAGATACTATTCCATTATTATATAATGCGTGGAAAAAGGATAAAAAAATATTGCTTGAAGGCGCTCAGGGAAGCCTTTTAGACGTTGATTATGGAACATATCCATATGTGACTAGTTCTCATCCTATTTCTGGTGGTTTTGCAATAGGTTCAGGACTTAATCCTAGAGCTATCTCGGAAGTGATTGGCATAACTAAGGCATATACAACAAGGGTTGGAGAAGGACCTTTTGTAACCGAATTAAATAATGAAATCGGAGAATTAATTAGAAATAAGGGTAATGAATTTGGAACTACAACTGGTAGAGCGAGAAGATGTGGCTGGTTAGATATGGTTGTAGTAAATTATGCATATAGGATAAATGGAGTAACTGGTACCGCTTTGATGTTGCTAGATGTTTTGACTGGGTTAAAAAAAGTTAAAATATGTGTAGGATATAAGATTAAATCAAGCGGAAAAATAATTACAAATTATCCAGCATCGCTTAATGTATTAGGAAATTGTGAGCCTGTATATGAGACTCTTGATGGTTGGAGTGAAGATATCTGTGATGTAAAAAGTTTTGCTGAACTTCCTAAAAACTGTAAGAAATACATACAGAGAATTGAAGAATTATCTGAAGTTCCTGTTAAAATAATTTCTGTTGGACCAAAGCGAAATCAGACTATAGTTAGAGAAGTTATTTATTAATTAATTGGTTAGAATTTAGAGGCAAATATGGATAATAAGGATTTAAAAGAGCCGTTTATAAACGCTTTAGCTAAGGCTATTGCCTCTATAGCTAAACCTTTTTATTGCTGTTATAAACGACATAGTAAAAATTATAAAAATAATCATGCAATTCAAGAAGATAATAATATAAATAACAATAGAAATTTTAGACTTAGATACACGGTTTTTTCAATTGTTGCTTTGATTGTGGTTTCGGTACTGATTTTTTATAGCTGTCCGAATTGCAATAATTCAGTCGCAAACATTGATGATATAGTTATTGAAGAAGTTTCTGTTTATGAGCTTACTGGTGAAGATTTAATAATTCATAATGATATTTTATTATCGCTAAAAGATTTTTCTACAGTTTGTATAAGTGGTTATGAAATTATTTCAAATAACAATAGAGTTGCATTTGTAAAAGAAAAAGAAACGGCTGAATATATTTTAAAATCATTAAAAGATAAATATAGAATAAATGATCAAGATGATGATGATGAAAATGAGCATGAAAAAATTGAAATAGTTAAATGCTATTTTGAACAGGATGTAAATATCCAAAAGACATTTTTACCAGTTCTTAAAGCTCTTCCAATTGAAGATACACAGAAACAATTAGAAAGAATTATAAAGGGAACAATAGAACAAAAACGTCATGTTGTCGAAAAAGGGGAAAGCTTTTGGGTAATTGCAAAGGGATACGGCATACCTGTTGACACCTTAATAGCAGCTAATCCAGATTTAAATCCGAAGACTTTGCAAATTGGTCAAGTCATAAGTTTAGTAGTGCCTAGACCACTTATTAGCGTTTATACTGTATATATATCAGAGTATGACGAACCCGTTCCATATGATGTAATATATGAAGATACTAAAACGATGTTTCAAGGGGAGTATAAAGTTAAGGTAAAAGGAACAAAGGGAAAAAAACATATTAAAGCTGAAATTTACAATATAGATGGATTAGAGGCTGGACGTATAATATTAGATGAAAAAATATTATCAGAGTCCAGTGCTAAAATAGTATATAGAGGAATAAAACCGCCTCCACCACGCAAAGGCACAGGTGTTTTTTCTAAACCTACTAATAGAGGAATAGTAACATCTGGTTTTGGATGGAGATGGGGTCGTATGCATAAGGGTATTGATATAGGAGTTCCAATTGGCACACCCATTAAGGCAGCAGATGGCGGAGTTGTTATATTTTCTGGTACAAAGGGCGGATATGGTCGATGTGTTATAATTGACCATGGTGCAAATATGAAAACTCTGTATGCACATAATTCTAAGTTACACGTTCGAAAGGGAGATAAAGTGTATAAGGGTCAGATAATTTGTGATTCTGGCAATACTGGAAGAAGTACAGGTCCACATCTTCATTTTGAAATTAGAGTAAATAATACGCCTGTTAATCCTACAAAGTATTTGTCATTTTAATGTGATAGAAGGGAGAAAAAAATGGATAAAAAAGTTCTTGTTGCTGATGATGAAAAGCCTATTGCTGATATTATAAAATTTAATCTAGTTAAGGAAGGTTTTACAGTTGTCGTTGCATCAAATGGTGAAGAAGCAGTTAAATTATTTGAAACTGCAAAACCTGATTTAGTAATTTTAGATGTTATGATGCCTAAAATGGACGGATTTCAAGTATGTAAAAAAATTAGAGAAAAACATACTACTCCTATTTTAATGCTTACTGCAAAAGAAGAGGAAGTCGATAAGGTTTTGGGTTTAGAACTTGGTGCCGATGATTATATTACAAAGCCTTTTGGTATGAGAGAATTAGTTGCTAGGGTAAAGGCAAATTTAAGAAGAATAGATTTAGATGAAATATCTGGTCAAGCTATTGTTAATCAAATTGAATCTGGAAATTTAAAAATTGATTTTGACCGTTATGAAGTTAAAAAAGGCGAGGAAATTATTGAACTTACACTTAGAGAATTTGAGCTTTTAAAATACTTAGCCTCACAGGAAAGTCAAATTTTTTCTCGTGAACAACTATTAAAAGACGTTTGGGGATATGATTATTTTGGTGATATTAGAACGGTAGATGTTACAGTTCGTAGACTTAGAGAAAAAGTTGAAGATGATTCTAGTCGTCCAGAGTATATACTTACTAAGCGTGGAGTAGGATATTATTTTAGGAGGACATAGACATGGGTAAGAGCATTAGATGGAAATTTGTGCTTATCTATTTTATGCTCGTTTTTATTGCTATGGTGGTTGCAGGGATATTTATTATCCAGTATATTCAAGAATATCATTTTTCTGTTGCTTCTAAACAACTCAATGAGATGTCGCAGTTTATTTTACCGCAGCTTGAAGCATATGATAGTTTAAGTGAGAATGAAAAACAGATTCAAAATTTACTAGATGGCATGCAAAATGTCGGTATTTACAATGAAATATATATTGTGTCTAAGAAAGATAATAGAATTATTGCTACTACCACAGAGAATGAGGGAGGCTTTGCAGAGGAAATTTTATCGTTTGATATTTTAATTCAGGCGTTAAATGGAACGTTAACTGATGAGGTAGTAAGACTTCAAGTAGGTTCTGATTTTTTGCGGGTAAAGGATTTAGCTGTCCCTATTATGCATAATGAATTAGTAATTGGGGTTTTATACCTTAGAATGGATTTACATGATATCTTTGCTACTTTAAATAAATCAGTTGTTATAATTGTACAGTCAATAGCAATATCTTCAATATTTGTGTTTATGCTGGTATTTTTTATATCTCAAACAATCACTGGTCCAATCAATGATATAAGTACGCGTGTTGCAAAGATGGCACAGGGAGATTTTGATCAGGTTTTAGAAGTTTATTCTGATGATGAGATAGGTCAACTTGCCCGAGCATTTAATTTTTTGACTGATAGATTAAATATAAGTTTAAGGGAGATATCTAAGGAAAATAGCAAGCTAGAAACAATTATAAATTCAATGGAAGATGGAGTTTTAGCGGTTGATAAATATGGTGAATTAATTCATATTAATCCAAAAGCTACTAGACTGTTAGGACTAGATAATAATAAATTAACATTAAAATCTATTTCAAAACAGTTGGAATTAGATTTAAGATTTAATTCAATATTAAAATTATATCCTGATGGGATTGGTTCCATTGTTAAGGAATTGGGCAATTTATACGTTAGAATCAGTTTCGCATTTTATGAAAATGATAGTGGAGAAAAAAGCGGGATAATATTTTTAATTCAGGATATAACAGAATCTCAAAGATTTGAAATGATGAGACGAGAATTTGTAGCTAATGTATCTCATGAATTAAAAACCCCTCTTACAAGTATAAAAAGTTATACAGAAACTTTGTTATCTGGTGATGTAGATGATAAAGAAACAGAAAAGGTTTTTTTGGGTGTTGTAAATTCTGAGGCTGATAGAATGGGTAGGCTAGTTAGGGACTTGCTTCAACTTTCTAATTTTGATGCTAAAAGAGTTGATATGGAATTTGAATATCATGACTATGTTGATTTAATTAAAAATAGTGTTCTTAAACTAAATATGCCAGCCAGAGATAAACAACAAAGCATAGATATTATAACTAATAACATTGATGAGCTTATAGGATATTTTGATTATGACCGAATGGAACAGGTTATTTTAAATATTATATCAAATGCTATTAAATACACTCAAAATGGCGGGAGTATAAAAATATCTCTTGATGTTAAAAAAGATGATAATAATGATATTGTCAATATAGTTGTAAGTGATAATGGTGTTGGAATTAGCAAAAAACATTTAGAACGAATTTTTGAGAGATTCTACAGAGTTGATAAAGGAAGGTCAAGAGTTTTAGGTGGAACAGGTTTAGGACTTTCAATTGCGAGGGAAATAGTAGAGTATCACAGTGGTATAATAAATATGACTTCTCAAGTTGGAAAAGGAACTAAGGTCATCTTAAGTATACCGCTTAATCCTCATAATAAAAAAGGATAAATGTAATATCTGTTTAAATAGTGTGTCATATCCATGTAATATGTTTGCTATATACTTACTCATGTATGATGTTGGATTTGTATGTGGGAATGGGATATGTGTAAAAAAATTATTGGAACTATTGTTGGAATCTTGATTTTGACGATTTGTTCTACTGGCAGTTTTGCCGATTTAACAATTGAATTTGATGATGACAGTTCTCTTATGTTAATTGAGCCTAATGTAGGTTCAGAAAATCAGATTATGCTTCGTGATTCTCTGACTATTTCCATACGCCCACAGGATGAACCTACTGTGAAAATTGGACTTAGAAAGATAATGCCTAGTTGTATTGATGATGAGTTAGAAGATTTTATAGATGAAGTTTGTGATGAATATAATTCCATGGAGTATAGAGAAATAGGGCAATCAGAAGAGGATATGTCTGGTGAAATAGAGCAATTAGAGGAAGCTGATGATGATTCGTCTGAAAATAGAGAAGAAATCGTATTTAATTTTTCTAAATTAACATCGGATTTTAAAGATAATGTGGAAGAATTTAAGTTGTTTCGTGATGATATTCAAGAAATTCTTTTTGATGATGTCGATGATGCAGAATATTATACTAAAGAGCAGATTGATTTGATAGAACAATATAAAATAGCTTTAGGCGATATAGTTAGAGAAATTGAAGAGTTTAAAAAACATGAGGAAGATTATGTTTCTTTGTTTAATACACAGATGTTTGAGCCTGAATTAATAGCTCCTGTAGGCGTGCTTCCTTATTATCATAAGACGATAGAAGATATACTATCTGGGTATTACCAATTGGAATTTATAGATGTTGATACTGATGATGTTATAGAAGTAATTGAATTTGAAGTAATTGATAAAGATCTTATAACAGAAGAAAATATTAAAGATGTAGTTGATGATTATATGAAACCATTGCAGAAGTCATTAGTCGAATAAGGGAAGTGCGACTTCCTTTATGGAGGTGTGCATGATAGTTAAAAAACAAAAAACAATTATTTTGTTCTTGTTGTTTGCGTGTACACTGTTTTTGACGGGTAAATTTGTTGTGGGTTTATCATCAGTTCAAACCAATTCTAAAAATTTAGGACAGGTTTTAGAGTTTGAATATGATTTACAGACTGTTTTTAAGCCGGAAAGTTATATTATTAGTTTTGGTGGTGGCGTATATACTAAAAATGCATATGAATATAATGATGTTATCTGGAAAGATGTTCAAAAAAGATTAATGAGCATTGTTTCGGATTTAAATTTTGAGAAAAACCTTTCTTATTTGAGTTTTGAACAGTGGTGTGATCAACTTCAAAATAGAGGGGTTTATTTTCGTTTGCCTTTTAGTATGTCATTTGATGAATTATGTATTTTGCTTGGTATAGACAAAAATAATTCTGATTTAGATATTAATATAGATGGTATATGGATATCAAAAGATGATAGTCAAAGTATATATTTAAGTGATGAAATTCAGAAAATTTATTGTCGATTACAAGTTGAGGAGTCTTTTGATAAAAGTTACGAAATTGCAAATGTAATTGATATAATAGAAAATGATAAAATTATAGAATACAGGCGTATAAGTGATTTGTTCTCTTTTAATTTGTCTGAAAGCGATAATGTTTCAGAAAATAAAGAAAATTTTATAACTAATGAGCTATTTCCAGTTACCAATAAAAATATTGGTTTTATAAAAATAACTACTGAATTTTCTATGGATGAAAAGCATGAATCTTTATTCAAGAGTTTTGCACAGAAAGCATTTGGTAAAAATTTTAATTTTGTAAAAAAAATGACTGATGTTGATGAATCTATAATATATGTTTATGGCTATGCAAATAAAGCACTTAGAATTGGTTCTGATGGTTCTATAGAGTATACTCAACGTTTTGATAAAAAACAAGGTGTGGAATTTAATTTTAGAGATGGTCTTAAACATGCATTGTATTATATACAAATGTATGGCGGTATACCTGATACACTTTATTTATCAAATTATTATAATAAAAGTGATGATATGTCTAGGCAGATTCTAATATTTGATTTTGATTATAGGATTGCGCATTTACCAATTATATATAGTGGTAAAAGTTATAACCACGCCATTCATATAGAAATTACTGAGGGTCAAATTTCAAAATTTTATAGACAAATTTATGTATTAGATGATAATGCTGAGTCTTATGTATTAGATAATGCTAGAACATTTAATGAAACATTAAATGAAAATGGTTCATTAATTCAAAAAAATTATTTAGAGGTTAAAGATAATCTTTTAGGAATATCAGAAAGTGATTTATGGTTATATATTTTGCGAGATATTGTAAATGTTGATATAGGTTATACTATAAATAGTAAAGAAAAATTTTTATATCCTATTTGGAAATGCAAGGTAAACAATCATAAATATAATTTTTTATTGTATAAATAAGTTGTTTGAGGTGAACAATGGACTGGAAGAGAGTAGAATCCATTTTAATTGTAGCTCTTGTTATCACTAATGCTATAGTTGTGTTTGCACTTTATAATAGCAGATATTTATCGCATAGTGAGATACTTGATTTTGAACAAAGAGAAAAAATTGTAATAGATCTTTTAAAACAAAATAATATAATTGTTAATACAAAATTAGATAAATCATCTAGTTTACTTCCCAATATACATTTAACATATGAAACTTATGATGATGAAGGATTTATTTCACTTTTGCTTGGCAATAAGTACGAGAAAGTTGATAATAAATATATCTCTGATGATGCACAAATTATTATTAAAAATGAACAAAATTTAATTTATAAAAAAACTATTATTCCATCTACATCTATTATAAAAAGTGATAAAGAGTTTGCAAACACTAATTTTGATGATGGAAAATTCAACAAGGCATATTCAATGGATATTTTGTTGAATAAAAATTTGAGAGATGATGAAATATTTGCTATAGGGATTGCAGAGGATTTTTTAAAGGAAAAGGGAATTAAAAGTTTAGCAACACAGTTTGGAAAAGTAATTAAATTAGATATCAACTCATATTGTGTAAAATATAGACAGTATGAAGATGGACGATTTTTAGAAGATGCATATATGGATTTAATTATCATTGGAGATCAAGTTGTTGAGCTTGATAGAAAGTGGTTTGGAGAGATTGTGCAAGTTGGTAGTTATAGTGAGATAGAATCTCCTTTAGTGGCTTTATTTAGGTTGATTTCTATAATGGACGAAGAGGGTAATATTTCTGAAAATCGTAGAATTATTAAAAGTGAAGAGGATAGCACATCTGATATTAATAATATGATATCTAATTTATCATCAAATTTTCCTATAAAAATAGTATCCTTAGAACTCGTTTATAGACTTGTTTCAGATATAGTTCCTATACGATTTTTAGAAGGGGATAGCACATTGTATTGGCGTATAGAACTCGATACGGGTAAGGTTGTGTACATGAAGGCGAAAGAAATTCGTGAATAGGTTGAGGATATGGCTATGGAATTTTGCACTCTTGCCAGTGGAAGTACAGGCAATAGTCAGTATATAGGAACAAAACATATAAAATTGCTGATAGATGCTGGAGTTAGTGGTAAATATATCGAAAGCACTCTTAAAAATATTGGCACAAGTATGTCAGATGTATCAGCGGTTTTAATTACTCATGAGCATAGCGATCATATAAAAGGTTTGGGTGTTCTTATGAGGAAGTATGATATTGATGTATATATCAATGAGGCTACTTGGGAAGAAACTAAAACTCAAATTGGAGAAGTTGATGATAAAAGAGTGCATATTTTTAATACTAATCAGAAATTTCAGATAGAAGATGTGATGATTAATCCTATTGCAATATCTCATGATGCTGCTGATCCAGTCTCTTTTTCCATTTGTTCAGAAGATGCAAATATATGCGTTGCAACTGATATGGGAGTTATGAACAATGATATTGTAAAACAAATTAGTGATTGTGATTTTTTGATGATAGAAGCTAATCACGATGAAAACATGGTTAAAATGGGTAGATACCCTTATAATTTAAAGAGGAGAATACTGGGTGATACTGGTCATATTTCAAATGAAACGGCTGGATACGAAATCCTAAAAGCAGCACAACATGGCAGATTATCTCAAGTAATACTTGGGCATTTGAGTAGAAAAAATAATTTTCCAGAATTAGCATATGAAACTATAAATCAAATACTTATGGATGGGCAAATAGAGCTGGGGAGAGATATAAATATGGATGTTGCACATCATAATAGAGCTAGTAGACTATATAAATTTGGGAAAATATAGGTATTATTATGAAAATAACAATAATTTCTATTGGAAAAATAAAAGAAAAATTTTATAAAAATGCAGTTTTAGAATATGAAAAAAGAATATCTGCATATGCTAAATTAGATATGATTGTATTAAAAGATGAAAAAGCTCCAGCCAATTTAAGCGAAAAATCTATGGAGCAAGTTAAGGTGGTAGAAGGAAAAAGAATTATAGAATCTTTAAGAGAAGATTCATTTGTAATAGTGTTAGATAAATTTGGGACTCAAATGGATAGCGTTAATTTTTCTAAAAAGATTCAAGATTTGGGCATACGTGGAAAGAGTCATCTATCATTTGTAATTGGCGGTTCTTTGGGACTTTCGAAAGAAGTAATAAGTAGGGCAGATTTATTGCTATCTTTTTCTGATATGACATTTCCTCATCAACTTATGAAAGTTATATTGCTCGAACAGATTTATAGAGCTTTTAAAATTGCTAAGGGAGAAATATATCATAAATAAAATAAACTAATGTTTTGTATATTGTAAAATGAGAGCGTTTTCAAATGTTCTTTTTTTATTTTTTGGTTGACATACAGGGATTAGATATGTATAATTAATCTATTATTAAGAAATTGTAATAATATTATAATGAATATTTATTAAATTTTGATTTATTAATACTATTTTCAAATTAAACTGGCATATTAGAATATATTATTATTTGAGATTAGTATCAGATATAGAAAGAGGTCGTCATGAAATCATTTTTAATCAAAAGAATACTGATGATTATAATTACATTATTTCTAATATCTTTACTTACTTTTACTCTTATGCATTCAGTTCCTGGTGGACCATTTACAAGAGAAAGAGAATTGCCCGAACAAGTTGAAAGAGCTTTAAATGAAAAGTATCATTTAAATGATCCATTACCTATTCAGTTTTTTGATTATTTAAAAGGTCTTATTACATTTGATTTAGGACCTTCATTTAAGTATCAAGGCAAATCTGTAAATGAATTTATTGAAAAGGGATTTCCAGTGTCGGCTAAGTTAGGGGGAGTTACGATTATATTTGTTCTTATAGTTTCGCTTCCACTTGGTATACTTGCAGCGGTTAAAACCAATCGCTGGCAAGATGGATTTATAATGGCTATTGCAACTCTTGGGATAACTATTCCATCATTTGTAGTCGCTACAGGGCTTATGTATGCTTTTAGTTATAAACTTGGTTGGGTACCAACTTTTGGACTCGATTCTTGGAAGAGTTATATTTTGCCAGTTGTTGCACTCGGCGGATATTCCCTTTCTTTTATAACGAGATTGATGCGTTCGAGCTTACTGGATGTATTGGGTCAGGATTATATAAGGACGGCTCGGTCAAAAGGGCTTACAGAACCCCAAATAATCATACATCATGCCCTTAGAAATGCACTTATTCCAGTTGTAACCGTTATTGGACCTACGATAGCGGGACTTATGACAGGGTCATTTGTAATTGAGAAAATATTTGCAATTCCAGGTATGGGAGTTCATTTTGTAGATAGTGTAAGTCAACGTGATTATACTGCTATTATGGGAATTACGGTATTTTACGCTACATTTTTAATAACTATGATATTTATAGTGGATATTTTTTATAGTCTAATAGATCCACGAATTGAGTATAACTAGAGGAGTATATGGTGAATTTATCTAAGACATCAGATTGTGCAGATATGTGGGATGATTTGGTTATTGAGGACAATTTAAAAGAAAAAATATGGAGTAAAGAGCGTTCGTTTGCAAGTGATGTTGCACGAAAATTTTTTGCTAGAAAATCCTCTGTGGCTGGGCTTATTTTTATTGTGTTATTAATAATATTTGCCTTTGTTATGCCTTTTTTTTCCAAATACAGTTATGAAACTCAAACCCTTGCATTTAGCAATATTCCACCCAAATTAGATGTTTATGAAATAGATGGAGAGTATTATTTTTTATCTAGGAATTTAAAGGTAATTCACGTTAGCCCTTCAGGACAGTTGCTTGAATCCCTTAGTATGATTGAAGAAAATGGTATGAAAAAACAGATGACATTTGAATCCAGTGAGGGTAAGCAAGTTCGCCTTAGCTACAAAAAGAAACCAGCGGGGCTTATCGATGAAGATAAAAATAAACTTAAACCAGTTAAAACTTTATGGAATAAAACTTTTATTCTTGGAACTGATGCTCTAGGCAGAGATATGTTGACTAGGCTTATGTTTGGAACAATAATTTCTCTTACAGTGGCATTTGTCGCAACTGTTGTAAATATGACGATTGGAATTTTGTATGGAGGTTTTTCTGGATATATCGGTGGAAATGTCGATGCGATAATGATGCGTTTTGTAGATATTATAAACACCATACCGCTGACTTTATATGTAATATTGATTATGGTTATTTTGGATAGTGGTTTTTTAAGCATAATTATAGCTTTATCAAGTGTTTACTGGGTAAACATGGCTCGCCAAGTTCGTGGGCAGATATATTCTCTTAAAGAAAATGAATATGTATATGCCGCTAAAACCATTGGGTCTAGCTCGTGGACTATTTTAACTAAACATTTACTTCCAAACGCTATGGGACCAATACTTGTAACTGCTACTATGCTGGTGCCTTCTGCAATATTTATCGAGGCATTTATGAGTTTTATAGGACTCGGAATTGCACCGCCTATGGCAAGTCTTGGCACTATGTGTAATGATGCAATACAAACTCTTAGAACCGCTCCTTACCAGTTATTTGAACCATCGGTTGTCATATGTATTATAATGTTTGCATTTAGTTTTGTTGGTGATGGACTTAGAAGTGCATTAGATCCGAAATTAAGGGGGTAGATGAGATATGACAAATGAGATAAAATCTACCTCTGAAAACAGACCACTTCTTGATATAAAAAATTTAGCGGTTTCATTTCAGACAGTTGATGGAGAAGTACAGGCAGTACGAGATGTAAGTTACAAGGTTTATGCAGGAGAGGTACTAGGTGTAGTCGGAGAATCAGGAAGTGGGAAAAGTGTTACCGCACTCAGAGTAATGCAACTTTTAGCAGAAAATGCCATTTTTAAATCGGGAAGTATTAAATTTGAAAATGAAGATATTACTAATATAAAGGGAGAAAGGCTTAGAAATATTCGTGGCAAAGATATTGCTATGATATTCCAAGATCCAATGACTTCTCTTAATCCTTTAAAAAAAGTTGGACATCAAGTTGAGGAAATGCTTAAAATACATGAAAATTTAAATGCGGATGAAAGAAAAAAGAGGGTGCTAGAGCTTTTTGAGCAGGTGCGTATCCCAGAGGGTGAAAAGAGATTTAACTCATATCCTCATGAATTTTCTGGAGGTATGAGACAGAGAGTTATGATAGCAATTGCTCTTGCGTGCAATCCAAAATTATTATTTGCTGATGAGCCTACAACGGCACTTGACGTTACCATTCAAGATCAAATTCTTAAATTGATTAAGGAATTGAAAAAGGATGTTAAAGCGGGAATCGTTTTTATAACTCATGATTTGGGAGTTGTAGCAGAAGTCTGTAATAGAGTGGTTGTAATGTATGGTGGTATGGTTATGGAAGAGGCTGATGTAGATGATTTATATGAAAACCCATCTCATCCCTATACCATGGGTTTACTTAATTCCATTCCTAAAATAGATCAGGATAAAAATCAAGAACTTGAGCCTATTGATGGAACTCCGCCTGATATGTTAAATCCGCCTTTGGGTTGTCCTTTTGCACCACGTTGTAAATATGCAAAAAATATATGTGCTAATGAGTTGCCTAAGTATTATGAAATAGGAAGTAGACATCGTTCAAGATGTTGGTTATTAGATGAAAATGCACCTGAAAAAAACAATCCATTTAAGTCTAAGTAATTCAATAAATTGGTTTAAAATTATTTATAGAAGTAGATAATTTTAAAAGTAAGAATTTATATAAATGATGAGAATATTATGAGTAAAGTGCTTGAAGTAAAAAATCTAGTTAAATATTTTAAGGTAAAGGGTCATAAAAAGTCCGTGGTTCATGCAGTTGACAATGTAAGTTTTGACATTGAAGAAGGTCAGACTCTAGGGCTTGTGGGTGAGTCAGGTTGTGGAAAATCAACTTGTGCAAGAACTATTATGAGGATATATGAGCCGACATCAGGGGAAATTCGAATACTTGATAAGGATGTAAGTCATATGAAACAAAAAGAACTTCATCCACATCGTAAAAATTTTCAAATGATTTTTCAAGACCCGTATTCTTCCTTAAATCCTAGAATGGTTGTTAGGGATATAATTTCTGAACCGCTTAATGCTCATGGACTTATGAAAAATGATAAAGAGAGAAATGAGTTTATCAAGGATTTATTAAATACGGTAGGTCTTAGACCAGAGCATATTAATAGGTATCCTCATGAATTTTCAGGTGGACAAAGGCAACGTATTGGCATAGCTAGAGCCTTGGTTCTTGAGCCGAAATTATTAGTCTGTGATGAGGCCATTTCGGCATTAGATGTTTCGATACAAGCCCAAATTATAAATATGTTAAAAAAGTTACAAGATAAGCATAATTTTACATATATGTTTATTGCACATGACTTGTCTATGGTTCGATATGTGTCGGATAAAGTGGGGGTGATGTATTTAGGGCAGATTGTTGAAATGAGCAGTTCTGAAGATATTTATTCAAATCCTCTGCATCCATATACTAAGGGATTATTGGATAGTGTACCCATTGCGAATCCAGAACTTGCACGAAAGAGAACGGAGTCTGCAATTTCAGGGGATATTGCGAGTCCTATTAATCCGCCAAAAGGATGTAGATTTCATACCAGATGTGTTCATGCCATGGAAAAATGTAAACATGAGCAACCGCAATTTAAAGAAGTGGAAGTGGGGCATAAGGTTGCTTGTTTTCTGTATGATAAGTAATGAAAGTATGAAATTAAATTTAGTGTAGTTGTATAAACTAGAAAGGGGAAATTATGAAAAGGAAATTGATTTTATTATTGGCTATGGTAGTTGCCATGGCAATGTTCGTAACAGCTTGTGGGGGTGCAGATGAGCCTGCACAATCATCCGACGAACAAAGTTCATCATCAGAAGAGACTAGTGCTTCTCAAGAATCAAGTTCTTCTGAAACAGAAGTTGCTCAGGAGTTGACATTTGTTGTTCACAATGAGCCTGATGGTATTGATCCAAATATAACTAGCAACTCTTTTGCTATGCCATTTTTAGCAAGTTGTTTTGAAGGATTAACTACTTATAATGAAGATATGGAACTCGTTGATGGTATGGCAGAGTCGCATTCTATTTCAGAAGATGGACTTGTTTATACTTTTAAACTAAGAGATGGGTTAAAGTGGAGCGATGGTAGTCCTCTTACTGCAAAGGATTTTGAGTATTCTATAAAAAGGGTTTTAAAGCCAGAAACAACTGCTCAATATGTAACAATGGTTACAGATTATATTGTAAATGCACAAGATGTTTATGATGGTAAAAAAGATGTATCTGAACTTGGTGTAGAAGTTCCGGATGACAAGACTTTAATCATTAAACTCGTAAATCCTGCACCATACTTCTTGGATATTTTATCAATGCCAGTTTATTCACCAATTCAGCAAGCCACTATTGAGTCAAATGGAGAAAAATGGACACAATCTCCAGAAACATATGTTGGAAATGGTGCATTTATGATGTCAGAGATGAACCTTGGAGAGTCAATGGTAGTTGTTAAAAATCCAAATTATTATGATGCTGATAAGGTTAAATTAGAAAAGATAACATATCGTTATATTAAAGACCAAGCAACTGCACTTAGTGCATTTGAAAGTGGAGAAATCGACGGATTTAGAGAAGTTCCATCGGCAGATTTATTAAGACTTAAATCAGAAAGCGATGATTTATATACTCTTCCAACATATGCGACAACATATTATTTGATTAATAATGCAAAAGCTCCATATGATAATCCAAAAGTAAGAGAAGCATTAAATCTTGCAATAGATCGTAAGGCTCTTATAGACAATATTTTACAAGGTTCAGGAAATCCAGCATTTGCTATGGTTTCTCCTGGATATAATGTTGGTGGAAAAGGCTATGCGGATGATAGAAGTGATTATGGTCTAAAAGCTAATGCTGATGCTAAAAAAGCTCAGCAATTATTAGCTGAGGCGGGTTATCCAAATGGAGAAGGTTTTCCAACACTTGAACTTTCATATTATACACATCCACAGGTTAAGCAGATTGTAGAAGCAATGGCTCAAATGTTCCAAGATAATTTGAATATTAAAGTAAATATAAGTACAGAAGAATGGAAAGTCTACTACGATGGTATTCAAAATGGAAATTATGAAGTTGCTGCAATGGGCTGGGGTGGAGATTATTTAAATCCTATGACATTTTTACCACTTTTAGTAAGTGATGATCCATTAAATAATACAGGATATGCTAATCCTGAATATGATAAGGCGGTAGCAATCGCTAAGAGTGAAACTGATCCAGTAAAAGCTATGAAGTTGATGCTAGATGCAGAAAATATAGCTATGAAGGAGTATCCGCTATTGCCGTTATATTATAGATCTACAAATCTTATGATGAAACCGTATGTAGAGGGTTGGTATTTGACTCCTACTAATAATTTGTATTTTAAATATGCGGTTATAAGCAAATAGTAAAGTAAGATAATAAATATATTAAAAAGTTGAGAACGGTGCTATGTAAGGTTTTGCATCTGTTCTCAACTTTTTTATTTTAATATTATACTAATCTCAAATAAGAATGTATATCGAGTTATGCCAGTTGATATCACTCAAAAGACTTGATAAAACTAAACTAATATGCTCTTGCTACATATACCATGTGTTTGGCATCTGCACCACAGAAATGGCATTTATCGCCTAGGTTTTCTTGTTCAAATGGTATGCATCTAATGGTTGCACCAGTGTCTTCTTTGATTTTTGCCTCGCATTCTGGGCATCCGCACCACATTCCTTTAGCAAATCCAGGATTTTCTGCTTGTTTTTTCTTAAAGTCATCATAGCTTTCGATTTTATAAGTCTGTTTATCTCGACGTTCTCGGGCTTTTTCTAGCATTTCAGATTGCATTTTATCGAGTTTGTTTTGTATCTGTTGTGCAAAATTATCTAAAGACAGTTGCATTTTTTCGTAATTATCTCTTCTTGCTACAACTGCTTGATTATTTTGTATATCTCTAGGGCCAATTTCAACTCTTAAAGGAACGCCTTTCATTTCGTATTCATTGAATTTCCAACCTGTTGATTGGTTTGGATTATCGTCTAAATCCACTCGTATTCCAATAGTTTCTAAAGATTTTTTTAGTTCATATGCCTTATCAAGCACACCCTCTTTTTTCTGTGCAATAGGGATTATTACAACTTGAGTAGGTGCGATTTTAGGTGGCAGTACAAGACCTCTGTTATCGCTATGCACCATAATCAAACCGCCAATTAATCGTGTGGAAACTCCCCATGATGTGTGGTATGGATGTTCTTGTTCGCCTGTTCGAGATTGATACATGATGTCAAATGCCTTTGTGAAATGCTGTCCAAGATTGTGCGATGTGCCTGATTGTAGTGCCTTACCATCGTGCATAAGGGCTTCTATTGTGTAAGTTTTATCTGCTCCAGCAAATTTTTCACTTTCGCTTTTAAGTCCTGCTACTACTGGAATTGCGAGAAGTTCTTCGCACATATCTTTATAAATATTTAGCATTTGAATAGTTTCTTCTTGTGCCTCTTCTGGAGTTTCATGTAGAGTGTGTCCTTCTTGCCATAAAAATTCTGATGTACGAAGAAATGGGCGAGTTGCCTTTTCCCATCTAACCACCGAACACCACTGATTGTATAAATATGGAAGTTCACGATATGAATGTAACCATTTAGAATACATTGAGCAGATAATAGTTTCTGAAGTTGGACGTACGCATAGGCGTTCTTCTAGTTCTTGAGAACCGCCATGTGTTACCCATGCTACTTCAGGGGCAAATCCTTCAACGTGTTCCTTTTCTTTATTTAAAAGACTTTCTGGTATTAGTAGTGGGAAGTATAAGTTTTTATGTCCTGTTGCCTTAAATCTAGCATCTAAATCTGATTGGATAGCCTCCCAAAGAGCGTATCCATATGGCTTAATAACCATAAATCCACGAACGGGTGAATAATCAACCAAGTCAGTTTTTCTTATTACATCTGTGTACCACTGTGGAAAATCATCTTCCATTTTGGTAATTTCTTTTACAAAATCGTCATTTTTATTGTTGTTTTTGCCCATTTTTGTTCTCCTAGTAATATAGTGTATAGCCATTTTGTATTAATACTAATAACATTTTAAAATTTCTAGCACTTTTACTTATTACTTTCTTATTTTTAATTAAATTAGTTTATTGTGATTAGAAATTCTAATTGAGGTTAATATAAGTATTATTTCATATGAATAATACTATATTTTAGGGTAAATTTTGTCAATATCAATGTATTTATACAATCTGATATGATGATTTTTATTTAACAATAGTATAAAGTGAAGTAAATTATCAAAAAAGGGCAAATCATATATGAAATTATACATATTATAACGTCTAAACGTTGACAAATCATAATTATAGAGTATAATACACGATATATTCAAATCGTTGTAGATAAGGAAGGTATTAGTATGAAAAATGTATTTGATATATTATCGGAGCGTGGATACATAGAACAGATTACTCATGAAAAAGAAGTGAAAGAAGCCCTTGCCAGCGATCCTGTAAAATTTTATATAGGCTTTGATCCAACGGCGGATAGCTTACATTTGGGACATTTTATTCAAATTATGGTTATGAAACATATGCAAGAGGCTGGACATATTCCTATTGCGTTAGTAGGTGGTGGAACTGCAAAAGTAGGAGATCCATCAGGAAAAACTGATATGCGAAAGATGCTTGAAAATGAAGCGTTAAATGCTAATGCTGAAGCTATTGCAAAACAATTAAAAAAGCATCTCATTTTAGATGGAGAAAAAGGAATAATAGTAAATAATGCCGATTGGTTAGATGAACTTAATTATATGAGTTTTATTCGTGGTATTGGAGCTAAATTTTCAGTTAATAGAATGCTCCAAGCTGAGGCTTTTAAACAGAGGATGGAACGTGGTCTTACGTTTTTAGAATTTAACTATATGGTTATGCAGGCATATGATTTTCTGGAATTAAATCAAAGATATGGTTGTACACTTCAATTTGGTGGAAATGATCAATGGTCAAATATAATTGCGGGAGTTGAATTAACACGTAAAGTTGAGCAAAATAATGTATTTGGACTTACATTTAAACTTCTTACTACATCAACTGGCGTGAAAATGGGAAAAACTGTTTCTGGTGCGCTTTGGATTGATAAGGATAAGACTACACCTTTTGAAATGTTCCAATATCTTAGAAATGTTGAAGATGCTGATGTTGAAAACTGTCTTGCTCTATTGACGTTTTTACCAATGGACGAAGTTCGTAGATTAGGAGCATTAGAGGGTTCTGAAATAAATAAGGCTAAGGAAATTTTAGCGTTTGAATTTGTAAAAATTCTTCATGGGCAAAAGGCAGCTGAGGAAGCATTACAAGCGGCTAAGGCACTTTTTGCGGGTGGAGCTGATAATAGCAATATGCCAACAACCGAAATGTCAAAAGATGATTTTGATGGAGAGGGCATGGGATTATTGGAACTTATGGAAAAAGTTAGCTTGGTTCCATCGAGAGCGGAGGCTCGTAGAAATATTAAACAAGGTGGAGTTTCACTAAATGGATCTAAGGTTACAGACCCAACAAAGAGAGTAGGTATATCAGATTTTGAAGATAATTGTATAATTATACAAAAAGGAAAGAAGTCATTCATGAAAGTTCAAATATAAGTATCTAAAGTGTATTAGAATATTATGATATATAACCAACTTACAATTTTACTATCTAATTTTAGACTTAAATTTA
>PDWI01002145.1_pt1 | contig 30337 bp, 30 predicted proteins | sample 1430891 | NCBI WGS metagenome assembly PDWI01 (sample SAMN01162508, study PRJNA174530) | Oral metagenome, whole genome shotgun sequencing project. | biome: Marine environment; feature: Marine mammal; material: Swab sample of the gingival sulcus; isolation source: swab sample of gingival sulcus... | reverse complement strand
ATTCGCTATACAAAGCCTTTTAGTATAAAAGCAACTTCTTCTTTAAAGGCAAAATCAATTCGTTCCAATGGTCAAGAGAGTAGAACATTTACTAAAAAATTCACAGTTAGCCAATCCTCTTTCAAGCCTATTAAATTATTAACAAAACCTGCAAGTGGTTACGCTTACAAAGGTGCAATGATGTTAAATGACGGAATTACAGGTGAAAGTACGATTTACAAATCAGGCAATTGGATAGGGTTTCAATCAGAGAATTTGGAGGTGGTAATTGACTTACAGCAAGCAACGAAAATTTCGAACGCAATGATACATACTTGTGTGGTTACAGGAGATTGGGTGTTGGATGCATCAGAATTTAATATTTCTGTTTCTGATGATGGTGAAAACTATCATTTTGTTGTAGGTACAGCAACTTGTCCCAACGATAGACAGAAACATTGGAAAGGAGTTTCAACACATAAAATATCGTTTAAGCCTATTAAAACACGCTTTGTAAAAGTGGAGGTAAAAGTTTTTGATAAATTTCCAAAATGGCACGGAGCACAAGGCAAACCTTTTGTTTTTGTAGATGAGATTTTAATTAATTAAAAAAGAAAACATTGTTCTAAAATAGAAAAATCCTCACAAACATTATGTCGGTGAGGATTTTCTAATGTATAAAATAAACTACTTTTTTATCATTTTAAAGGTTTGGGTTGTATTTCCAATCAATGTTTTTACTAAATAAATACCTTGTGATAAATTATTGATATCTATGTTTACATTATTGTTATTGGTTATTGAACTGTGTACTTTTTGACCACTCATATTGTAAATGATAACCTTCTTAACCATCTCTTTTGCATCGATAATTAGAGAACTCGAATTGTTATAATAACTAAAAAGATTTTTTCCTTTTGTTTGTTTAACCGAAGAAGGTATATCCTTTTTCCACGAGAAATCATCTAAATAGATTGCAGTATGCCAAGAAGGTGCTGTTACTTTGATAGCAAAATATTTATGTCCTGTTTGGGTTATTTTACCACTTGTTATCTTCTGATAAGATGTAGATAAATTTCCAGAACCAACAGAAACAAATGTGGATAAATTAGTATTATCACTCATTGTTCCATATTCGATTGTAACATTATCTCTACTTGCTTTCATCCAAAATTCAGCAAAATGCTCTCCATCAATAGTTGAAATTTCAGGAGTTATAAAATAATTAACACTATTGAAGTCAAACATTGTATATATGTAGTTATATTTACTTCCTAAATGTGCATCTCCTTCTTTGTTTCTAACTCCTCTTGCTTTGGTATCATTAGACGACCAACAAGGGGGCATTGGCTCCCCTGTTCCTGCCTCATAACTTTCAAAATTTTCTGTAAACTCTGTTTGTGCTGTACATTGTGCTTGTACTATTTGCACTTGTGTTGTCATTGCCAATAGGATGACTGCTAAAAAGTGAAATTTTTTCATAATTGATTTGGTTTAGTTGTTATCTTATAAATTTAAATGTTTTGGATTTATCTCCAATTAATGTTTTTACCACATAAATACCTTTTGGCAAATTATTAATATTTATGTTTACGTTGTTATTGTTTTCTTTTGATTGATATACTTTTTGCCCGTTTATATTGTAAATAACAACATTTTTAATCGTTTCTTTTGCATCAATAGTTAAGTTATTTGCGTCAATATAATAGTTAAATCGATTTTCTTCTTTTGCTTGTTTTACATCTGAAGATGTATCTTTTTTCCAAGCAAAATCATCAAAATAAACAACAGAATGGGCAGTTGCCATACTAATTTTAAAGGCAAAATATTTATGTCCTGCTTGACTTGGAATTACCTCTGTTGTGTATTTAGCATACGTTGTTGTCAAATTTATTGGACTACCAATGGCAGTAAATGATGAAAAATCACTGTTGCTACTCATTGTACCTGCTTGTACTGTTGCTGTAGTAAAAGTTTTTAACCAAAATTCCGCAAAATGTTTTCCATCAATAGTTGATATTTCAGGCGTAACAAGATAATGTGTTGTATTTGCATTTCCTCCGGAATAAATCATAAAGAATTTATTCGGAGAATGAGCATCTTCTGGAACTATAGGTCCAACAGGCTGAGTAACATCTTGCACTCCAAACATTCCTCCACTGCCTAATACTGGCCAACAAGTAGGAGGTGATAAACTTGGAGTATAACCTTCAAAATTCTCTTCAAACTCCGTTAATGGAGTAGAAGGACATTGTGCTTGAGCTTGTTTTGGTGCTGTCATTGCTAATAGAATGACTGCTAAAATGTAAATTTTTTGCATAATTTGTTTGTGTTAAATTTTTTTGTTATTTTTATTTATAATAATTATGCAAAAGTAGAATGTGCGAAAATAACTCACAATACCTATATGTAGGGATTTTTTTCAGTTTTTATCACTACTTATAAGGATAAATCTGCTCTAAACGTGTTGTAGAGGAACTTTAAGGTGATTCTGATTGACTATCTTAAAAAGAATGTTAGAGGGAAAGCTTTATTGACACCCTTTTTTACCACAACCACAATTATTGTTGTTGTTCGGCTTTTGGGTTAATGTCTTATAAATTTTGTAACCCGTATATCCAAAAACAATTATTCCGATAATGATAACAATGACTTCTTGCATATTTTTTAAATAATGGTTTGAGCGATAAATGCAACAAAATATGCCAATGCAATCGAGTAAACTACAGAAAAGATTGCCCATTTCCACCTGCCTGTTTCGTGCTTGATAGCAACAATTGTGGCTAAACAAGGGAAGTATATTAATACAAATAACATCAGAGCCCAAATTGTGCCTGTATCATAAACGATTGTTCCATCTTTGTGGGTAGAGGTTAGTAGTTGTTGGCTTAAATTTGAGTTGTTTTCATCGTCCTCATCGACCGAATAAAGTACTCCCAATGTGCTCACAACAATCTCTTTAGCTGCTATCCCTGAAAGTAGTGCCACACTTATTTTCCAGTCAAATCCTAACGGTTGTAAGGCAGGTTGTATCGTTTTTCCAATTTGTCCAATATAAGAATTTTCCATTTGCTCGGTAGCAGTCATATTTTCTGAATGAGGACGAGGATAATAACCCAAAAACCAAATAATAATAGAGCCGATAAGGATAATTCCACCCATTTTACGCAAATATTGAGAACCTTTTTCCCAAGTATGAATACCGATTGATTTTAGTGTTGGAATACGATAGGGTGGGAGTTCCATCACAAATGGTGTTTCTTCTTTTTTGAAAAGAAAGAGTTTTAGAATTTTTGCAACAATAATTGCTAAAAGAATACCAATTCCGTAAACTGTAAAGAGTGCCAATCCGGCGTGTTTAGGAAAGAAAGTTCCAACAAAAAGTAGATAAACAGGTAATCTTGCACTGCACGACATCAGTGGATTGATTAAAATTGTTATCATACGGCTGTTCTTATTCTCTATCGTTCTAGTTGCCATAATGGACGGAATATTACAGCCAAATCCCATAACAAGTGGAATAAATGATTTGCCGTGAAGTCCTAATTTGTGCATCAATTTATCCATAATAAATGCCGCACGAGACATATAGCCCGAATCTTCCATAAACGAAATAAACAAATAGAGAATAACGATATTGGGTAAAAAGATAATCACACCACCAACACCTCCAATGATTCCATCAATTATTAAGTCTTTCAGTACTCCATCGGGCATTTTAGCAGAAATAAAGTTGGAAAGTGCTGATACACCTGCCTCAATCCACTCCATCGGATATGCTCCCAAGGTAAAAGTGGATTGAAACATTAAGTACATAAACAAAATAAAAATCGGATACCCTAATAGTTTGTTTATTAAAATTTTATCCAATTTATCTGTAAGCGTATTTTTATACTTTTTTTTGTTCTCTACATATGTCTCTTTCAACGCACCGGCAATAAATCCATATTTTGCATCAATAATAGCTGATTCTGGCTCTGCTTTCAAAATAGATTTTAGACGTTTTATCTCCTCTTTTTGCAGATTGAAAAGTGTGGTTTGATTGTTATTTTCCTCCTCTTGAATTGTTTTAAGAATTTCCTTGTCATTTTCCAACAGTTTAATTGCAAGATAACGACTGCAATAGTCATCGGTAAGATTATTAAAATCATTTTCAATGAATGTGCTTAATCTTTCGATACTTTTCTCTATTTCTGTTCCAAGTGGAACGTGAATGTGGCGTATTGTTTTGTAAATGCTGTTTTGACTCTCTAAATTGGAGTTGTGTTGAGCGTTGTTGTGTTTATGCTCAATTGCTGTTTTATGATGAAATTCATCGACTATTTTATCATTTTTAATGCTATCAATCAGGACTCCCTCTTCGTTGATATAGTTGGTGCTTTCGTACTTTTTTATCGCTTTTCTAAAAAGCTGAATAATTCCAAAACCTGTTCGTGCTATGACAGGTACCATCGGAATTCCAATCATTTTTCCAAGCGAGGTATAATCGAACTCATCACTTTTCTTTTGTAGTTCGTCATACATATTAAGAGCGATAACCACGTGCTGTTGTATATCAATCAATTGCGTCGTAAGGAATAGGTTACGCTCTAAATTAGAGGCATCTACCACATTAATAACAAGGTCGGGTTTTTCTTTAACGATAAAATCTTTCACATACTTTTCTTCAGGAGAATAAGAAGAAATGGAATAGGTACCCGGTAAGTCGATTATCTGAAAGGTGTAGTCATCTTGTTTAAATGTTCCCTCAGAAGAGTCCACTGTTACACCACTATAATTTCCAACGTGTTCGTGTCTGCCTGATGCATAATTAAAAAGTGTTGTTTTACCACTGTTTGGATTACCGACCAATGCAACTTTGATATTTTTTCTCTTTTTGAGTGCTAACTTTCGTATTTCGTCTTCAATTATCGGTGCTAAATGGTTTTCAACTTCCAAATCCTCTAAGTTTTCCACCTCTTTTTCGGAAACAACTTCTATCAATTCTGCCTCTTTGCGTCGTAAAGAAACCTCGTAACCCATAATGTTGTATTTAATAGGGTCATTGAGTGGTGCGTCAAGTATCGGTTCTACGATTTTTCCTTTTACAAATCCCATCTCAATGATTCGTTTACGAAATCCTCCGTATCCTGCCACTTTTACAATAGATGCTTTTTCGCCGTTTTTTAACTCCGAAAGTTTCATTGTTTTTATTTTTACTAATTCTATTTTGCAAAGTTAGTGAATTTCATTGACAATGCGATAAGCTTATCTGTTTAGAAATGTTTTGTCGGGTTTAGTGTCTATAAATTAATAAATTCTGCTCTTTCTCCCTATAAAAAGATACTTTTTCCATATTTTTTTGCAAAAAAACACTCTTTTTGGCACGGTTTTGTTATCTTTGTGCAAAATTTTTGCTCAAAAAAATGAAATTCGAGCAATATTTAGTCTAAGAATAAGCCGAAAACAGACTATAAAAGAAGTAGGCAAAACAAATTTTATATTAATACATTATGAAGAAAATTTTATTTTCATTAATTGCTTTTATGGCAATTGGAAGTCTTTATGCTCAAAGTATTGAATTGGGTGTTAAAGGAGGTTTAAACGTATCGGGGTATCACGGAAAAGATGTCGATGGTGGCTCTCCTTTGATTAGTTATCACGTGGGTGTTACTTCTGAACTTCGTCTAACAGATAAACTTTCTGTTCAGCCGGAATTAGTTTACTCTGTAACTGGAGGAGAAAAAGAGAAAGATTTTACAGTAACAACTTTAGAGGTTAAACAAGAAGTGAGATACGTATCTGTGCCTTTATTGGCAAAATACTATGTTCTTGAAGGTTTGAGCTTGGAGTTAGGCCCTCAATTTAGTTATGCGGTAGCTCGTGGTACTAACTCGGGAGATATTTTGGATAAATTAAAGGCTTTGCCAAAACCTGCACTTGATGCAATTGAAAAAGGTATAGATATGCCTTATAATGAATTTGATATTGCCGTTGGTGCAGGACTTTCTTATAAACTTCCTTTCGGATTGTTTGCAAGTGCAAGATATCTTTACAGTTTTACTAGCTATCCAAAAGATTTGGATATAAAACCACAAGTGTTACAAGTTTCATTAGGGTATAGATTTTAGATAAAAAACGAATTTGCTTCTTAACGAAGTAAATTAAATCTACCAATTCAACGTTTTTTACAGGGAAATTTTGGATTCTTTTAAACTCGTTAAGTGTTTAACAAACATTTTCTTGTAGCAAACGTTGTTTTAGTATATACTCTATTTCATTGACGTTTGTGAATGAAATAATAAATGGTAAAATATGGGAAAAATTAAAGGTGCTATTACTGTTAATATAGAACGCTGTAAGGGCTGTAACCTTTGTGTCGTGGCTTGTCCATACGATGTTTTGGATTTGAATAAAAAAGCTAACTCCAAAGGTTATAACTACTCTTATATGGCTACACCCGATAAATGTGTGGGTTGTACGGCTTGTGCTTTGGTTTGTCCCGATGCTTGTATTACAGTTTATAAGTTGAAACCTAAAAAACAACAAAAAGAGCGTTAGAAAATGGAAGAAGTTGTATTAATGAAAGGTAACGAGGCGATAGCACATGCTGCTGTTCGTGCCGGTTGTGATGGGTATTTTGGATATCCGATTACTCCACAGTCTGAGATAATGGAAACATTGATGGCACTTAAACCTTGGGAGACGACAGGAATGGTTGTTTTACAGGCAGAAAGTGAAACAGCCTCTATCAATATGGTATATGGAGCAGCAGGTTGTGGAAAAAGAGCAATGACAACTTCTTCTAGTCCGGGGATTAGTTTAATGTTAGAAGGAGTTTCTTATCTTGCCGGTGCTGAACTGCCTGCAGTAGTAGTAAATGTTATGAGAGGAGGACCCGGATTGGGTACTATTCAACCAAGTCAAGCAGATTACTTTCAGGCAGTAAAAGGAGGAGGACACGGTGATTATAAAGTGATTGCATTGGCTCCGTCATCGGTTCAAGAGATGGCTGATTTTACAGTGTTAGCATTTGACTTAGCTTTTAAATATCGTGTTACCTCAATGATAATAGCAGATGGTATTATCGGTCAAATGATGGAGAAAGTGACTTTACCGGAATATCGTCCGAGATGGACAGAAGAAGAAATTAGAAAGTTAAATCCTTGGGCTGCTATAGGCAAGAGCGATGATAGAAAGCCGAATGTTATTACTTCGTTGGAAATCGTGTCTGAGGATATGGAAAAGTTAAATCTGAGATTGCAGAAACGCTATCGAGAAATTGAAAAAAATGAAGTTCGTTTTGAGGAATTTGATTGTGATTCTGCTGATTATCTACTGGTTGCTTTTGGAATCAGTGCAAGAATTTGTCAAAAAGTCATTGATTTAGCAAAAGAAGAGGGACTTAAAATAGGATTATTACGTCCTATTACTTTATATCCTTTTCCCTATAAAATCATTAAATCTTTATCAGAAAAAGTAAAAGGAGTTTTAACAGTTGAGTTAAATGCCGGTCAAATGGTAGAAGATGTACGATTGGCAATTGAAGGAAAAGTCCCTGTTGAGCATTATGGAAGAATGGGAGGAATAATTCCAACACCAGAAGAGGTATTAAATGCCTTAAAAGAAAAGTTTATAAATTAAAGAAAAGAACAAATGGAATTAGAAAAAATAAAACTCTCTGAAAATATTGTTTATAAAAAGCCTTCGGTATTGAATGACAATGAAATGCACTATTGTCCGGGCTGTAGTCACGGAGTTGTACATAAGTTAATTGCGGAATTGATAGATGAAATGGAGATACAAAACGATATTATCGGAGTAGCTCCTGTGGGGTGTGCTGTTTTTGCTTACAAATACATTGATATTGATTGGCAAGAGGCATCGCACGGAAGAGCCCCTGCCGTAGCAACTGCCATTAAAAGACTTTTACCAGAACGTATTGTTTTTACTTATCAAGGAGATGGAGATTTAGCCGCTATTGGAACCGGTGAAACTATTCATGCTTGTAATCGAGGTGAGAATATTACCATTGTTTTTATTAATAATGGTATCTATGGAATGACGGGAGGACAATTAGCACCCACAACATTGGATAAAATGAAATCTTCAACTAGTCCTGATGGAAGAGATGTAGCACTCAACGGCTACCCTTTGGATATTACAGAACTCTTGGCAAAACTACCCGGTACCTGTTATGTTACTCGTCAGAGTGTGCATAGTGTTGGGAATATAAAAAAAACAAAAAAGGCGATAAAAAAAGGGTTTGAAAATTCGAGGTTAAAAAAAGGAACTTCGGTTATAGAAGTTGTTTCAACGTGCAGTTCAGGTTGGAAAATGACACCTGCAGCAGCCAACGAATGGATGGTTCAGAATATGTTCCCTAATTATCCGTTAGGAGACCTAAAAAACAATTAAATCAATAAGGACGTGAAAAAAGAGATAGTTATATCAGGATTTGGTGGACAAGGCGTTTTGTCAATGGGTAAAATATTGGCTTACTCAGGCTTGCTACAAGGATATGAAGTGAGTTGGATGCCCTCTTATGGTCCGGAACAAAGAGGAGGAACAGCCAACGTAACCGTTATTTTAAGTGATGAGCGTATTAGTTCCCCGGTGCTTAATTCTTATGATATTGTGATTGCCCTTAATCAGCCTTCATTGAACAAATTTGAATCCAAAGTTAAAAAAGGAGGAACACTGATTTTCGATGGCAATGGGATTAGTCGTTTCCCTGAACGTACCGATATTGATGTATATAGAATTGACGGAACAAAATATGCGTATAAAAATGATTTGGTAAAGTCATTTAATATGTTAATTCTTGGTGGCTTTTTACAAATTCACCCCATTGTGAAATTAGAAAATGTTTTGAAGGGGTTAAAAAAATCCCTTCCCGAACGTCACCACCATCTTATCCCAACCAATAAAACAGCCATACTTACGGGAATGGATTTGATAGAAAAAAGCACTCCAACTCAATTATAAAAAAGTCTTTAATTCTTTCCTCTCTTATTTTTCTAATAGCTTAAGTTATGCGATTTATGAGTTTGTGGAATTACTCAGCTACCTAAATGAAGTAAATAAACAATGTGTTTGGTTGCTAAAAGCCAACTGCTAAACTGCTAACAAAGAGATGTCTGTTTTTCATTAATTTATTTTATCTTTGTAACAAGAAAATAAAACACAAAGAATTATGAAAAAAGAGTTGAAACGAAGCAGAAATAATGTAATGATTGCAGGAGTATGTGGTGGAATTGCTGAATACTTGGATATGGATTACTCAGTAGTAAGAGTGCTTTATGTCTTGTTGAGTGTCCTTTCAAGTGGATTCCCGGGCGTATTGGTTTATGTTATTTTAATGTTGATTATGCCACAAGATTAGTAGAGGATTGTTGTGGAATTTAAATTAGAGTCAACATATCAGCCGACCGGTGACCAACCCAAAGCGATTAACCAACTTTCAGATGGAGTGAATGCAGGCATTCCTGCTCAAACATTGCTGGGTGTAACGGGCTCGGGTAAAACATTTACAATGGCAAATGTGGTGGAGCGTGTGCAACGTCCGACGTTAATATTGAGCCACAATAAAACCCTTGCTGCACAACTTTATAATGAATTCAAGCATTTTTTTCCAAATAATGCTGTCGAATACTTTGTGTCGTATTATGACTATTATCAACCCGAAGCATATCTTCCTGCCACTGACCTTTATATTGAAAAAGACCTTTCTATCAATGAAGAAATAGAGAAACTTCGCTTGGCAACCACTTCGGCACTTCTGTCGGGAAGACGAGATGTGTTGGTGGTATCTTCTGTATCTTGTCTCTATGGAATCGGAAATCCGGAAGATTTTACTGAAAATTTAATCGAGATAAAACAAGGAGATAATATCGGTCGCAATCAATTTTTACGAAAACTCGTTGAGAGCCTTTATACACGGAATGACATTGAACTGAAACGGGGGGATTTTAGGGTAAAAGGAGATACGGTTGATGTTTTTCCTGCATACGCCGACCATATTTTACGAGTTGTTTTTTGGGGAGATGAGATAGAGGAAGTTACAACATTAGACCCTGTTAATTTAACTCTAATTGATACTTATGAAGCGTTTAATCTTTATCCCGCAAGTATTTTTATTACTACAAAAGCACGTATCGAAAATGCAATGGAACAAATCAAGAGAGATAGAGATGCACAGGTTGACTATTTTAAAGAGATAAACAAAGATTTTGAGGCAAAACGGATAAAAGAGCGTGTAACGTATGATTTGGAGATGATACAAGAGCTGGGGTATTGTTCCGGAATTGAGAACTATTCTCGTTATTTTGATGGACGAGAAGAGGGGAGTCGTCCGTTTTGTTTGTTGGATTATTTTCCCGATGATTTTTTATTAATCATAGATGAAAGCCACGTAACGATTCCTCAGATACGTGCTATGTATGGTGGCGACGCTGCTCGAAAGCAAAATCTGGTTGAGTATGGATTTCGACTTCCGGCTGCCAAAGACAACCGTCCCTTGAAGTTTGAAGAATTTGAAGAATTAACTCCAACAACGATTTATGTTAGTGCTACTCCTGCTGATTACGAACTGCAAAAGTCGGAAGGTGTTGTTGTGGAGCAGGTGATAAGACCCACTGGACTGCTTGACCCAATAATAGATGTGCGTCCGAGTTTGAATCAGATTGATGATTTAATGGAAGAGATAGCACAACGCACAGAAAAGGATGAACGCATCTTAATAACGACTTTGACCAAAAGAATGGCAGAGGAGTTGACCGACTATCTGCTGAAAAATGGGGTGAGAACCAATTATGTTCACTCGGATGTTGATACGCTCGACCGTGTTCAGATTATGGAGGATTTACGCAAAGGACTTTTTGATGTTTTAGTTGGGGTAAATTTGCTTCGTGAGGGATTGGATTTACCGGAGGTGTCGCTTGTTGTTATTCTTGATGCTGATAAAGAGGGCTTTTTAAGAAACCACAAATCGTTAACACAGACAGCAGGACGTGCAGCTCGTAATTTGAATGGTAAAGTAATAATGTATGCTGATAAGATAACCCAAAGTATGCAAAAAACGATTGATGAAACCAATCGCAGGCGTGAAAAACAGATAGCCTATAATCAACAACACAATATTACGCCTACAGCAATCGTCAAGTCCAATGAAAGTTCCTTTATTAAAAAAGCTGACTATACAGAAGTGGAGGAGGTAAATATTGCTGCCGACCCGGTTGTCAAGTATATGAGCAAGGTTGATTTGGAAAAATCAATTGTCAAAACGCGTAAAGCAATGCTAAAAGCCGCCAAAGAAATGGAATTTTTGGAGGCAGCTCGACTTCGTGATGAGCTAAAACAACTTGAAGAATTACTCAAATCAAAGTAACTCTCTGTAAAAAACAGCAACTAAGTGAAAAAAAAATACTATTTTTGTACTTTTCGTCAATATTAACAAGAAAAGAGACCATTTATATAAAAAAATGACACATGGAGAATATAAAAATAGCGATTCAAAAAAGTGGAAGATTATTTGACGACTCTATCAAATTATTGAAATCTTGTGGTATCTACTATAATGATGGTAAGCAACAATTAAAAGTAACTGCTGACAATTTTCCTATGGAAATATTCCTTCTTAGGAATGCTGATATACCACAATATTTAGAGGATGGAGTGGTGGACATTGCGATTATAGGCGAAAATCTTCTGATAGAGAAAGAGAAAGAAGCGGAAATCGTAGAGCATCTCGGCTTTTCAAAGTGTCGAGTATCGTTGGCTGTTCCCAAAAGTGTTGATTTTGATGGTTTGGATTGGTTACAAAATAAGAAAATCGCCACCTCTTATGCCAACACAGTAAAACAGTTCTTAAAAGAACATAACTTAAATGCAGAAATTCATACCATTTCAGGTTCTGTGGAAATTGCTCCCAATATAGGACTCGCAGATTGTATTTGTGATATCGTCAGTTCAGGAAGTACACTTTTCAAAAATGGCTTAAAAGAGGTTTATACCTTATTTCAATCACAAGCGGTTATTGCTAAAAACTTAAACCTTTCCAAAGAAAAAGAGAGAGTTTTAGATGATTTTCTATTTCGTGTAAAAGCGGTATTAAAGGCAAAACATACCAAATATATCCTACTAAATGCTCCTAAAGAAAAAGTAGATGAAATTGTCAAAATTCTTCCGGTATTGAAAAGTCCTACTATCTTGCCATTGGCAGACAAAGACTGGTGTAGTATCCATTCCGTTATTGAGGAGAAACGTTTTTGGGAAGTAATAAATGAACTGAAAAACACAGGTGCAAAAGATATTTTAGTCATTCCCATAGATAAAATGGTTTACTAACCGACAAATACCTATAGAAAATTGATAAATTTGAAACCATTATTATATCCCGATAAATCGACTTGGAAAAAACTAACCGAAAGAACTGTCTTAAACAAAGACAAACTAAAGGAGTTGGTTGTTTCTGTATTTGCTCAAGTGAAAGAAGAGGGAGATAAGGCACTGAAAGAATTCACACAGACTTTTGATGGTGTAGCCTTAACAACACTTTTGGTAGATGACAAAGAGATACAAAACGCCCACGAAAATTTAGATAAAGAGTTATGCGAAGCGATTCAAACGGCTAAAAAAAACATTGAAACGTTTCATCTCTCTCAAAAGCCTTTGGTTGAAAAAATCGAAACAGAACAAGGAATTACTTGTTGGAGAGAAAATAGAGCAATAGAAAAAGTGGGAATTTACATTCCGGGAGGAACTGCTCCTCTCTTTTCTACCGTCTTAATGTTGGCTATTCCGGCACAAATTGCAGGTTGTGGGGAAATTGTATTGTGTACTCCACCTGACAAAAACGGTAATATTGCACCTGCCATATTGTATGCGGCTCAAATTTGTGGGGTAACTCAAATAGTGAAAGTGGGCGGTACACAGGCTATTGCCGGAATGACTTTGGGAACAGAAAGTATTCCACAAGTCTATAAGATTTTTGGTCCCGGAAATCAATATGTAACTGCTGCTAAAGAGTATGCTACCGAATTGGGAGTCGCAATTGATATGCCGGCAGGTCCAAGCGAAGTACTTGTGATAGCCGACAAATATGCGGTTCCTGAATTTTGTGCGGCCGATTTGTTATCGCAAGCAGAACACGGAGCAGACAGTCAAGTTGTTTTTCTAACAACCGACAAGACAATACTTGATAAGACTTTGAAAGCGTTGAAAAAACAATTAGAAACACTTCCTCGTAAAGAATTGGCTGAAAAATCAATTCAAAACAGCCGATTTATACTATTAAAGACACTGGAAGAATGTTTTGATTTTAGCAATTTATATGCTCCGGAACATCTTATTTTGGCGTTAAGAGATGCAGAAAAATACACTTCACAAATTAAAAATGCCGGTTCGGTGTTCTTGGGAAATTATTCTTGTGAAAGTATCGGAGATTATGCGAGTGGCACGAACCACACTTTACCGACCAACCGTTATGCAAGAAATTACAGCGGTGTCTCTTTGGATAGTTTTGTAAAAAAAGTAACTTTTCAAGAGGTAACAAAAGAGGGATTACAACAGATAGGAAATACTGTAGAGATAATGGCAGAAAAAGAGGGCTTATTTGCACATAAAAATGCGGTTTCTATCCGATTAAATTATTTAGAGAAGAAAAGATGAAGATAGAAAACTTGATAAGAGAAAATATTCGAGATTTGGCTCCTTATTCGAGTGCCAGAGATGAGTTCTCGGGAAGTGAGGGTGTCTTTTTAGATGCCAACGAAAATCCTTATGGCGAGTTGAATCGTTACCCTGACCCTTATCAACGAGAATTAAAAAACAAGATTGCCGAATTAAAGAAGGTTGATACGGAAAATCTTTTTTTAGGTAATGGAAGCGATGAGGTGATTGATATTATCTATCGAATTTTTGCCGAGCCTCAAAAAGATGAAGTGCTTATATTTCCTCCCACTTACGGCATGTACGAAGTTATGGCAAACATTAACAATGTCGGCATTAATAAAATTGATTTAAATAAGAATTGGCAAATACCCAAATGGCAAGAGATAGAGAAACAGTTGGACACTCAAAAATTGAAGATTATCTTTATCTGTTCACCCAATAATCCCACAGGAAATATAATGTCAGAAAGTCGTATTAAGACGATTTTAGACAGTTTTGACGGAATTGTTGTTATTGATGAAGCATACATTGATTTTGCGGATACGAAATCTTGGATACACAGCATTCATCAATACAAAAGATTGATTGTGATGCAGACGTTTAGTAAATTTTGGGGAATGGCAGGTGTTAGAGTGGGAATGGCGTTTGCCCACAAAGAAATAATCCACTATATGAATAAGGTGAAATCTCCTTATAATATTAGTATTTTGAACCAGCGAGAAGTTTTGAAAACACTTAATTCAAGCATACAATACGAAAAACAACTCAACACATTATTAAGTGAAAGAGAACACTTACAATCGGAATTACAGTCAATACCTTTTGTTAAAAAAGTGTATCATTCCGATGCCAATTTTCTTTTTATAGAAGTGGAAAATGCCAATAAAATATACCATTCACTTGTAAAGCAAAATATCATTGTAAGAAACAGACATTCAGTAGTAGAAAATTGCTTAAGAATAAGCATCGGAACACCAAAGGAAAACCGACAACTTATCGTTGCTTTGAAAAAAATGAAATGAGAGAGATGAAAAAAGTTTTATTTATAGATAGAGACGGCACATTGATTATAGAGCCACCTGTTGATTTCCAAGTGGATTCGTTGGAGAAATTGGAATTTTATCCACGTGTATTCCAAAACCTTTCCAAAATAGTGAAAGAGTTGGATTACGAACTGGTAATGGTAACCAATCAAGACGGACTGGGTACGGATAGTTTTCCGGAAGACCAATTCTGGTTGGTACAAAATAAGATGCTCAAAGCATTTGAGAACGAAGGGATTACTTTTGACGAAATATTGATTGACCGAAGTTTTGAAGAGGAGAACTCTCCCAACCGTAAACCAAGAACCGGAATGTTATCCAAATATATTTATGGAAATTATGATTTGGCACACTCTTTTGTAATTGGAGATAGAGAAACCGATTTGCAACTTGCTCATAATCTGGGAACTCAATCCATCGTTATAACCGACAAAGAATATCCGGACGCTACTCTTTGCACTCAAAATTGGGACGATATTTATCAATTTTTAAAAAAGAAACCGAGAAAAGCAATTGTTGTACGAAAAACGAGAGAGACAGAAATAAGCATCGAAGTCAATTTAGATGGCAACGGAATGGCTGACATCACAACAGGATTGCACTTTTTTGACCATATGTTGGAGCAAATTGCCAAACACGGAAATATGGATTTAACCGTAAAAGTCAACGGAGATTTAGAAGTAGACGAACACCACACAATAGAAGACACTGCGATTGTTTTGGGACAAGCGATTTTAAAAGCATTAAGTACAAAAAAAGGAATTGAGAGATATGGATTTCTATTGCCAATGGACGACTGTTTGGCACAAGTTGCGATTGATTTTGGAGGAAGAGCGTGGATGGTTTGGAATGTCGATTTTCAACGAGAGAAAATCGGAGATTGCCCTACGGAAATGTTTTATCACTTCTTTAAGTCGTTTTCCGATGCTTCAAAAACCAATCTCAACATACAAAGCGAGGGAGAGAACGAGCATCACAAGATAGAGAGTATTTTCAAAGCGTTTGCTAAAACGATAAAAATGGCAGTTCGTCAGTCTGATAAGAATTTTAATGTACCATCAACCAAAGGTGTTTTATGATAACCATCATACAATATAATGCAGGAAATGTTTGTTCGGTGCAAAATGCACTCAACAAACTTGGTGCTGAAAGTTTGATTACTTCTAACTTAAAAGAGATTCAAAAATCGGACAAAGTGATTTTTCCCGGTGTAGGCGAGGCAAGTTCAGCAATGCCTTTTTTACAAGAGAAAGGATTGGATAAATTGATACCTCAATTAAAGCAACCTGTTCTCGGAATTTGTCTGGGACAACAATTAATGTGCCGACAGCTTGAAGAAGGAAACGTGGAAGGGTTGAACATTTTTGATGTTAATGTTAAAAGATTTCCGAAGACAAACATTGTACCTCATATGGGCTGGAATTCTATTCATTCAATGAACGGTGTACTCTTTGGCGGGGTTTTGGAGAATGAAGATGTCTATTTCGTGCATAGTTACTACTGTGAACTTTCGAAACACAATTCATCGGTTTGTGATTATATTTTGCCTTTTAGTGCAAGTTTGCAGAAAGAGAACTTTTATGCAACGCAGTTTCATCCTGAGAAATCAGGGAAAACAGGGCTTCGTATTTTAGAAAACTTTTTACAAAAAACTTAAAACAAGATTAGAAGAATGAAAATCATTCCTGCCATAGATATTATAGACGGAAAATGTGTGCGACTTTCAAAAGGAGATTTTTCTACTCAAAAGGTATACAATCAAAATCCGTTGGAAGTTGCCAAAGAGTTTGAAGACTATGGAATTAAGTATCTTCATTTGGTTGATTTGGACGGAGCAAAAGCACAGCAACCTGTGAATTATAAAGTATTAGAAAAAATTGCTACTAAAACCTCTTTGCAGATTGATTTTGGCGGTGGTATCAAGACATTGGATGATGTGCAATTGGCTTTTGATTCCGGAGCCAATCAAATTACCATAGGCAGTATGGCAGTACAAAACAGAGAGTTGGCATATAGAATTATTCATCAGTTTGGAGCAGAACGAATTATTTTAGGAGCAGATTTTTTGAACAGAAAAGTGAAAACATCAGGTTGGTTGGAAGAGAGTAATATTGATGTAATTGATTTTCTCAAGCAATATCAAACAAAAGGTATTAAACAAGCAATATGCACCGATATTTCCAAAGATGGTATGTTAGAAGGAGCATCGGAACAGTTGTACCAAGAAATAATAGAGAAAACTGAGATTGATTTAATTGCAAGTGGCGGAATTTCTTCGATAGAAGATTTACACACAATGCAACGCATTGGATGTTACGGAACAATTTTAGGCAAAGCGATTTATGAAGGACGAATCAATTTGCAACAAATTGCCAGTTTCAACCGATAAAAAAGAGAAGGAATGTTGAAAAAGAGAATTATACCTTGTTTGGATATTAAAGATGGACGAACCGTAAAAGGCGTTCAATTCAAAGGGTTGGTGGATGCCGGAAATCCGATTGAGTTGGCTCAAAGGTACGAGGTAGAGGAAGCAGACGAATTAGTGTTTTTGGACATCACAGCAACTGTTGAGGGACGAAAAACGTTTGTCAACTTGGTCAAAGAGATTGCGAAAGTACTAACGATTCCTTTTACTGTTGGAGGTGGAATTTCAAGCGTTGAAGATGTAAGAATATTGCTTGATTCGGGGGCAGATAAGATAAGTATCAACTCGTCGGCTGTTAAAAATCCTCTTTTAATACAAAAATTGGCTAAAGAGTTTGGAAACCAATGTGTGGTATTAGCCGTAGATACAAAAAACATTTTAGGACGTGATATTGTACATATCAAAGGTGGAAGAAAAGCAACTGAAATTGAGACTCTTAATTGGATAAAGAAAGGTGAAGAGTTGGGAGCAGGAGAGATTCTACTGACCTCAATGAATGCAGACGGAACACGAAACGGATTTGATATTGAGATAACAAAAAAAGTAACTGAAACAGTCAATATTCCCGTAATTGCTTCAGGTGGTGCAGGTACAATGGCTGACTTCAAAGAGGTTTTTACACAAACAAACGTTACAGCGGCATTGGCTGCCGGAATTTTTCATTTTAACAAGATAGAAATTCAAGAACTAAAGAAATATTTACAACAACAGAACATTAATATAAGAATATAATTAAACCGAATAATATGAAAATAAATTTTGATAAAGGCAACAGATTAGTACCTGTTATAATACAAGATGACAGAACTTTACAAGTGTTAATGCTCGGATATATGAACCAAGAAGCATTAGAAAAAACAGAAAAAGAGGGTGTGGTTACTTTTTTCAGTCGCACAAAAGATAGACTTTGGACAAAAGGAGAAGAGAGTGGCAATTTTCTTCACGTCAAGAGCATAGCAAAGGATTGTGATAACGATACACTGTTAATCAAAGTGATACCGACAAATGTGGTTTGTCATACAGGTAGTTTTAGTTGTTTTGGAGAGAAAGAAAACAAAGGCTTTTTGTATCAATTAGAGAGAAAAATAAGTCAAAGAATTGATGATAATCAAGGAAAATCTTACACCAACTCTTTGTATAGACGTGGCATCAATAAAGTGGCTCAAAAGGTGGGCGAAGAAGCAGTAGAATTGGTTATTGAAGCAAAAGATAACAATATGGAACTTTTCAAAAACGAAGCGGCAGATTTACTCTATCATTTCCTTATTTTACTCAAATCCAAACACACTGAATTAGAAGAGATAGAAGAAGTTTTAATAGGAAGAGATAAATAGGGGAGAGTATTTTGTTTTTTATTAACCACTGGTTGCTTGAGATTGCTTTGCCTACACCTCAAAAAGATGAGAAGAATATTTCTTACTTGTTTCTTATGTAACGATTAATTTACTAGCTAATATTATCCCTGCACATGAATAAATTCTATTTTAGAAAACTTTTTTATTTTTCAAAAAACACTCATTTTATCTAACGAGCTGATAAACCGATATTTAAAAACAAAGACAAAAGTTAATAACGGTTAAAATAGAAAACTTTTGAAAATATTTAATTGTAAAAAATATTTTTTATGAAAATTTTAATACCTTTGTCGAGTGATTAAAATTCTTCTTTTGTCATTTTTATGAATGTTTTGTCAAAAGATGTAATTATACAATTCTTTTTTTTCAAGAATCAACATTATTAAAAATATATAAATTATCTAATCAAATGAACAACAAAGGTATTTACATCGTAAAAAGAGACGGACAGTCAGTTTTGTTTTCCATTGATAAAATAAAATCAGCCATTGGAAAAGCGTTTTTGTCGGTAGGAGCATTTGCTACAGAAGAAGATTATGTTTCTATTTTATCCAAAATTCAAGTTTCTGATGGAATGACTGTTGAAGAAATTCAAAACCAAGTGGAGTTAGCATTAATGAGTGAAAAGTATTTTGCTGTTGCAAAATCGTATATGCTTTATCGCCAAAAACACACGGAAACAAGAGAAACACAGGAAAAATTAAACTTCCTGATTAACTACTGTAACGCTCAGAATGCAGCCACAGGTAGTAAATTTGATGCCAATGCCAATGTTGAGAAAAAGAACATTGCAACGCTTATTGGCGAACTTCCTAAAAAGAACTTCATCAGTTTGAATAGAAAAATGCTTACTGATAAGATAAAAGAACTTTATGGTAAAGAGTTGTCCGATAAGTATATCGCAATGCTTAATCAACATTTTATTTATAAAAATGACGAAACAAGTTTGGCGAACTATTGTGCGAGTATTACAATGTACCCTTGGTTGCTTAATGGAACGATGACTATCGGTGGTAATTCTACGCCTCCTACCAACCTGAAATCGTTTGCCGGTGGGTTTGTTAATATGGTATTTATCGTTTCCAGTATGTTGAGTGGTGCGTGTGCAACTCCCGAGTTCTTAATGTATATGGACTATTTTGTAAGAAAAGAATATGGAGATGATTATTTTAAAGAAGTTGATAGGGTGGTTGATTTGTCAAAACGACAAAGAACATTAGATAAGGTGCTTTGTGATTTCTTTGAGCAAATCGTTTATTCTATTAATCAACCAACAGGAGCAAGAAACTTTCAGGCTGTGTTCTGGAATATTGCTTATTATGATAGACCTTATTTTGAAAGTCTTTTTGGTGAGTTTGTATTCCCTGATGGAACAAAACCAATTTGGGAGTCATTAAGTTGGCTACAAAAACGTTTTATGAGATGGTTTAATAAAGAACGTACAAAAACAGTGCTTACTTTCCCTGTAGAAACAATGGCTCTTTTGGCAGAAGACGGAGATGTTATGGATAAAGAGTATGGAGAATTTACTGCTCAAATGTATTCGGAAGGACACTCTTTCTTTACTTATATGAGTGATAATGCCGATTCTTTGTCAAGTTGTTGTCGTTTGAGAAATGAAATTCAAGACAATGGTTTTAGTTATACCTTGGGTGCAGGTGGTGTCTCAACCGGTTCTAAAAGTGTGCTTACCATTAACTTAAACCGTTGTGTTCAGTTTGCTGCGAAAACAGGAAAGTCGTATGTGGCGTTTTTAGAGGAAATCATAGATTTAGTACACAAAGTACAAACTGCTTACAATGAAAATCTAAAAATGTTGTTGGATAAAGGAATGTTGCCTTTGTTTGATTCTGGCTATATTAATATTGACCGTCAATATTTAACTGTAGGTGTGAATGGCTTGGTTGAAGCCGCTGAATCGTTAGGTATTGAGATTAATGACAATCCAAAATATACTGCTTTTGTACAGGAAGTGTTGGGATTGATTGAAAAATACAATAAAAAATATCGCACTAAAGAGTTGATGTTTAACTGTGAAATGATTCCTGCAGAAAATGTAGGGGTAAAACACGCCAAATGGGACAGAGAAGATGGTTATTTTGTGCCGAGAGATTGTTATAACAGTTATTTCTACCGAGTAGAAGACAAAACGTTGAATGTGATTGATAAATTCAAATTGCACGGCGAAAAGTATATACGCCATTTGACAGGAGGTTCTGCGTTGCACGCTAATTTGGAAGAGCATTTGTCGCAACCTCAATACAGACAGCTGTTGAAAGTGGCAGCCAATACAGGTTGTAATTACTTTACTTTTAATATTCCAAATACAATTTGTAATGATTGTAATACTATTGATAAACGTTATTTGAAAAAATGTCCAAAATGTGAATCGGAAAACGTAGATTATTTGACTCGAATTATTGGATATATGAAACGTATCAGCAATTTTTCTGCTCCTCGTCAAGTGGAAGCTGGAAAAAGACACTATAATCTTGTACACGAAGAAAAAGAGATGGAGGTATGTTAAAATATACCGACTATGATATTGTTTTTAGTGAAATACCGAATGAGGTTACGTTGGCAATTAACTTGTCCAACTGCCCTCACCGGTGTAAAGGCTGTCATAGTCCACAACTTCGAGAGGATATTGGAGAAGAATTGAACGAGAAATCTTTAGAAGCAATCTTAAAAGCCTACGAAGGAATGGTTACTTGTGTTTGTTTTATGGGAGGAGATGCTGCTCCTACTGATGTTGATAGATTAGCAACTTTTGTAAAAAAAGAGTGGAATCTAAAAACAGGTTGGTATTCTGGTTGTGATGAGATTTCAAAAGAAGTTTCTGTTGAAAATTTTAATTTTATTAAAATAGGTGGATATAATTATAAATTAGGTCCACTTAATAGCAAAACGACCAATCAACGACTTTATAAAATAGATAACTTTGTATTAAATGATATCACTTTTCAAATGCAGAAAAGATAAATATTAAAATTAAATATTTAAAAAACAGAAGAGATTACCATATTGGATAATCTCTTCTGTTTTTTTGCTGTTTTTGAGGTTCGTGTTATCTTCTTCGGGTACGAGACCTTCTTGGAGACCTTGAACGATTGTTATTTGAGCTTCTACTTTTACGAGAAACAGATGAATTGTTTCTATCTCTGCTGACTCTTTCTCTTTTTATTCTTTCTCTGTTATTGTGACTTCTATTAGAGCTTCTTTTTACTCTATCTCTGTTGTTATCAGAAGTTCTTCTATCTACAGAGTAAACTCTATTGCCCCTTCTGTGTCTATCTACTTTTGTTGTGTTGTGATTAGCTCTTGTTGGAGTTGTTCTTTTCCGAACTTCTCTTTGTTGTGGAACAGTTATATAGCCTCTACGGTGTTCTCTTTGTGGAGCAGTTACGTGATTTCTACGAACTCCTCTATCTCTAGTAACGTGATTTCTGTTTGCTCTTTGACTTCTTTGGTTAACATTAGAATGTCTATGGACATCGTTTGTGTTTCGTCTTGTAACGGTTTTAGTATGACTACGACCATTATTTGCTTGTGAACGTCTTTGAATATTATGTACTTGTGAACGTCTACCTTGGTCTAAGTCTCTACGATTAACAACGTTGTTAGCTTTGTTTCTATTAGCAAAAGAACGTCTAGGATTAGCCATTTCATAATCTCTTCTACTTATATTACTGCTCATTCTGTTATAGTTCTCACTGCGAATGCTGTTATAATAGTTGTATCTAGTCTGACTATTATCTACAAAAACATTGATATTTTGAACGTAAACATTAGGAGCGTATGGAGTGTAAGGTCTGTAGTAAGTTGGATAGTATCCCCAATAATAAGGAGAACTCCAACTTCTGTAACTACTACTCCAGAAGAAAGAGAAGATAGGAGGTCTATATGTGAATAGAGGTTCTATGATGTAATTTTCTCCATATACATAAGGATTTCCGATAACTTGTAAATAGACTCTAGAACTTTTTCTACGCTCTAAAACAATTGATGCTACATCTTGATAAACATCATAATCAAGTACTGCTTGTAATACCACTAAATTTGTGTATCTCTCTCTTGTTTCAACAACTCTTAAGTAGTCCACTTGACCGTCATTGTTTAAGTCAAGGTTGTTGATTCTGTTGTCATAAGAGTTGATTCTTCTTTCGAATTCTTCTAAATCTCTTGAATTGGCAAAAATTTCAGAAACGGCTCTAAGGTCTAAATTGTAACTAATATCTGCACTTTCGGGTCTTATTTCTACTTCATTGGGGACACTCGTATAAGTGTTTTCGTATTGTCCGTAGGATGTTGTTTTGCAAGAAGTAATCAGTAGTGTAACAAGCATTACTACTGAAAATTTAATTATTTTTTTACTCATAATCATTTATTTATATTTTGTTATAAAATGTTTTCGAATTAATGAAAAGTGAATTTACAATATCTAAAATACAATATTTATGCCAAAGGTACATAAAAATTTTGATATAATATCCATTGTTCTATAATAAAAGAAGAAAATAAGTCTTCTCTTTTTAGTTTCTCATTTAAAAACATTATTTTTGCCGATTGAGAATAAATTAAATGGAATAAATAGATGAAAAGAACAAAAATAGTAGATGCTTTAAAAAGTACTGATTTTGGCAAAGAGATAAACATTAGAGGTTGGGTTAGAACTCGTAGAGGAAATAAAAATGTGAACTTTATCGCGTTAAATGACGGTTCTTGTATGGGAAATATTCAGATAGTGGTTGATTTAAGCCAATTTGATGATGAACTGTTAAAGCCGATTACGACAGGTGCTAGTATTAGCGTTACCGGAACATTGGTGGAGTCGCAAGGAAAAGGTCAGACTGTAGAAGTACAAGCCAAAGATATTTTAGTATATGGTGGTGCAGATACAGAAACTTACCCACTGCAAAAGAAAGGACACACGCTTGAGTTCTTGCGAGAAATAGCACATCTTCGTCCTCGTACGAATACTTTTGGAGCCATTTTCCGTATTCGTCATCATATGGCGATGGCAGTACACAACTTTTTCCACGAAAATGGATTTTACTACTTCCATACTCCTATTATTACTGCTTCTGATGCAGAAGGAGCAGGTCAAATGTTTCAAGTGACAACGCTTGATTTAAAAGAGACTCCAAAATCAAAAGATGGAGAGGTTGATTTCAGTGAAGATTTCTTTGGAAAACCTGCTAACTTAACTGTTTCAGGACAATTGGAAGGAGAGTTAGCCGCGTTGGCTTTGGGAGCTATTTACACTTTTGGCCCTACATTTAGAGCCGAAAATTCAAATACACCACGTCACTTGGCAGAGTTTTGGATGATTGAACCGGAAGTTGCATTTATCGAAATAGAGGAAAATATGCAGTTGGCAGAGGACTTTATCAAGTATTGTATCAATTGGGCATTGAACAACTGTATGGAAGATTTGAAATTCTTAAACGATATGTTTGATAAAGAACTTATCGAGAGATTGAAATCGGTTGTTGAGAATGATTTTGTTCGTTTGAGTTATACTGAAGGGGTTGAAATTTTGGCAAAAGCAATGGCTGATGGCGAGAAATTTGAGTACAAAGTTTATTGGGGAGCAGACTTACAGTCAGAACACGAACGTTATTTGGTAGAAAAACATTTCAAAAGACCTGTTATCTTGACTGACTATCCAAAAGAGATAAAAGCGTTCTATATGAAACAGAACGAAGATGGAAAAACGGTACGAGCAATGGATGTTCTTTTCCCAAAAATTGGCGAAATTATTGGAGGGTCTCAACGTGAAGAGGATTTGGAAAAACTAAAATCTCACGCTGCAAAAATGGGAATTCCGGAAAAAGATATTTGGTGGTATTTGGATACGCGTCGCTACGGAACTGTTCCACACGCAGGATTTGGATTGGGCTTTGAACGCTTAATGCTGTTTGTGACAGGAATGACTAATATCAGAGACGTAATTCCATTCCCAAGAACACCTAAAAATGCAGAATTTTAGAAGGACGGCTATTTTAACTTTGACAGAAAAAAGATAAAAATCAGAGGACAAAAGATATAGAAACCTTATGTTTGTTTCTTAAAAAGCTATTTAGACGTTAAACTTTATGCGGTTTAAGTTTTCCACACTTGCGGAATTGGTGAATCACAAGTAAGGCAGGTTTTCCGCACTTGCGGAATTGATGATTCACAAGTAAGGTAGGTTTTCCGCACTTGCGGAATTGATGATTCACAAGTAAGGTAGGTTTTCCGCACTTGCGGAATTGATGAATCACAGGTAAGGCAGGTTTTCCGCACTTGCGGAATTGATGAATCACAGGTAAGGCAGGTTTTCCGTACTTGCGGAATCGATGAATCACAAGTAAGGCAAGTTTTCCGCACTTGCGGAATCGATGAATCACAAGTGCAGCATTTGTCTAATCAGCAAGTTACACATTTATCATTGATTAGAAAAGAAGAAGTAATTTTGGTCGTTTGTTCTTCGTTTATGAGGTATTTTTGTTGTCTTTGTGATGTACATAGTAATCAAAGTAATCTATTAGAAAGAAAAACATTTAATGATTAAATAACAAAATAATTAAAGAATAATAAAAAATGAAACAAAAGATTTTAGCACTTGTGCTTATTGCGATGTCGATAAATTTGTCGGCAACAGACGTTAAAAAAGAGAAAAACGACACGCTGATTTTTACCACTGTCGTAGAGAATAAAATTACACCCATAAAAGACCAAGCCCACAGTGGAACTTGCTGGTCATTCTCAGGGTTAGGTTTTTTTGAATCGGAAATACTTCGAATCGGAAATGGTGAAGTTGACCTTTCAGAAATGTTCGTTGTAAATCACTCTTACAAAGATAAAGCAGATAAGTATGTAAGAATGAACGGACAAATTAACTTTTCTCAAGGTGGTTCTTTTTATGATGTGTTGTATGTTTTGAAACACTACGGAATTGTTCCTGAAAAAGAGATGACAGGATTAAACTACGGAGAGAAAAGACACAATCATAGCGAGTTGGCAAAAATTTCCAAATCGTTTGTGCAAAATATTGTAAAAAATCCTAATGGAAAACTTTCTACCGTATGGAAAAAAGCGTACCACGGGATTGTGGATGCTTATTTGGGAGAACTTCCTAAAACATTTACTTACGAAGGAGTGGAATATACGCCAAAATCATTTGCGAAACATTTAGGGTTAGATATGGACGACTATGTTTCTTTGACTTCTTACACACATCATCCGTTTTATTCAGAGTTTGCTCTTGAAATTCCCGATAACTGGCGTTGGAGTTTATCGTACAACTTGCCTTTGAATGAGTTTGAAGAGGTGTTTGATTACGCTTTGAAAAATGGTTATACCATTGCGTGGGGTTCTGATGTGAGCGAAAAAGGTTTTACAAGAAACGGAACCGGACTTCTTCCTGAAACAGATGAAACAGTTCTTGAAGGTACAGACCAAGCAAAATGGTTGGCTACTCAAAAAGGAAAAAGAAAGTATGAGATAAAAGGAAAAGTAAAAGAACAAACGGTAACACAAGAATCTCGTCAAAAAGCATTTGATAACTATCAAACAACAGACGACCACGGAATGCAAATTTTTGGTATAGCCAAAGACCAGTACGGAAAAGAGTATTATATGGTAAAAAACTCGTGGGGTACAAAAAGTAAATACAAAGGAATTTGGTATGTAAGTAAAACATTTGCTTATGCTAAAACAATGAATATCCTTGTACATAAAAAAGCGATTCCTAAGAAAATCCGCAAAAAATTAGGATTGTAAAATTCTTAAAATAAAAAGAGAAAATCCCTATATTTATCAAGTATGGGGATTTTTTTGGAAAGATTAATAAAAAAAGTCCAAACAGCATTTGTTGTTTGGACTTTTTCTCTAGTTGCGGAGGCCTGACTCGAACAGACGACCTTTGGGTTATGAGCCCAACGAGCTACCACTGCTCCACTCCGCGATTTAATTGGACTGCAAAGATATGCTTTTTTTTTATAATTAGCAAAATATTTTCTTGATTTTCCTTTATGTTCGCTTAATTTGACATTGAAAAACAGATTTTACCAATAAATAAATGGCATATCTTCACAAAATAACTACTTTTGTAACTGAAATGCAGAAAATAGAAAAAATAACAACAGAAGATGGCTCCCACTCTTTTTATGTTCCTCAAATAGATGAACATTATCATTCTCACAAAGGAGCCATTCAGGAGTCACAACATATCTTTATTGGAGAGGGATTGTTAAAACACCCAAAAAGAGATTTGAATATCTTGGAAGTGGGATTTGGAACGGGATTAAATGCATTTCTAACCTATATAACAGCCCCAAAACATAAAAAAAGAGTTCGTTATGTCGGTTTAGAAAAATATCCGTTGGGGTGTTCGCATATACAGAACTTAAATTATGCTGAATTAATAGATAGTGGAGAAAGAGAAACTTTTGAAAGACTTCACACAGTTGAATGGAATCAATCTGTTCAAATTTCAGATTTCTTTGAATTAAAAAAGAGGTCGGTTGATTTTACGCAGGTCGAATTGGAAGAACAGTTTGATGTTGTTTATTTTGATGCATTTTCACCCGAAAAACAACCTGAGATGTGGAATGAAAATGTATTTGAAAAAATCTATCATCATACCAACCCCGATGGTGTTTTAGCAACTTATTCGGTAAAAGGAGTTGTTAAAAGAGCATTAAAAAGTGTTGGCTTTCAGGTGGAAAAACGTCCGGGACCTCCGGGAAAACGAGAAATATTAGTGGCGATAAAAAAGTAAGAAAAATGGAACAAGAACAGAAAACAATATATTCAGAACCGGCAATAGAGTTTGTGAAATCTGCCGTTGAAACTTGTTTGATTTTAGAACAAGCAGGACAAACCACAAGAGAAGACTTTGTGGAAAAAATGACAAAAGTTCTACCGTTAGTTTATCTTAAACTGTTAGTCATTAGAGAGATGCCTCTTTCTGTTGTTGATGGATTTAACGAGCGATTTGTTACAGAGAATGATTATCTATTTGTGAAAAATGGTATAGAAGTTTTGCTTGGAGAAGACGACCTTTTTTTAGAGGTTTTTCATCCCGATATGCCTTATAGTGATACGCCTATAGCTGTTACTATTTCCGAAAATCTGGCAGATATCTATCAGGAATTGAAAGAAATGGTGGCAAGTTATCGCATTGGCGAGGAACAGGTTATGGAAATGGCATTGTATGAGTGCGTTGAAGCATTCTCGGAACATTGGGGCAGAAAACTATTGAATGCTCTACGAGCGATACACAATATTCAATTTGGAGAAAAAGATGATGAAATGGAGGGTGGAGATAGAGAGTTGAACCAGACTGTAAACCGAAACGATTTTTTCGATTTTTTAAATGAAGAATAAGTAGTTATGTATCCATCAAATATATCGAAAGAAGAATTAAATACACTTCCCAAAGAGGATTTCAAAGGTAAGATAGTAGTTGTTGAAAATAGTGAACAAGTTAAACAAGCATTTGAGGTGCTGAATCAACAGACTGTTGTTGGGCTTGATACGGAGACAAAACCTGCTTTTAAGAAAGGTGTTTTTCACAAAGTTGCGTTATTACAGATTTCAACAGATGATATTTGTTTTCTTTTTAGACTGAATAAAATTGGTTTCCCTCAGCCCTTGATAGACTTTTTTTCTAATAAAAAAATAATCAAAATAGGATTGTCGTTAAAAGATGATTTGAGAAGTCTTAATAAACGTAAGAAAATCAACCCTCAGAATTTTATTGACATTCAGTCTATTATTAAAGAGTATGGTGTCTTGGAGTTAGGGTTGCAGAAAATATATGCTATTCTTTTTGGTAAAAAAATATCCAAAAAAGAGAGATTAAGCAACTGGGAAAATGGTAAACTCACCGAAAAACAAAAAAAATATGCTGCAATAGATGCTTGGTCTGTGCTAAAAATTTACCAAAAACTGTTAAAATCAGAGAAGATTAACGGTGTCGAATCTTAATTAAACGATTGATTTGGCATAAATATTGTGAACTTGAATTTTAAAAGCAAAAAAGAGTAAAAGTTATTCTATTTCTTGTAATTTTATGACATAAATAGAGTAAATAAAGTTATTAGGTCGCATATTTTTTGTTATTTATAACTTTTTGTTTATTTTTGCATTCTAATATTAACATAAAAATAATGCCTATTGCCCATTTTTACTTTTTATAAACATTAAAATAAAGTAGCAATGAAAAATTTATGTCAATTAGCCGATGATAAGTTGGTGCGTTTGTACATAGACGGCGAAAATAGAGCTTTTGAGGTATTATTAAAACGTTATAAATCCAAAGTTTTTACTTATATCTATCTGATTGTTCGCAATAACGAACTGGCAGAAGATATTTTCCAAGAAACTTTTATAAAAGCAATTAATACTATTCAGCGTGGTAAATATACCGAATCGGGACGTTTTCTATCGTGGATAAACAGAATAGCACACAATCTTATTATTGACTATTTTAGAAAACAGAAAAATGAAAATACCTTTTCCACTGATGGTTTGGAATATGATTATGTGAATAATTCAGAGTATGTAGAAAAAAGCGTTGAAGATGTTATTAGTAATGAGCAAGTGCTTAAAGATGTAGTACATTTGGTCGATTTTCTTCCACAAAACCAACAAGAAGTGGTCAGAATGCGTTTCTTTGAGGAGTTGAGTTTCAAAGAGATAGCAGAAAGAACAGATGTTAGTATCAATACAGCACTTGGAAGAATGAGATATGCTTTGTTGAATATGCGAAAAATCGCTTTAAGCAACGATTTGAAGTTAGAATTGAAATAAAAATTTATTTTGATATACGATTTCAAAAAAGCGTTCGTTTGATAAGTAGAATATCAAATAAAACTATCAAACAAATGCCTATGAATAAAAATTCTACATCTTATTATTACAGTATTCAACAAATAAAAAAACACAACAAAGCGACAACAGATTTTACTCCGTCAGATAAGACGATAAATGAAATTCTTAAATATGCCAACTTTCATAAAACGGCAAAAATGTCAAAAAATGTATTTGTTGATTACTCATTAAATTAATTATACAAAATAATTAAAAAGAAGCCTAAAACGGCAAAGTAAAAAGAAAAGAGAAAGAGAGCGTATATGCTCTCTTTTTTTGTTTTTAGAAGAAAAAGAAGGTTAAATTAATTCTGTTTTAGTGCTATTTTTGAGGTAGATAAACAAAAATCAAAACAATTAAAGAATTTTTTCCGTAATTATTTTTTATAACGAAAAAATATATTACTTTTGTAACCGTAAAAAAGAAATAAATAATTTATTCATTAATATAAAACTATTCATATGGCAAATTTAGATTTAAGCAAGTATGGTATTAAGGACGTAAAAGAAATCGTTTATAATCCATCTTACGAACAATTGTTTGAGGAAGAAATGAATCCTAATTTAGAAGGATTTGAAAAAGGTAAATTAACTGAACTTGGTGCAGTAAATGTAATGACTGGTGAGTTTACAGGACGTTCTCCTAAGGACAAATATATTGTAAAAGACGATGTAACAAAAGATACTATCTGGTGGACATCCTTAAAAGCAAATACAGCAGAACAACTTTCAGGAAAACGTTTGTTTGTAATTGACTGTTATTGTGGTGCAAACCCTGATACTCGTCTAAAAGTACGTTTTGTAATGGAAGTTGCTTGGCAAGCACACTTTGTAAAAAATATGTTTGTTCGTCCATCAGAAGAAGAATTGAAAGATTTTGAACCTGATTTCGTAGTAATGAACGGTTCTAAAACATCAAACAAAAAATGGAAAGAACACGGATTAAATTCAGAAGTTTATACTGTATTTAACTTAACTGAAAAAATGCAAGTTATTGGTGGTTCTTGGTATGGTGGTGAA
>PDWI01002125.1_pt1 | contig 30338 bp, 24 predicted proteins | sample 1430891 | NCBI WGS metagenome assembly PDWI01 (sample SAMN01162508, study PRJNA174530) | Oral metagenome, whole genome shotgun sequencing project. | biome: Marine environment; feature: Marine mammal; material: Swab sample of the gingival sulcus; isolation source: swab sample of gingival sulcus... | reverse complement strand
AAAAAAAAACTTAATAAACAAATTAATTAAGACATTAAATAATCAATTCTCCATAGTTTAAAGCTATCACAATACAACTAGAACAGCCTTTAGACATACTTATAAGTAGCGAGAAAGAAAGAAAGAAAGAAAGAAAGAAAGAAAGAAAGAAAACTTTTGACAAATTACTCCGAGCGACTAATGAAGACTAGCAACTTCTCCACTCCTCAGCAAAAGCAAGCAACTTATTCACTCAACAAAATCCTACATCTCCTCACACAATCCTTGTCAATTATTGCGATTTATAAGCTCAAAACTTGTAATTTATTATGATTTCCAGAGCGAAAATACGTCAATTATTGCGATTTTCAAGCTCAAAACTTGTAATTTATTGCGATTTATACTTTATCTTTGCCTAAAAAAGAGAAAATATTATGTTAGAAAAAAGACAATTAGAAACAATTCTGAGCGACCAACTCGAAGACCTCGAGAACAATAGACGACAACAGTTCTGCTTTAGAAAAGAAGAACTGCTTATTGACCTTACAAGTCCACAAGCTCAGGTCGTCATTGGCGTAAGACGAAGTGGCAAATCAACACTTTGTTTTAATGCTCTAGAACGTGCAGCGGTCAAATATGCCTATGTGAACTTTGACGATGAAAGATTGAGCAATCTCTCGGCAGAAGACCTTAACGATCTGCTAGAAGTTTTGTACAAGATAAATAATGACTTTAACTATCTTTTCCTTGATGAAATACAAAATATAGAAGAGTGGTATCTATTTGTCAATCGTTTGCTACGAAAGAAAATGCACGTTATCATTACGGGGTCAAATGCCAAGCTCTTGAGTGGCGAACTAGCAACACACTTGACGGGGAGAAGTCATACGATTGCTCTATATCCTTTTTCTTTTAGAGAGTATTGTGAGTTCAAACAAGTTGATTTCTATAAGCAATCTACAAAAGGCATCGCTCTAAGAAGAAAACTCTTTGATGAGTACCTAAAGATAGGAGGCTTTCCCGAATTAAACCTCATCAGCAACCTGTTTGACTATATCAACGAATTAGTGCAGAGTATCATTAAGCGAGACATACAGCAACGCCATAAGATATATTTTGAATCTACATTTGAGGAGCTTACACAACATCTGCTTAATGAAGCTCCTACAATTCTTGTAGATGCTAAGTTGAGTAATCTATTCAACATAAAGTCAGATCAGACAACAAAGAATTACATCTCTTATCTGAAGCAAGCTTACCTTCTCATAGGAGTAAAAAAATATAGTGCGAAAAGTAGAATGAGAGTTACAAGAGAAAAAGTTTATCCTATAGATGTGGCTCTGATGAATAATAGGAGTAATGCTTTCTCTGGTGAGAACTTGGGCTGGCGACTAGAGACAATTGTCCTAATCGAATTGCTACGAGAAGCCAAACCTAGAGCCTTAGACATATACTATTACGCTGATCGTTCTGGAGAGTGTGATTTTGTAGTCTGTCGTGGTAGGCAAGTTATCCTTTCGGTGCAAGTGAGCTATGACATCAGCCAGCCCAAAACATACAAACGTGAGCTTGCAGGCTTAGCTTTAGCGAAACGCAAACTGCATTGCAATCGTTTGTTGTTGCTAACGGATCACGTTTATGATGATGTAGAGTTCGGCGAAGATAAGATTGCCATACGTCCAACGTATGACTTCCAAGCATCAGATTGGCTAGAATAAGCCAATGCTCCTTATTTATATTTAGATTATATAAGAAAGCTATCACGGCTGTACCGATGGTACAGCCGTGATAGCTTTTATGTTGAAAGGAGAAAGACTAGTGAGCCTTTGGTTGGTAAGGCAAGTGAGAGCCGTGAAGCGTTAGCTTTAGCTTACTATCGCTGTTTTTCTTATAGACAAAAGTATATTCTACCTTCACTTCATCGCCACCCTTAGCTGGTGTGAAGTAATAGTTACCCATAGCATAAGCTACATTACCCTCAATCGTTGTTCCAATATTCTCAAAGCGAACCTTTGACCAAGGTTTAATAGCAAAGCCGTGATCCTCTGGATAGTTCTTATCGCCTGCTACAAAATAAGACAAAGCCCCCGCAAAGTCTAGACGGAACTGCTTCTGGCTAGCCATCGTTGGCTTAAACAAGACAAGTCCTTTATCATAGTTGTAGAACTTCTTGATATGCTCTTCGGCTGCTGCCTTGTAGTCGCCCTTTTCGCTGAATACCTTACCGATATGCACGATGCCTTCGCCCCAAGCCTCTTGTGCTTGAGCCACCTCTTGAGCAGTTATTGCTTCTTGAGGTGTTACCTCCTCTTGGCAACAGCTTGTCTGTTCTACACAGCAACTATCCTTGTCTGACTTATTAGAGCCTGAGCAAGAAGCAAAGCTAAAAGTAAAGCTAGCCGATAGAGCTAATAACAGTAATTTGATTTTGTGATTCTGTGTCATAATCTGATTTGTTTTAATTGTGAAATTATTAATTCTTTCTGTTAAGGTACAGCTTTTTGTCCGCTTGTGCAAGTTCGGGGAGCTATTTGGATATATGTTGGGGAAGTTGTATCTTTGAATTATGAAAAATAACTTAGACTTGATAAGCTCCTAGCTGTCAAGTCTTTTTTTTATTATGAGCCACGACAGGCAGTCATTCATTAAAGTCGGTGCGACCAACTGCTTAGCTTGAGCTCAGAAGTTAAAAAGATTGTCCTCGCATTCTGAAAAATGCGAGGACAATCTTTTTTATTTGTAGGACAAACTTTCTGACATCTCAGCTCAATATTTTTTATTCTCAGCTCAAAGCCACGAGCCGTGAGGAACGTTCTTCAACTTTTCAGCTCAAGCTCAAATATCGTAGCTTCTTTTCCGCCCATCGTAACTCACGACAATGGAAAGTATGCTAGATATCATAAAAAATTAGTAACATTAAGTGACAGTTATTGACTTCTAAATTGAGATAAAAATGATGAGAGAAATTAAACTTTTTCTCAAAAACAAGCAATTCTCACGTCTTCTCCGCCCAATAATCAAAGATTAAGCAAGTTAATATTATGCTGAATAGTATAAATAAATTATCTTTGTATCTATAACTTATTTAAGACAATATTTCATCAATGTTAGTAGAAATGGTTAAGTCTAAGATTCATCGTGTAAGCGTTACCGAAGCGAATCTTGATTATATCGGTAGTATTACTATCGACGAAGCCCTTATGGAGGCTGCTAATATCCTAGAAGGGGAAAAAGTACAAATCGTGAATAATAACAACGGAGCAAGGCTGGAGACCTACACCATCAAAGGAGAACGCAATTCGGGTGTCATCTGCCTCAATGGAGCTGCCGCACGACACGTGCAACGTGGCGACATCGTCATCATTATGGCTTATGCGATGATGGATTACGAAGAAGCAAAGACCTTCAAGCCAAGTGTCGTATTCCCTGATACTAAAACAAATAAATTGATAGACTAAAGCCCTAAGGCTAGTCCCTAAAATAAAATAAAGATGTTTGACAATCTAAGTGAAAGACTGGAACGCTCCTTCAAAATACTCAAGGGGGAGGGTAAAATTACCGAGATTAACGTAGCGGAGACGCTTAAAGATATTCGTCGTGCCTTGATAGAAGCCGACGTAAACTACAATGTAGCTAAGAGCTTTACTGAAACAGTAAAAGAAAAAGCTCTAGGACAGAACGTGCTTACTGCCGTTCGCCCTGGAGAGTTGATGATCAAAATCGTTCACGATGAGCTAGCCCTATTGATGGGCGGTAAGTCAGCGGACTTGAATATCAAGAATTCGCCTGCAATCATCTTGATGTCAGGCTTACAAGGTTCGGGTAAGACAACAATGTCGGGTAAATTAGCTAACCTACTAAAGACAAAACAAAACCGCAAGCCTATGCTCATCGCAGGAGACGTCTATCGTCCTGCTGCCATTGAGCAGTTGAAAGTTCTTGCTGGGCAGATCGGTGTACCTGTCTTCTTTGACCTTGACAGCAAAGACCCAGTGGACATTGCTAGACGTGGTATTGCCGAAGCTAAAGCTCAAGGCTGCGACCTAATCATCGTCGATACTGCTGGTCGTCTAGCCGTAGATGAAGAGATGATGAAGGAAATCTCTAATATCAAATCAGCTATCAAGCCTGACGAAATCCTATTCGTAGTGGACTCAATGACAGGTCAAGATGCTGTAAATACGGCTAAGGAGTTTAACGACACACTTGACTTTGACGGCGTAGTCTTGACAAAGTTAGACGGTGATACTCGTGGTGGTGCTGCTCTATCAATACGCACAGTTGTTGATAAGCCGATCAAATTCATCGGTACAGGCGAGAAGATGGAAGCTCTAGATGTCTTCCACCCAGATCGTATGGCAGATCGTATCTTGGGTATGGGAGACGTCGTTTCACTTGTGGAGCGTGCTCAACAGATCTATGACGAAGAGCAAGCCCGCAAGCTAGAAGCTCGTATCGCTAAGGATCAATTTGACTTCAATGACTTCCTTGCTCAGATCAATCAAATTAAGAAAATGGGTAATATCAAAGAGCTAGCCTCTATGATACCTGGTGTAGGGAAAGCTTTGAAAGATGTAGATATTGATGACAATGCTTTCAAGAGCGTAGAGGCTATTATCTACTCTATGACACCTGAGGAGCGTAAGAAACCTAGTATCATTGATGGACGTCGTCGCAAACGTATCGCTGACGGTAGTGGTACTCAAGTGCAAGATGTCAATAAGCTCATCACTCAATTTACTCAAATGAGAAAGATGATGAAGAAGGTACAAGGTTTCTCGGGTAAGATGCCAAAAATGCCTAAGATGCCTAAGTTCGGCGGAAAATTTGGATTTTAGTCCTAAGACCAAAAGAAAATAAATCCAATACAATGAAGGTGTATATAATATAGAGTACATTATGCAAGAGAATATAACAGAAGTAAATAACGAAGAGAAGAAGAGTCTCAATTTTATTGAGCAGATTGTAGAGAACGACCTAAAGAATGGCAAGAATGGAGGACGCTTGCAAACACGTTTCCCACCTGAACCTAACGGCTACCTACACATAGGACACGCCAAAGCCATCTGTATGGACTTCGGTATCGCTCAGAGATATGGAGGTGTTTGTAACCTTCGCTTTGATGATACTAACCCTATCAAAGAAGATACACAGTATGTAGATGCGATACGTGAGGACATCCAATGGTTGGGCTTCCAATGGGGAGAGGAGTTCTACGCTTCGGATTATTTTGATAAGCTATATGCTTTTGCAGTAGAGCTGATCAAGAGAGGACACGCCTACGTTGATGAGCAGAGTGCCGAAGAGATTGCCAAGCAAAAAGGAACTCCTACACAAGCAGGTATAGAAAGTCCTTATCGTAATCGTCCTGTAGAGGAGAGCCTTGACCTATTTGATAGGATGAATAAGGGCGAATTTGAAGAGGGTGCAATGATCTTGCGTGCTAAAATAGATATGGCTTCGGATAATATGCACTTCCGTGACCCTATCATCTACCGTATCATCAAGACAGGACACCACAGAACTGGCAATAAGTGGAATGTATATCCTATGTATGACTTCGCACACGGACAGAGCGACTTCTTCGAGGGCGTTACACACTCTATCTGTACGCTAGAGTTTGTCGTACATCGTCCTTTGTATGACTACTTCGTAGAGCTATTGAAGACTGACGACTATCGTCCTAATCAGTTTGAGTTTAACCGCCTGAACCTAACCTACACAATGATGAGCAAGCGTAAGCTATTGCAACTAGTGGAAGAAGGCTTAGTGGCAGGCTGGGATGACCCTCGTATGCCTACTATTAGTGGACTTCGTCGTCGTGGCTATACACCTGAAGCAATCAGATCATTCATTGATCGTATCGGTTATACTAAGTATGAAGGTACAATAGATATGTCTCTGCTAGAGCATAGCATTCGTGAGGACCTTAACAAGCGTGCGACACGTGTCTCTGCTGTCCTTGACCCAATCAAGCTAATCATCAGCAACTATCCAGAGGGTCAGACAGAAGAAATGTCATTCATCAACAACCCTGAGGAAGAGAACTCTGGCAAGCACACAGCTATCTTCTCTCGTGAGCTATACATCGAGCGTGATGACTTTATGGAAGACGCTCCGAAAAAATATTTCCGCCTAAGTGAAGGCAGGGAAGTTCGCTTGAAGGGTGCGTATATCGTTAAGTGTACTGGATGCAAAAAAGATGAGAATGGCAACATCACTGAAGTTTATGCCGAGTACGATCCACAAACACGCAGTGGTATGCCTGAAGCGAACCGCAAAGTCAAGGGTACTATTCATTGGGTTTCGTCAGTGGATAGCCTAGAGGCAGAGGTACGATTGTATGATAGACTCTTTAATGATGAAAATCCAGCAGGAGTAAAGGACAAGACACTTGCCGAACTTATCAACCCAGAGAGCTTGAAAGTCATCAAGAATGCTCGCATAGAGCGATTCTTAGCCGAGGCTAAGCTAGGAGAGTCGTACCAATTCCAACGTATTGGTTACTTTACACTAGACAAGGACGCTACAGCAGAGCAACTAGTCTTCAATAGAGTCATTGGCCTACGTGATAGCTGGAAAAAGATCAGCAAGTCGTAGTATTTATTGACCTTTTAACATTTCAAGATGTTAGAATCATTTGATTTTATCAAGGAGATCCTTCATCAACTTGATTACTTTTGGGTAACGGTTTTGATGGCTATAGAAAGTTCATTCATACCATTCCCTAGTGAGGTTGTAGTTCCACCTGCGGCATACAGAGCTGCAGGTGGTAGCCTTAATGTTTGGCTCGTCATTCTGTATGCTACACTTGGCTCGGATATAGGAGCATTGGTCAATTATTACCTAGCTCGTTATCTTGGACGTCCTATTGTCTATCGCTTTGCTGATAGTCGTTTGGGGCATATGTGCTTATTATCTAAAGATAAAATAGTACAAGCCGAAGAGTATTTCAAGGATAATGGGGCAAGCTCTACTCTTATTGGTCGCTTGATACCTGGTATAAGACAGCTAATCTCTATCCCTGCAGGTCTTGCTCAGATGTCATTGGGCAAATTCCTACTCTACACAACTATTGGTGCTGGAGTATGGAATACTATTCTGGCAGGTATGGGCTATTACCTTGGGACTATTGTACCAGAAGAGGAACTTGTACCGACAGTTACCAAGTACAGCAAGCTCATCGGTCTAGTGATACTCTTATTAGTATTACTATTCCTTGGCTATAAATACTTCCTCAAACCACGTTTGAAACAAAAACAATAACAACAGTTACAAAGTCTTAAAATTTAGAATAAGAATATATAGTATTTAAATAATTATAAAAAACACGTAAAATGAAGAAATCATTACATTTACTAGGCTTGATTTGTAGCCTTATGGTAGTTAGTCTAGGCAATCTTTTTGCTCAGGAGGATAACATCATTAAGATGACAACGGAGAAAGAAGTTGGCGAAACAATTGTACTATCTATTGTTGGAGACAAATCTATTTGGATAGAGGGTGTCAAAGAAGAGAGATCTGTATCTAAAGGCTTTTGGGATGGACAGAGATATACTCTAACTGCTCAAACAATCATTCTACACGGAAATGTAAGAGGCTTTAGATGTGAAAAGAATCAAGTTACAGAGCTAGACGTAACAGCTTGCTCAAGCCTTACAGAACTTTGGTGCTGGGAAAATAAATTGACAAGCCTTGACCTTAGTAAGAACAGCAACTTACTTAGATTGAGATGTTCATCTAATCCACTCAAAACTTTAGATGTAAGTCATAATGAAAAGTTAGAGCGTCTTCACTGCGATAAGACAGGTCTAAACACAATTGACCTAAGCCACAACAAAGCTTTATTAAACCTACAATGCTCAAACAACCAACTCAATGAGCTAAATCTTAGTCAAAATACAGCATTGGAAGGACTATGGTGCTTCAACAACAAACTTAATTCTATCAACCTTAGTAATAATGTAGAGTTATTAGACTTGTCTGTTGCACACAACCAACTTAGCTCTTTGGATATAAGCAAGAATACTAAGCTTTATTCTTTGAACTGCGAAAACAATAAGCTTAGTTCTTTAGACCTAAGAAACAACCCTGACTTATATACATTAAATTGTAGAGGAAATAAGTTTAGCAAAAAAGCAATGTCAGATCTAATTATGACATTGAATGCAAATAATGATGACAAAACTTTCTACCCTATCTATACAGGTAAGAATAGAACTAATATCTGTACTCCAGAACAAGTACAAGAATTGAGAGCTAGAGGCTGGAAGGTTCAGAATGAAAGTGATGTAGCATTCATTGGAGATTACTATGGCGTAGAGGATAATAATTCGGAAACTACAGCAGTAGAGACTTTGGAACAAAAGATTACTTGCTACCCTAACCCAACAATTGACTTCGTTCGACTAGCTGGCTTGGAAGCTAATACATTAGTAAGTGTATATGCTATCTCTGGAGAGCTAGTTAATCAGCTTCGCTCTTCTGCAGATGGTCGTCTAATCTTAGACTTTAGACATTTAATGAAAGGCTATTACTTTATCAAAGCTAATGATCAAGTAATCAAACTACATCATAAATAGAAATAAGTTCATTTCTATAATCCCCTTGAAGTATTCAAATAACCCTTCCCACAGAGGTATATTTGAATACTTCTCATTTAGAATAGCTCTGTTATTATAAGCTAGATCAAATAAGAAATAAATATATGAATGCACGTGAATTAGCTATCGTACTTAACCCTCGTGAAGCGTACTGCTGTCATAATGATGAAATCAAACATTACTTATTAGATAGCCGTTCTTTCCTCACGGCTCAAGGAACAGTCTTCGTCGCTATCAAGACATCATCAGGAGACGGACATAAATATATAGATAAGGTCTATCGCTTGGGGGTGCGAAGCTTCATTATAGAGGAGAGCATTCAGCAATTTGTCAAAGAATACCCCAAAGCATCTTTTATCTCCGTAGAATCTTCAATCAAAGCTCTGCAAAAGGTAGCACAAGTTCACCGATCAGCTTTGATAGATAAAGAAGTTGTAGGGATAACAGGTAGTAATGGTAAGACCGTTGTCAAGGAGTTCTTAAATGAACTACTCTTCGGACACTTGCAGATCAAACGTTCGCCAGCCTCGTACAACTCACAGATAGGAGTACCCTTGTCTGTACTTTCGCTTGATGAGGAAATGAATCTCGGACTGATAGAGGCAGGTATCTCTGACCCCAATACTATGGATGCTCTGGAAGAAGTCATTCAGCCTACTATAGGTATCCTGACAAGTGTGGGGACGGCTCATATAGAACATTTCCAATCTCAAGAGGCTCTCCTAGAGGAAAAACTAAAGTTATTCCGTTCGTGCCGTAAGGTCTTCGCTCCATTAGATGAATTGCAAGACTACAGAAGCTTGGTGGATAAGCTCGTCTCTTGCTCGCTAGAGGGCTGGAGTAGCTTTGATGAGGAGGCGTTGCTCTATGTAGAGAAAATAGAGAAGCATAAAAGCAAAAGTTTGGTCTATGCCAAAATCAATAAGTTGGACTATAAGATCGTATTGCCTTTTGTTGATGATGCCAATATCTCTAATGCTTTATTAAGTTTAGTCTTTATAGCCTCTACCTATCCTCAATATCTAACAGAATGTATTGAGCAAGTGAAGGAATTGCAAGGTGTAGAAATGCGATTGGAGCTAAAAGATAGCTATGGACACAATACAATTATCAATGATGCTTACTCTTGTGATTTTGAGTCTCTAAGGATAGCTCTTGACTTCCAACGACGTCGCTGTCAATATAGCCAAATGCCAGCGGTAGTCATCCTCTCAGATATTATGCAGACAGGCTTGGATGAGGTGATACTCTACTCAAGGGTTGCTCGTCTCTTGGAATCTTTTGGTATTGTAAGGCTCTTTGCCGTGGGAGAGTCAATCAGCAAGCACAAAGAACTCTTCCAGTCTATCCCTGCTAGCTTCTATAATGACACAAACGAACTCATCTCGGCATCTGAACTCAAACAAATCAAGAGTAGCTGTATCTTGATTAAAGGAGCGAGAAAGTTCGCCTTTGAGAGACTCATCCGTTCGCTCTCGCTGATGGAGCATCAAACGACATTGGAAGTAAACCTCTCAGCTATTCGTCATAACCTTAATTATTACAAAGCTCTTCTACCTTCACAACATCCGCTCATCTGTATGATCAAAGCTGACGGCTATGGTTTAGGTGCGTTAGAGATAGCAAGGCTTTTGGAGGACTCACAAGTCAATTATCTAGCTGTAGCTCTCGCTGACGAAGGGAAAGCCCTAAGACTAAAAGGCATTCAAAGTCCTATCATTGTGATGAATCCTGAGATACTTTCGGCTGAAACGCTTTTTGAGTATCAGTTAGAACCTGAAGTCTATAGCCTAAAACTTCTACAGAGCCTTATCAAAGAAGCAGAGATTAGAGGCTTGGAAGACTATCCAATACACCTCAAAGTAGATACAGGTATGCACCGCTTAGGCTTTATGGCAGAAGATTTTGATTCTTTACTAAACTTACTAAAGCAGACAAAAAGTCTCAAAATAGCAAGTATCTTCAGTCATCTAGCTAGTGCTGATGATGAGCATTATGATCATTTTACACGTCAGCAAGCAAGTCTTCTAGAGACTTTTTATAAAAAACTTAGTGAAGAGCTAGGCATTAGTCCTCGTATGCACTTGCTTAATACGGCAGGTATTGAGCGATTCAACCAAGATTACGCTTATGATATGGTACGATTGGGCTTGGGGCTTTATGGTATTAGTCCAACACAGCAGACAGCACGTGAACTGCGAATGGTCGCTCGTCTAAGTTCAACAATACTACAAGTTAAGTCAGTCAAAGTAGGCGAAAGAATTGGTTACTCTTGTCGTGGTATTGCCGAGAGAGAGATGTTAATAGGTATTATACCAATAGGTTATGCTGATGGATTGCCTCGCTCTATGGGTAATGGAGCGTGGTCAATGCTCGTTAGAGACAAGCTCTGTCCAACGGTAGGAAACATCTGTATGGACACGGCTATGATTGACCTAACAGAAGTGCCAGAAATACAAGAAGGGGAGCGTGTAACAATCTTCGGAACAGAGGAGCTAAACGTGAATAAATTTGCCGAAGTAGCACATCTTATTAGCTATGAAGTCATCACAGGGCTATCTCAGAGGATAAAAAAAGTGTACTTATATGAATAGGGCTTTGTATTTCTCAATAAAATTTCGTAACTTTGCGAAGTTTTAAGCAACTTAACTGAAAAATGGAAGAACTAATACATAGTATTAACCTACACAAACTCGATGAAGGGGAACACCTCTTTGAGTATTGTCTAGATAATAAGTTCTTCGCAGCATTGGAGCAAGAAGAAATCTCTCAGGGAGAGGTTTACGTAACACTCAATATCAGCTATAGCAACGATACTTATCGCTTAAATATAGCTTATGATGGCTATATCATCGGACAATGCGACAGATGTCTCTCAGATCTTGAAATAGATGTAGATTTTGAAAGACTGCTACTGGTTCAGTTGGGAGCAGAATACAAAGAAGAGTCTGACGAACTAATCATCTTGCCAAAGAAAGAAGCTATCCTTCCTCTTGATTGGATTATGTACGAAGACTTGATACTAAGTCTGCCAATGCAACGCTTACACGAAGACACCGCTGATTGTGATCCTGAGATGATGTCTTATTACTCAAATATGTTAGTCAGCGATATACCTACAGAGGAAGTTGAAAGCGTAGAGAAAGATGAAGACGGTATAGACAAGCGTTGGGCTGGACTCAAAGAATTAAGAAAGAATTAATATAAAAAATAAAAAAAAGTTATGGCACACCCAAAACGAAGACAATCGAAAACAAGAACGGCAAAACGTCGTACTCACGACAAGGCATTAGCTCCAACATTAGCTAAATGTGCAAACTGTGGCGAATGGCACATCTTCCACACTGTATGTGGAGCGTGCGGTTACTATCGCGGTAAAATCGCTATCAGCACTGACTTGTCTCTATAAGGAATTATCCTTTAGAAGTATAGAAAAGTCCTTGGAGCTTATGCTCTAAGGACTTTTTTTCGTATCTTAGCAAAAGAGAAAAGAATTCAATTACTCTGATTTGAGATGTTTGAGACAATCAAGCTTGCACAAAATTAAAAATATGAGCAAACAAATAATATTAAAATTGTATATTTGTATTGTAATAGAAGAGAAATCTTTTCATAAAGGATAAAATATAAAATATAAATAATGAATAGAATCAATGCCGTCATTACTGGTACAGGAGCTTACCTACCAGAAGACAAACTAACAAATGCAGACCTTGAGAAAATGGTTGATACTAACGATGAATGGATAATGACTCGTGTCGGTATCAAAGAGCGTCGTATCCTTACAGACCCAGAGAAAGGGGCTTCTTACTTGGCAATCAAAGCTGTGGAGAATATGTTCCAAAAACATAACATAGACCCAACAACAGTTGATGGCTTAATCCTTGCGACAAACACTGCTGATTATCATTTCCCTACAACATCATCTATCGTAGCACACGAGACAGGTTGTGTCAATGCCTTTACTTTTGATCTATCATCAGCTTGCCCTGGTTGGCTATATGCTTTAGAAACAGGTGCTAACTACATCCGTTCGGGACGTTATAAGAGACTTGTCGTAGTGGCAACGGAGAAGATGTCTGCTGCTGTGGACTATACGGATAGAAACACTTCGCCATTATTTGGTGACGGCTCGGGCTGTGTACTTCTTGAACCTACAGAAGATGAATTAGGGGTGATGGATGCTCACTTCCGTACTGACGGCACAGGCAAAGAATTCTTGATCATGAAAGCTGGAGGCTCGGCAAATCCTGCTACAGCAGAGACTGTAGAAGCTCGTGAACACTTTGTCTATCAAGAAGGTGCTTCGGTATTCAAACAAGCCGTAAAAGGTATGTCTTCTAGCTGTCGTGAGGTGATGACTCGCAATGGACTGAAAGACTCTGACATCTCTTGGGTAGTGCCTCACCAAGCAAACCTACGTATCATTGATGCAGTTGCTCGTATGATGGCTGTACCTATGGAGCGTGTGATGGTAAACATTGAGAATTGTGGTAACACTAGTTCTGCCACAATCCCAATCTGCCTATGGGAGAACGAACACAAACTCAAGAAAGGCGACAACTTGATACTTACTAGCTTCGGAGCTGGCTTTACTTGGGGTTCAATCTACCTTAAATGGGGTTACGATACAGAGAAATAATATTGAATGAAAGAAAATAAACAAATACACCGTTCGGGATTTGTCAATATTGTAGGCAATCCTAACGTTGGCAAATCAACACTGACAAATCTTCTTGTCGGTGAAAGACTGTCAATCATCACATCTAAGGCTCAGACGACGAGACATCGTATTATGGGTATTGTCAATACTCCTGAGCTTCAGATCGTCTATAGCGACACGCCAGGAGTTCTTCGTCCTAATTATAAGTTGCAAGAGGAGATGCTCAAGTTCTCCGAGTCTGCTCTTGGTGATGCTGACGTGCTGGTCTATGTAACTGACCTCGTAGAGTCGCCAAATAAGAACGAAGAATTCTTGCAACGAGTAAGAAGTATTAAGTGTCCAGTCTTGTTAGTGATCAATAAGCTTGATCTTGGCAATCAGCAACAGCTGGAGGAGCTCGTCACTTACTGGCACGAACAGCTACCTAATGCTGAAATCATTCCTATCTCAGCACTTAATAACTTTAACATCTTGCCACTGAAGAACCGCATTGAGGAGCTAATCCCCGAGTCGCCACCATTCTTTGAGAAGGATACTCTGACTGATAGACCTGCTCGCTTCTTTGTTACAGAGATTATTCGTGAGAAGATTTTGCTATACTACCGCAAAGAAGTGCCTTATGCTGTGGAAGTCATAGTGGAGGAGTTCAAAGAGTCTGACAAGCAGATTAAGATACGTGCCATTATTGTCACAGAGCGAGAAAGTCAAAAAGGTATCATTATTGGACCAAAGGGAGTTGCCATTAAAAAGGTCCTTAATCTTGCCAAACAAGACCTTGAACGCTTTTTCCAAAAGGACATCTATATGGAGCTTGTCGTGAAAGTAGAGAAAGACTGGCGTAACCGAGATAAACTTCTACGTAACTTCGGTTATCAATTAGATTAGGCTAATTTTCATTCTAGCTGATAAAAAAAAGTAAAATAAATTAAAAAGCTAGTTTGAAGTAGCAAAACAACATATTTTAGGCATATTCGTAAAGAATAACATAAAAAAAGAACAAATTCATTTCTGAAAAACTACCTACTTATAGGTAGTTTTTCTTGTTTTAAGCTCAATTTATACCTACTATTTGGTAGTTTAGGAAAAACTTCTTAACTTTGCAAGTGAGAAAAGTAGTTAAATACGATTTATCACTTAAACAGTCTTGGCTTTTTCGGTGATAGTTTTTCGTGAGAAAGGCTAAAGCGGGCAGACATCAGAGTTTATTGTTTTTTCTCTGAAGTCATCAGTTCGAATGTAAATTCGATGAAAGTTAAGATGTTCAAGGTTTATTATTTGTAGTTTTTTAAGGTTTAACAAAAATAGGAGGGACTTGTCTCTCCTATTTTTGGTTTAAGGCTTCCTCTTTTTCCTTTAGTAGAAGACTATTTCTCATTGAAAAGTCTTAAACCTTGACATTAATTCTAGGCATATTGCCTAATCTTAGATAGAATACAAGGACAATTTTCCTCATTTTAGCTAATTTTTCATAATCTTGGAGCTTTTCTAAGACTAATTCTCAGATAAAAGCCAAATATTCCTCCAAGAAAATAAGGAAATATTTCGGTATTATAATATTTATGTTATCTTTGCTATAGAATTTACTTAGATTTCAATAAGACGAACTTAGCTTATCTAGGTTCAAAGATTTGAAGATAAGCAGAAAGAAGAAGATATTAATACAATACCATAATAAAAAATAAAAATACTATGTTACAAGAATTTACGCTCAATAGAGGTAGAGCTATCATTAACTTTACGTCTAAGTATTGTGACAACAGAAGAAAGATCCTTACTAGTTATGCTTTCTCTCGTGTTGTAGAATCATTTATGCTACACCTTAAAAAGGATAATCCTGTAGTATATGGAGCATTCATCGATGACTTTAAAAGCGATGACGACCTAATCCACGCATTTATGGAAGCAATCCGTTTCCTTAGTATCTGCGAAGTAGAAGAACTTATTGAGGTTAATAATAAGTACGCTGCTTTCTTTAAGGATAGAGACCTATTCATCGAACTTATTGAGCTTCTTTATGACTACTGGCGTCGTTTGGAGCGTGTTGCTGTCATCCACAACACTCGTATGGGAGAAGGTATGCAAAACGTTCGCTTCATCCAAGCTTACGAACTATTCAACGAACTTATCCTATCTATCTACCGCCGTACAAAGAACGTTGTAAACGGATATGTAAACAACGTATATCTTAGAACTGCTGCAGGTGTACACGCTGGGGTTATCCTTTATGATACACCTTGGAACTGCCCAGTAGAATACAAGGGACTTGCATCTATTCCATTCATCGGCACAATCGTTATCAACCCTCCTTACGTATCTTACACTAAGAAGAACACTCGTGACGGTATCTTTAACGAACACAAGTCAAACCCACTATCTCACATCATTCTTAACGAAGATGACTGGTTCTTATATCCAGCAAAGGTTGGTAACTTGCTTGCCTTCGTTTACTTCCACAAAGACTTTATGTGTCACGGTCTAGGACTTGCTAACTTGTTTGAGCTAGCTAAAACTGACGAGTACATCGGTAAGAAACCAGATATGATCTATGTATTCGGTTACGAAGATGGTCAAGAAGAGAAGAGAACATTCTACTACAAGGACAAAGTGAATGACATTATGGTTGGTTATGCTAACTACTGTGATGAGATTGACTACTTTGGTTATATGAAGAAGATGTTGCTTACACTTCACAACATCAAACAGATGGAACGTGGCAACTTGCCTATCCACGGTGCGATGGTAAATATTGTATTGAAGAACGGAACAGAAGCAAACATCGTGATTATGGGAGACTCTGGTGCTGGTAAGTCTGAAAGCTTGGAAGCATTCCGTACACTAAACGAAAAGTACATCCGTCATATGCGTATCATCTTTGACGATATGGGTTACCTACACTTCAACGAAAATGGTGAGATCCGTGCTTATGGTACTGAGATCGGAGCATTCGTTCGTACTGACGACTTAGATCCTACTTATGCTTTTGCTCAGCTAGATAAGGGTATCTACTCTAACCCTGACAAGGTGAATGCTCGTGTTACAATTCCAATCTCTACTTATGAGATTATCTCTAAGGGATTCCCTGTAGATTACTTCTTGTATGCTAATAACTACGAAGACAACAAGGATAAGATCAGCTTCTTCAAGGATGCTAAGTCTGCTATTCCTTGCTTCGAAGCTGGTGCTAGACGTGCTAAGGGTACTACAACAGAGAAAGGTTTGGTTACTTCATTCTTTGCTAACCCATTCGGTCCAGTACAAGAACAAGAACTTGCTGGTAGCTTGATTCAAGACTACTTCAAGGCAATGTTCAAGAGTGGTATCAAGGTTGGACAGATGCACACAGCTCTTGCTGTAGATGGACTAACTAAGGACGGTCCTCGTGCTGCTGCTGAAGAGCTATTCAGAATGATCAACTAAGACATTAGATTAATAATATTAGAAAAAGAGCCGTTGCCCTCGTGGTAACGGCTCTTTTTTTGTTGCGAGCTCAAACTACAGCTTAAAATTATCATAAAAAGCACTTAAAGATACATAATGAATACTTATCTTTGTAGTTAAAGCTAAAGAAATGTCTATAACGAAAGCAATTAAAGTAAACAAAGAAAAAGAAGGAAGTCTCAAAGCCAAATTCGGAGAGCAGTTCCACTACAGCCAACACTTTGAGCATATTGCTCAAGGTACGCTGATGGCAACATTACCTATGAAGCTAGAGGCGGTAGAAGAGGACAAGATCATCGCCACTATGCTTGTGGATGAACGCTCTTGCCAAACGATGGGCTGTCTTCACGGAGGGGCTAGTATGGCTTTTGCCGAAACGATTGGTGGCTATGGCTCATACTTACTCATACCTCCTCATCAGGCAGCGGTGGGCTTGCACATTGCTGGCAATCACTTGTCTATGGCGAAGAAAGGCGAGACCATACGAGCTATCGCTACACTCATTCATCAAGGTCGTACGACTCACCTCTGGCAGATAGATCTTTTTAGCCAAGAGACAGAACGCCTTGTATCTAGTATTCGTCTAACGAATAGCATCATTACACCACGTTAATCTATGCTAGATATTAGTCAGATAGGACTTCATCAGCTTCTTAGGGAGAAAAAATCCTTTGTGCTATATCGTCAGCCTAAGACGCAAAACTCTCAATTCATCCTTGGGCAAGAAACCTATTTACTTCATAAGCTATCTGAACTAAGCCAATTTGCCGAAGAAGAGGCTTATATCTTTGCCCCTTTTGAGGCTAAAGAAAACGCCCCTATTATCTTAATTAAAGGTTCTAAGCAAAGTATTCAACTTACTCAAGTATCAGAGACGACAATAGCTCAGCTCCAACACTCCGACATTGAGCCTAATTGTGATGAAGCTTACCACAAAGCCTTTGAATGCTTTAGTGAGAAACTCCAGTGCAGAGCTTTTAGCAAGCTCGTACTAGCAAGAAAAAAAAGCCTTCAGATTGAGCAAGAAATCAATCTTGAAGAACTTTTTGTAAGAGCTACTAAATGTTATCCTTCGGCATACATTTATCTATTCTTTTCGCCACTCTCAGGGCTATGGTTTGGTGCTAGCCCTGAGCTATTACTAGAGCAAAATCATTTAGATTGTCGCACTATTTCCCTTGCTGGCACACAGAAAAAGGTAGCTAATCAGCTTAACTATATCTGGTCAGAGAAGCTCCTCCAAGAACAAGACTACGTCACGAGCTACATCAGAGAGCAAATTCTTCACATCACAGACCAATTAGACGAAGCACAACGCACAACAAGTGAAGCGGGCGAACTAGTCCATCTCAAGACCGAACTTAATTTCAGACTACACAGCCCTCAAGCTCAAATTAATCTCCTTGATCACCTTCATCCCACACCTGCCGTCTGTGGCTTGCCCAAGCAAGAAGCGAAGGCTTTTATCTTAGCAAACGAAGGCTTTGACCGAACTTATTACACTGGTTTCCTAGGCGAAATCACACCTCATCAGTCAAGCAAACTCTATGTCAATATCAGATCTATGCAGATAGAGGACAAGAGCCTTACATTATACGCTGGCGGAGGCTTACTCGCTCAATCTAAAAAAGACGAAGAGTGGCTAGAGACCGAAATCAAAATGAAGACAATGCAAAAACTCATCTCCACAAGTTTGTCCGATAAATAAGCAAAAATATGTATTCAGAGAAAAAAAGCATCTTACAGCTCATCGCCTTGCTCAAGGCTCACCAGATAGAGCATTGCGTCCTTTGCCCAGGAAGTCGTAACGCTCCGATTATGTTAAGTCTTAGTCAAGACAACGACTTCCATTGCTACTCAATTACGGACGAACGCAGTGCTGGATTTTTTGCTATGGGCATAGCACTTAATACGGCTCAGACGGTAGCTGTAATCTGTACGTCTGGCTCGGCTCTACTCAACCTATACCCAAGCGTTGCCGAAGCTTATTATCAACATATCCCTCTGCTTATCATCTCTGCCGATAGACCACAGATGTGGCTAGGGCAACAGGAGGGGCAGACCATTCCACAAGCCAACGCACTAGAGCCTTTGGTCAAGCATTCGGTTAATCTACCTGAAGTGCATAATGCTGACGACGAATGGTACTGCAATAGGCTCATCAACGAAGCAATCCTCAGCACACAACATCATCAGCGAGGACCTGCTCACATCAATATCCCTATCTCTGAGCCACTATTCAAGCTCAACGTGGAGGAGCTACCACAAGTTCGCAAGATAGAACGATTTATTGGGCTAAAGCGACACCTACCCGAAGTGCAAACACTCTTAGAGAAACTCAAGCGTACACAGAAAAGAATGGTACTTGTCGGACAGCACAACTTCATCTACCTCTTTGACAAGCAATACAGAAAACGACTAGCTAAGCAATTTGTTTGGCTAGGCGAACATATCTCTAATCAAACTATCCCAGCCAAAGCGATTACTAATTTTGACTTAGTCCTCCGTAGTGCTAGCGATGAGCAGAAAGAGGAACTAAGACCAGAGCTATTGATTACTTACGGCGGGCATAACATCAGCAAGGAGCTCAAACAATACTTACGTTCTTACCCTCCGCAAGAGCATTGGCACATTGACCTTGAAGGTAAAGTATGTGATTTATTCTGTGCATTGACCTCTGTCATTGAACTTGACCCATTTGAATTCTTGGAGACAATCGCCAACGTATTAGATAATAATACGCCTCAATACCCCAAACGCTGGGAGCATTTGAGTAATATTTGTCAAAGCCCAAACTTTACTTACTCTTCTATCTCAGCTGTGCAGAGCTTGCTAGAGCATATGCCTAAGGACTCTAGCCTACATCTTGCCAATAGTTCGGCGATACGTTATGCACAGCTATTCACAATTGACCCAAGCATTGAGGTGTGTAGCAACAGAGGTGTGAATGGTATTGAGGGTTCGCTCTCTACGGCTGTAGGTTATGCCTTGACCTCTAAGAAGCTAAACTTCATCATCATTGGAGACTTGAGCTTTTTCTATGATATTAATGCTCTTTGGCACAAATACCTAAGTCCAAATATAAGGATACTCTTGCTAAATAATGGTGGGGGCGAAATCTTTGCCAACCTCAAAGGCTTAGAGCAGACCAAGGAAATGAAACAATTCGTCTCTGGCTCGCACAAGACGACAGCTAAAGCTTTGGTAGAAGACCGAGGACTACAATATATGTCTGCTACTTGTGAACAAGATCTCATCAAAGCTTTGGACTTCCTCCTCACAGCTGACTCTAACTACCCAAGACTTGTGGAAGTCTTCACTGATGAGGCAGAAAACATCAAACAATTACAAGCATATTACACTAAATTAAATCAAAAATAAAAAGATGAATACACAAAGAGAATGGACAACGATACGTGAATACGAAGAGATTCTATTTGATTACTTCGAAGGCGTAGCACGTATTACGATTAACCGAGAGCGTTACCGCAACGCTTTTACGCCAACGACAACTGCCGAGATGAGCGACGCTCTTCGCATTTGCCGTGAAGAAGCTGATATTGACGTGGTTGTCATCACAGGAGCAGGAGATGTAGCTTTCTGTGCTGGTGGAGATCAGAATGTTAAAGGTCGTGGTGGCTATATTGACAAAGACGGCGTGCCTCGTCTGAGCGTCCTTGATGTGCAAAAGCAAATTCGCTCTCTACCTAAGCCTGTCATTGCAGCTGTCAATGGCTTTGCTATCGGAGGCGGACACGTCCTGCACGTGGTCTGTGACCTTTCTATTGCTTCGGAAAATGCGATTTTCGGACAGACTGGTCCTCGTGTGGGTAGCTTTGACGCAGGTTTTGGTTCGTCATACTTGGCTCGTGTCGTAGGTCAGAAAAAGGCTAGAGAGATTTGGTTCTTGTGTCGTAAGTATTCGGCTGCCGAAGCTCTAGAGATGGGACTTGTCAATAAAGTTGTGCCATTGGAGGAGCTAGAAGATGAGTATATGCAATGGGCAAGGGAAATGCAGGAGCTTAGTCCTTTGGCGTTGCGAATGATTAAGGCTGGACTTAATGCAGAGTTGGACGGACAAGCTGGTATCCAAGAATTAGCTGGTGATGCTACGATGTTGTTTTATATGACTGACGAAGCACAAGAGGGTAAGCACGCTTTTCTTGAAAAACGCAAACCAAACTTCAAGAAATACCCAAAGTTCCCATAGCTGTCAGCGATAAATCGGCTAATTAAGATTATTTTTTTTGTAAACTTTACATAACTAATCTTTCGGAAAAAAGTTAAAATTCCCCTCCGTTGGAGGGGTGGCAAGCTTGCTTGGTCTAATTTTTTCCGTCTAAATTAGAACGTTATTTTATAGTTTGTTATCACCTGTATTTCAGTAGTCAAAGGATATGAAAAAAGTTTGTCCTCGCAATAAAAAAGTTTGAGCTGAGATGTCAGAAAGTTTGTCCTACAAATTAAAAAGATTGTCCTCGCATTTTTCAGAATGCGAGGACAATCTTTTTAACGTTTCAGCTCTACCCACTCAGTCGTAGGAGGCTGTTATTTTTATTTAGCTTTCTAGCTAATCTTATCCTTGTTGGCGGATGCGATCATCAAAGGCTGTTAAGGCAGCTTTTGCTCCTTCGCCCATAGCAATCACAATCTGCTTATAAGGTACTGATGAGCAGTCTCCAGCAGCATATACACCTTCTACCGATGTGCGACAACGTTCGTCAATCACAATCTCTCCGATACGTGTACGCTCTACCAAGTCTTCTACAATAGAAGTGTTTGGCGAAAGTCCAATCTGAACGAATACCCCATCAAGGTCAATAGTAAACTCAGCATCTCCATTGCGTGGAGCTACACGAAGACCTACTACCTTCTCGCCATTACCAAGGACTTCTTGTGTGGCAACACTCTTATGCAGTGTAACGTTTGGCAATGAATTAAGCTTTTCTTGAAGTACAACATCGGCTCTCAAAGTGTCTGCAAACTCAAGGACAGTAACGTGATTACAGATACCAGCTAAGTCAATAGCCGCTTCGATACCAGAATTACCACCACCGATGACAGCAATGTCTTTACCTTTGAAGAATGGTCCATCACAGTGAGGACAGAAAGCTACACCACGACCAATGTAATCCGCTTCGCCAGTTACATTCAGCTTACGCCAAGCAGCTCCTGTTGCTAGAATGATTTGATCTGCAGTAAGTTCTTCGTCCATAGATGTAAGGACTGTCTTCTTATTCTCTGTAATTGTAAGAATCTGCTCTGCTTTACGACCTTCGTAGATGTCAATAGCGTATTCTTGTGCGTGAACTTTTAAGTCTGCAGCCAGCTGTGTACCTGTCGTTTGAGGCACTGAAGGGATGTTTTCAATCGCTGTAGTCTCATTCACCTGACCACCAATGCGTTCAGCGACAAGAGCAACTTTCAAACCTTTACGAGCTGAGTAGATAGCCGAAGTAACCCCAGCAGGACCACCACCGACAACAACTAAGTCATAATCTTTCTTAATCTTCTCAATCTTACTTTCGTCACGACCTAACTTAGCCTCAAGTTTTTCTAGTAATTCGCCTATAGAAGACTTACCCACGTGTAAGATTTCGCCTCCTACATATACTGCAGGTACAGAAGCAATATTTAGCTCATCAACTTCGGCTTGGTACATTGCACCATCAACCATTTCGTGCTTAATCTTACCACCTGAAATAAGAGCAATCAAGTTCATAGCTTGCACGACATCAGGACAGTTCGTACAGCTTAGAGAAACGTAAGTTGTAACGAGGGCATTACCAGCCAACGACTTAATTCTATTTGCTACAGCTTGGTCAGGATAGTTCTTACCCTTTTCGTCAGCGTTGTAAACGGCTAGGATAAGACTTGTGAATTCGTGTCCAGAAGGGATACCACGGAAAGAAACACCTGTCGCTTCGCCATTACGAAGAAGCTCTAAGCGAATGTTTTCTGCTTCTTCTGTCTCAATAGTCATCTTATCACTAGTAGAAACAAAGTCCGTAATCATTTCAATTAGGTCCTTGCCCTTAGCGTCATTTGAATTGGCGTAAACTTTAAGTGTATAATTATTTTCTAGAGCAGAGTAAATACTTTTTAACTGCTCAATCATATTTTGTTCTAGTTTCATTTTGTCTATTTTCTTAGTTATATAATTTATTTGATACAAAAAAGGTAATAAGTTAATGAAAACTTATTACCTTTTTGCGTTAAGTGATAAGTCTATTCTCTACTAGATTTTACCTACTAGATCAATGCTTGGCTTAAGTGTTTCAGCACCTTCAGTCCACTTAGCTGGACATACTTGTCCTGGGTTTTCATATACGAACTTAGCAGCTTTGATCTTACGAAGAAGTTCTTGAGCGTCACGGCCTACGCTGTTGTCGTGAATCTCAGCGATCTTCACTTCTCCCTCTGGGCTGAATAGGAATGTACCACGGTAAGCTTGACCAGCTTCTTCGATCATTACGCCCATAGCACGAGACAATTCGAATGTCATATCTGCTAGCATTGGGTACTCAATCTTGTTGATTGTTTCTGTAGCGTCAGACCAAGCCTTGTGTACGAAGTGAGAGTCAGTACTTACTGAATAGATTTCTACACCAAGCTTTTGGAACTCTGCATAGTTGTCAGCAAGGTCAGCAAGCTCTGTAGGACATACGAAAGTGAAGTCTCCTGGGTAGAAGAAGAATACTGACCACTTTCCCTTAAGGTCTTCGTTAGATACTGTGATAAATCCTTCGCTTTTCTTGTAAGCGTTTACCTTAAATTCAGGCATTTGGCTATTGATAATACTCATTTTCTTTTTTATTTTTAATGTTAATATTGTATAATTTGTTTCTGTTTGTACTACAAAGGTAGGACTATATTTGCTCACTAACAACAGAAAGAATCTATCCTATGATAGTTTTTTTCTATTATGAGCTAATTTTTAAGCTGAGAAGCTGATTAGTCCTATATTATATAACTATTGTGGGATAAATATAGTTTTACTGCTCATAAGGTATCAGCGCCGAGGGAACATTGAGGAAATAGACTTTGTCCGTTGCACGTGTGATAGCAGTATAGAGCCAACGTAACATTTGCTTATCCACAGGAAGATAAGTACCAATCAAGCCAAAATCAATGAAGACACAAGCCCATTGTCCGCCCTGTGCCTTGTGAGCTGTAACGGCATAAGCATACTTGACCTCTAATGCTGACCAGTATTCATCATCTTGTATGGCTTGCTTGAGCTTTCGTCCTCGTAACTTCTCCCCATATTCAGCTCTTAGCTGATCGTATAGTTGCTTCCTATCATTATAAGAGCGTTGTGCTTTTTCGTCCTCAAGGCTCGTGAGCAAGAGACGAACGTCCATCTCTTCGTTGCGGTCAGGGAGGAAGATTGTCGCATCAGCATACTCTAGTCCGTACATCTTGAACGTGCGGTTGATAGACCTCAAGACAATATTTTCGCCATTGGCAATAAAGTCCGACTTGTCCTTACGTTTAGCATAAAAGTAGTTATTGCGAGCAACGATCAAGTTCTCACCACGCACGAGCCGTTCCTCATAATCCAGCACTCTAGCCCTAACGCCTTGGTTAAACATCAAGGCACGTTTATTAGATACGGTAACAACAAGGCAGTTCTCACGACCATATTTGCGGTAAGCGTCCTCGGTAAGTTCGATTAATTCGTTACCTCGGATGACTTCCACATCAGTATTAGATGGTATATTAAAGTTAAAAGGAATGTTTATGCCATCAGATAGATGACTGGACTCCTTGAGGAGTTTGCGAAGGAAAGTCGCTTGTTCTAGAATTTCGGAGTCTGCCTCTTGTCGCACGACCTCATCAAGTTCGGCTTCATAGACAGTCAGTCCGTAGTTATTACTAAGAGCTTCAGCATTAAGAGCGTCACTAATCTCTTGCCCTACTGGAGGCAACTGAGCCGAATCCCCTACAAGAATCAGCTTACAGCTATTCGACTCCCACACATAAGATAATAAGTCCTCTAATAAGTCTCCCGAGCCAAAAGGTGTAGGCTCATTGCCTTGACCTGATATCATAGAAGCTTCGTCCACGATGAAAAGGGTGGGCTTTTTGCTAGGGCTGTCTAACTTGAAAGAGCCGTCCAATGCCGTGGCATCACCTTTAGCTCTATAGATACGTCGGTGAATGGTTGTAGCTTTGCGGTTGGTCTGCAAGCCAAGGTGTTTGGCAGCTCGCCCAGTACTTGCCATAAGTTCCACTTCTACACCTAGATCTTCCACAGCTTGCGTAATGGCTTTTAACAGAAATGTCTTACCCGTACCAGCATAACCTTTGAGTAAAAAAACAGAATAAGGGTTCTCGTCAATCAGAAATTTGCTACACTCTGCGAGGGCTTCACGTTGTATGTCGGTTGGTTGGTGAGGCATTTTCTTTAAGAAAAGCTCAAAAATATCATCAGATAACATATTATTATTATAAATTCCAGCTGTGAAATTAGTATTTTTCAACAAAAATACCTACTTTTGAGGGAAGTTTCTGAATTATATAACATAAGTTATTCGGATTCTTAAAATAATTTAGATAAATAAATATTATCATAATAAAAGTATAGACTAATGGAAAAGGTATTAAAACCATTAACGATTCTACTATTGGCAGTTATTGCTGGTGCTTTGATTTACCTTACTTATAGAGGTATCGCAGGCCGTGAAGAGTTCAAGAACGAAGTATCTAGACGTGAAGTTTTCATCAAGAAGAGTCTCAAGCAAATACTTAAGATTCAAGAAGCTTACGAAAACAGATACAACCGTTTCGCCACAAGCGAAGAGCTACAAAACTTCTTATTGACAGACAGTGTTTATGCCGTTAAGAAGTATGGAGAATACACTTCTGAGATGGCAGAGGCTGGTAAGAGCGAGGCTGACCTAGCAATCGAAGGTAATAAGCTATATAAGAAAGGACTTAGCATTGACGAAATCGTAGCTAAGAATCTTCTTGTCAGAGATACTGTATGGTCTCCAGCTCGTACTATCTTCAGCGAAGACAAAGCAATGGCTAAGTTAGATGACCAAGCTTTGGTTAAGTCAATCTTTACAGTTAGGAACTACAACAAGCTACCAGAAGATAGTCTTTGGATCAAGATTGATACAGCTACTATGCAAAACATCGTAGGTCCTGATACAATCTATCGTTCGGTATTCCAAGCAGAGATGCCTTGTCGCATCTACCTATCTGATCTTGACGCCATCCTACTTAAAGACAAGATCAACACTCTAGAAGAGCGTAGCGAAGGTAAAGGATTTGCTGGTCTTCGTCTTGGTTCTCTTAAAGAATTCAAAACTACAGGGGACTGGGAATAATTCCTTAGCCTATGTATCACGATATTGACTTAAATAGTCTCAACATCGATGATGTAGAAAATATGAGTATGTCCATTCGACCCGTGTCGAGTGGACTTACTTTTATTATCTATAAGGGTCGTTGCTATGAGGAACGCTACTATCAAGGCTTCTTACCTATAATCAAGAAAGAAGACGACTGGGCTAAAGCTATTGAAGAGCTGTTCTTTGCTAATCCTTACCTTCTACTCCCTTTCTATCGTGTAAGGCTGTATTACGAGCCATATAGTGCTACCTTGCTCGCCAATGAGCTGTGGCAAGAGGACTTTGCTCAAGTCTGGCGAAACTATATCACTAGCGATGAGCCACTCCTAAGCTACAAAGAAGAGCTACAGAACGAAGAAAAGCTATTCATCAGCTACTACTCTAAGCCACTTGACGCCTTCCTCAGTCGCACCCACCTTCGCTTGGAGCGAAAACTCTACTTTGACGAACTACTCACTAAGGTCAAACACCTCTCTCGTCAAGAAGATCACAAGCACTTAGTCCTACTACTCCGCTATGGGCGTCTAGATTGTATGCTACTAGAGGCTGGACAACTCAACTTTTATAACTCTTTTGCCATACTCAATCAGCAGAATAGCGAAGTCATTGAAGGCGAAGTCATCTACTATCTATTTTTCTTGTGTAATAGTTTGGGCTTAGACTTAAAAATAGATCAGTGCTACTTCATCTCTAGCCCCTATGAAAATAAAGAGCTTAAAGTTCTCTACAAAAATGTCTCGGAGCGTTTGCTCTCATCTCTCCAAGAGAGGGGCATCGCACTGCTCGAACTAGATTATTAATCCACAAAAACTTCATTATGCTTGTCAAGACTTATGCAGCTGCCTTGCAGAGTATCAACGCTCGTACCGTAACGATTGAAGTTAATTGTTCCTCAGGCTCATATTTTCAAGTTGTCGGTCTGCCTGATGCGGCAATCAAAGAAAGTCAAGATAGGATTATCTCAGCCATAGACTGCTGTGGCTACAAGTTTCCGTCTAAGCGATTGGTTATTAATATGAGTCCTGCAGACCTGCGTAAGGAGGGTTCTGCCTATGACTTGCCTTTAGCGATTGGTATTCTCTCTGCAGACGAACAGATCCCTTCTCAAGCTCTGGAAAGTATAATGATGATGGGCGAATTGTCTCTTGATGGAGGCTTGCGTCCGATTAAAGGAGCGTTGCCTATAGCCATACAAGCTCAGAAAGAAGGCTTTGAAACGCTTATTCTACCTAAAGAAAACGCCAAAGAAGCTGCCGTCGTCAAAGGGCTCAAGGTCTATGGCGTATCTAGTCTCTCTGAGGTCATTGAATGGCTCTTCTCTCGCATCGAACTTATGCCTACTTCGGTAGATACTAAGGAGGAGTTCCGCAAAAATCAGCTGAATAATTTCTTTGATTTTAGTGAAGTCAAAGGGCAAGAGAACGTCAAACGTGCCTTAGAAGTAGCTGCTGCTGGCGGACATAACCTCCTAATGATTGGAGCACCAGGTAGCGGAAAGTCAATGATGGCTAAAAGACTGCCAAGTATCCTACCACCATTTACATTGGAGGAGTCTTTGGAGACAACTAAGATTTATTCTGTAGCGGGGAAGCTAGAGCACGACATCACCTTACTCACACGTCGCCCATTCCGAGCTCCGCACCATTCCATCTCTCCTGTTGCCCTCGTCGGTGGTGGTAGTAACCCTCAACCTGGGGAAATCAGTTTGGCTCATAATGGCGTGCTTTTCTTGGACGAACTACCAGAATTCAATCGCAACGTGCTAGAGGTGATGCGTCAACCACTTGAAGAGCGACAAGTTACAGTAGCAAGAGCGAGGTTTTCAGTTAATTATCCCGCTAGTTTTATGCTTGTAGCAGCGATGAATCCTTGTCCTTGTGGCTACTACAACCACCCAACACGCCACTGTGAATGTACACCTCAGCAAGTGCAACGTTACCTTGGCAAAGTCTCAGGACCGCTTTTGGATCGTATTGACTTACAAATAGAAATTGTACCAGTGCCTTTTGATAAACTTTCGGATATTAACCCCAGCGAAAAGAGTGAAGTTATCTGTGAAAGAGTGCTAAAAGCAAGGGAGATACAGAATAGACGTTTTGCCAACGAAGCTCACGTGCATTGTAATGCACAGATGACACCAAAGCTAATGCAGGAGTATGCTCGTCCTGATGAGGCTGGATTGAAGCGGCTCAAGTTAGCAATGGAGAAGCTCAACCTCTCAGCTCGTGCCTATGACCGTATTCTCAAGGTAGCACGCACTATTGCCGACCTAGATAATTCCGAATATATCCAACAGCAACACATTGCCGAAGCTATTCAGTACCGAAGTTTAGACCGAGGCTCGTGGGGGCAGTAAGAAAAATGCACCAGCAAATTACCAAAAGGAAATTAACAGAAATAAAATTTATTAATCAAAGTAACTAAAGCTTATGAAGAAAATTTGTTTACTTACTATTATGAGCCTATGGGCTAGCCTTTCGCTACTCGCTCAGACAAGTCAAGAGCCTCTTCTTGATCCAATCAAGAGAGACGAACTCAAACGTGATGTCTATCAACTTGCTGACGCCCACTTCCTCGGTCGTGAAGCAGGGACGATTAACGAGTTCAAAGCTGCCGTGTGGCTCGTGGAGAAAATGCGTGAAGCAGGTATTCAGCCTGCAGGAGATGACGGCACTTATTATCAATTCTTTGATTTGTACTTCCGTCGCATAATGGATCATTCTTCTTTGAAGATTGGCGACAAGTCTCTCAAACTTTGGGAAGACTTTATCCCTGCCTCATACTACCCTACTCGCTTTGAAGACAAGGAACTCGTTTACCTTGGTAAAATCAAACCTGAGGATATTCTCAAAAAAGATGTCAAAGGCAAAGTCGTAGCTATCGAAGCAAGTCTTGACGGCATAATGGATAATATCTCACTTTTCCACAAGCGTTACTATTATCTTGAGGCTGACCGCTACAAACAAGCTCTTTACGAAGCTGAAGTTGCTGGCGTCATCTACGTTGCCAACAGCCTTTTTGAAGACAACTGGGACGCTATGTATCACGAGATGCGTCGTGGTCGCAATGGCGTAGAGGGTGTGCGTGACCAATTAGTCCCTGAAATGCCTATCTTCTGGGTGAAAAAGAATGCTCTGCACCTCGTAGCTAGCCAACGCAAGATGTCTTGTGACCTAGGTATCACTTTGTACAAATACCCATCGGTAAACCTTGTCGGCAAGATTGAGGGTACAGATGCCGAACTTAAAAAAGAATACGTCTTATTCTCTGCTCACCACGACCACGTTGGCGTAAGAGAAGTGGTAGATGGCGACTCAATCATCTACGGAGCAGATGACAATGCAAGTATGTGTGCGACATTGCTCGCTATTGCTCGCTCGTTCAAGCAACGCCCTGCCAAACGTTCGGCACTTTTTGTCTTCCACGGAGCGGAAGAGATGAGTTTGCTAGGCTCTCGTTACCACGCTATGCACCCTGTCGTACCTAAAGAAAGTATCGTCTGTGTCTTGAATGGCGACTTGATTGGACGTAATGACATTAATTCTGCTGGCTTGCTCGGTGCGTGGGGCGAACATCGCACTTCGGACGAACTCGTAGAAGCTGCTCTTCAAGCCAACGAAGAAGGACCTAAATTCATCATTGACAAGTCATGGGATGACCCTAATCACCCAGAGTTTTTCTTCTATCGTTCTGACCATGCTCCTTATGCTCGTGTAGGTATCCCTGTGCTATTCTACACTAGCTTATTGCATAATGAATATCACACGCCTAAGGATAGAGCTGACAGAATGAATTATGACAAGCTCAAGAAGATGACGGATTGGATTTACCTAACAGGTTGGAAGGTTGCTAATATGAAAGACCGCCCTAAATACCTCAAATCTGCCAAGGTAAACTAAACATAGATACTGATTTTTTAGAGGTAAAACATAACGAGGGTGAGCCAAAACTTACGTTTTGGCTCACCCTCATTTTATTGAGAAGTGAAAGAAATCCCCTCTTTGGAGGTGCGAGCCACACTGGCAGAGTGGATTGCCGAAGGCAAGATGGGACGGTAGAAATAACTATAACTTAAAGCTACTTAATAAAGTCATAACTCCCCCCCCGCCTAAAGGCGTACCCCTCTGATGGAGGGGAATTGAAACGTTTTGTATTTTAGATTGTAGTGTACTGAAAAAAGTTGACAGTTGTTATAATATAAAAAGTTTAATTTTAACAATTATCAAAAATGTCAGTAAAGAAACATTTGAGCGACGATACTCGCTTATTAATTTTGGAGGACTACTTAAGTAG
>PDWI01002124.1_pt1 | contig 30345 bp, 18 predicted proteins | sample 1430891 | NCBI WGS metagenome assembly PDWI01 (sample SAMN01162508, study PRJNA174530) | Oral metagenome, whole genome shotgun sequencing project. | biome: Marine environment; feature: Marine mammal; material: Swab sample of the gingival sulcus; isolation source: swab sample of gingival sulcus... | reverse complement strand
AACTTGCATCGTCATTATCTTTAGTTTGTAAAATGTTGATTTACAAAGATAAATAACTTTGCAAGTTCTTCAAAAAAAGTTTAAATCACTTCAATGCTTATCTGTTTATTACAAAAAAACAATTGTCATATTCTTCGCAAAAGCAGTTTTTGAGTGCTTTATACCTTTTTTACAAAGAGATGTTTAATCGAACATTAAATTTAGATGCGCTGAGACCAAGAAAAAAACCGGAGTATCATCCGCCGGTATTATCCAAAAAGGAAGTTGAACGACTCTTAAATTTGACTCAAAACATAAAACATAGAGCTATACTCTCCACTATATACGCATTGGGTTTGAGAAGCAGTGAACTAATCAATCTTAAAATAGAAAGTCTTGACAGCGAAAGAGATATGATCTATATCGTTAATGCAAAAGGACAAAAAGACCGCAGTGTAATGTTCCCAAATAGATTAAAAACTTTATTAAGAACATATTATTTGGAATACAAACCCAAAGTGTATCTTTTTGAAGGACAAAAAGGAGGTATTTATTCTGCTCGAAGTTTACAAGCGATAATGAAGCAGGCGTGTAAACGAGCGCATATCAAGAAAAAAGCCACTATACATACATTGCGACATAGCTTTGCTACGCATTTATTGGAAAGTGGCACCGATATTCGTGTTATTCAAGAGCTTTTAGGACATAAATCTATCAAAACAACACAAATGTATTTACATATATCTAAAAGTTTTATAGGTAATGTAAAAAGTCCTTTTGACGATATGTAGCTCGTTCATTTGCCAATATCACAATAAAAAACATAAGAATCACATCTTTTTATGCTAATATGTGGTTTAATGTTTGAAGCGCGAACTGTCCGAAAGTTTTTTCATGCTTTTAAGTGCAATGATAAAGAGAAAAATAATGTAGGGGACAAAGAGCAGCAGTAGAAAGGGAATTTGTGAAAGGATGAAAAAATCATATAAGCCGTGCAAGAGTATGGGCACAAGCAATGCCAAAAGCAGGGAACTGTTTTTTCCGGAGGGTTTGAATTTTGCCCGAGCCAAAAAATATCCGGAAGTAACGGCAAAAACGGCATGTGCGGGAACTGCCGTAAATGCTCGAAGTATGCCCGTCCCCAAACCATTTTGCATGACGTATAATATGTTTTCGGCTGTGGCAAAACCCATTGAAATATAGACGGCATACACAATACCGTCAAATTTTTCGTTAAAGTTTTTATTGTTCCAAATGAAAATAAAGAATACAAGAATTTTAAAAAATTCTTCGGTGAAAGCCGCAACAATAAAGGAGTCGTAAAATGCCGTTTGTATCGTTTTCTTTTCAAAGGCGTATTTTGCCTCCCAATAATCACTCAAAGCATATTCGATAAAAATTATCGGAATAACGGAAATTATTCCGAAGAGGAAACTTTTTAACAATAATTTTTTCGGCTCTTTTTCGTATTTGTCTCTTTTGTATATATAAAAGAGCAAAACAATTACGGGGGCAAGCGCTACGGCAATCAGTGTCATTTACATTGCGGTTCTGTTCGTAGTGTAAAATTTTATGAATTTTTCCGTAATCGGAAGTTTTTTCAGCTTTTCAAAGTTTTTCGACGAAATAATAAAAGATTGACAGCTATTTGTCGGTAATTCTCTGAATTTTTCCGAACTTTCCAATTTTCCGTAGTAATTTTTGCAGCTTTGAATATCCGAAAAGGATTTTACGATTAAAACAGAAGATTCTTCGTTTAGTTCCGATAAAGCGGTTTGGTAATTTTCTTTCGGATAAGTGATTGCATTAAAGGTGGTTAATACATACTTAACTTTATTGACTGCTGCATCGTCTTTGGGGACTATTGCCATATAGTAATAGGCAGAATCTTTTTCATTCGTATAATAATTGGGGTCATATTTTCCGCTGTTTAACAAGTCTATCACGGCTTGTGCATTCGGACTTATTTCGTCTCTCGGATATTTTTTTACGATATCTTCCAGCATGGTTTTCATTTGTGTTCGTTGTCCCATACTGCCTTCGGAGATTGCTTTTAAATATAAAAATTTGGCAGATAAGAAATTTGCTTCATCTATTTTGAAAGCTGCGTTTGTTTTGGCAATAACTTCCGAATAATTGCTTTTTTTATAGGCGCTATATGCTTCTTTATACAGCTTGTTGATTGTATTTTTATTTTCTTCCAATTTTACCAGATAATTCGGGTCTGAAAGAATTTGCGCATATTTACTGTAAGGATAATTTTGTAAAATAATCTTTCGGTATTTTTCGGCTGCCGATTTGTTTTTTATACTGTTTGTGTTTAATAAATACAGGTTAAAATAGGCTTCCAAAACCAAATCATTTTTTGGAAAACGCTTTATTAATGTTTGGTAAGATTCTTCGGATTTTGGAAAATCTTGCATTTTTTTGTCATAAACCACGCCGGAATTAAAATAGGCTTGGGCAATTCTTGCATTGGAAAGGGCAATTAAAGAGTCTGTTAAAGGCAAATCTTGAAGATAGTATTGCGGGTCTTTATTATCGGTTACCCGCCCGGAATCTTGTTGCGTTTCATTGCTTTCCAGTTCATCTTCCGAGAACACGGTTTTTTTGTTTTTTCTTCGCCAGTGGTCTTCCAATTTTCGTCTTCCCCAAACTTTTAAAAACTCTGATTTTCCGATGCTTATAGCTTGCGGATTGTAGAAATACCATTTTCCCGCAACGGCATTTTGCCTGTAATCACCTTGAATAAATTCATTATTGCGGAAGGAGGTTTGTCCGGCATTTCTTTCCGCTATTTCATCGGCTTTTACTTTGGCAATAAGAGCCGCTATATAGGCATTACGCTCGGTTGAATCCATTGCTGCCACTCTTTGCACGCTGTCTTCATAAATAATGATTTTCAGATTATCCGTGAGTGCGGAAATATTGGATGCTTTTTTGGAGATGCTTTCATAGTCCGGGTAATCACTTCTTAATACGCTCATGGTACTGTCAAAATAATTTCCGGCTGCCATATATTTTCTGTTTTTGAAATATATTTCCGCTAATTTAAGGTATGAAAGTGCTTTTTGGTTGTCGTTGGAAACACTTTTGTTTACGGACAACTTATAGTTTTCTATGGCAAGCGGTTCATTATTTTCTTTTTGTTCAATGCCGCCCAAGACGTAGTAAATTTGGTCTTGAAAATCAATGTTTTTGTTGTCTCTAAGCATTTTGCCGAGAATTTTTCGTATTTCTTTTGAGTCGGTTGAACTGCTTAAAAAAGATTTTGCCATGTTTATTTTTGCATTAAAAATCATCTCGTAAGGCGCATTCATTTTTATCAGTTTGGTAAAAAGCTCAATGGATTTATCGCCTTTTTCAATTTTTTGATACAATTGTGCCGTGAGGTAATACAAACGCGCTTTTTCTTTTTTCTTTCTTGTTTTGGAAATGATGTGTGCAAGTTTATCTACGGCTTTTGCATATTGTTTTTGTTTTATAAATATATCGGCATGGCAATAATCAATATCTTTGTCCAGCCTTTCCGGATGTTTCGGGTCTTCCGTAATCAATTTGAGGTAATTGCTTGCTTCGGCATAGTTTTTTTCGGCACTTTTTATTCTTGCAATCCAATACAAAGCATCAAATTTTATTTCATCGTTTCGGAATTTATTAATAATAAGGTGTAATGATTTTAATCCTCCGATATAATCACCTTTATAATAATGTGCTTTTCCTATGAGCAGATAGGCATCGTCCACATATTTGTTGTATTCGGTTTTTGCATAAAATTCTTTTTCCTTATCGGTCAGTTTGTAGCCGCGTTTTCCTTTTTTGGGTTCTTTGCGTTTTGGTTTTGCGGTAATGGAGTGCATTTTAATCATTTTTACCGCTTTTTTTATGGCATTATCCATGTCGCCGGAAACATTGCTTTGAATATCCTTGCGTTCGGCTTTATACACAGGCAGTAGCTGCGTGTAGTCTTCCGGTGTTTCTTCAATGGTTTTCAGCCCGTTTTTAAAACTTTCGTATCCATTGAAATAAATATTAAAATAGGCGGTTGTGTTGTGATACAATCGTCTTATTGCCGTATTCTTTTCCGTTGAGCAAGAAAAAACCGCAAGCGAAAAGAATATTAAAATGATGATAAGTTTCTTGTTCTTCAATGTTTTTATTTTAAGCGGTAAAGTTATACTTTTAACCGGAATTTTTAAAAAATATTGTTTATAAGAGCTATTAAAACGACTTTTTTTAGCATATTATTTTTAATAAATTTTAATAAATATAATTTAACTGACCGTATATTTTTATCTTTACACCCTGATTTTTGCTTCCAGCAAAGCATATATCACTTTAAATGAGCATAAAAAGACTAAAAACGATTTAATAATAAGTTTTAATGAAAAAAAAAGTAATACTGAAAGCAAAGGGGGATGAAACTGTAATAAATCGTTTGCAAGATGAGTTGGGGATTCATCGTGTATTGGCAAATCTGCTTTCTCAAAGAGGCATTGAAAATTATGATGAAGCCAAACAATTTTTCCGTCCGTCATTGGATAAACTGCACAATCCCTTTTTAATGAAAGATATGGACAAGGCTGTTGCTCGTTTGGATAAAGCACTTTTGCAAAATGAGCGTGTTTTAATATACGGCGATTATGATGTGGACGGAACCACTTCGGTGGCTTTGGTCTATTCTTTTTTGAAAAAATATATTAAGCATATCGATTACTATGTGCCGGACAGATACAGCGAAGGTTACGGAATTTCTTTTAAAGGAATTGATTATGCGGAAGAAAAAAATCATTCTTTGGTTATTGCGCTGGATTGCGGCATAAAAGCCGTTGAAAAAATCGAGTATGCCAATGGAAAAAATATCGACTTTATTATTTGCGATCATCATACGCCGGGCGAAAAAGTGCCCGATGCCCTTGCTGTTTTAGACCCCAAAAGGGCAGATTGTTCCTATCCCGATAAGGACTTGTCCGGTTGCGGAGTAGGCTTTAAACTTCTGCAAGCATTTTCGCAACAAAACAATATTCCGCAAGAGGAATTGCTGGAATATATTGATTTATTGGCAGTCAGTATAGCCTCGGATATTGTTCCGGTGGTTAATGAGAACCGAATTTTGGCTTATTACGGCTTGCAAAAATTAAGCGAAAATCCGATTACCGGATTAAAAACAATAAAAAATATTGCCGGAATAAAAGGGGGCAAATTAAGTATTTCGGATTGTGTATTTAAGATAGGTCCTCGCATAAATGCAGCCGGAAGAATAGAGTCCGGCATGTCGGCAGTTGAACTTTTGGTTTCGGATAATTCGAAATTTGCCTATAAATATGCAAAAAATATCGATTCTTTTAATACGGAACGTAAAGAGTTGGACAGAACAATTACGCATGATGCTTTGCGCATTATCGGGAATGATATTGATTTAAGAAACAGAAAAACAACGCTTGTTTACGATAAGAGTTGGCATAAGGGGGTTGTGGGGATCGTGGCTTCTCGCCTGACCGAAACTTATTACAGACCGACCATTGTATTGGGCGAATCTGACGGTTTGGCAACGGGTTCTGCCCGTTCTGTTTCTGATTATAGCGTGTATGATGCCATTGAGGCATGCAGCCATTTGTTGGAAAGTTTCGGAGGACACAAATTTGCGGCGGGCTTATCCTTAAAAGTTGAAAATGTGGCGGCTTTTTCGGCTTGTTTTGAGAAATATGTTTCCGAAACCATTAGCGAAGAACAATTAATCCCCGTAATAAAAATTGATGACGAATTAAATTTTGCCGACATAGACCGAAAATTTTACAGCATAATGCGCCAAATGGCTCCTTTCGGACCGGGTAATATGTCGCCGGTTTTTATGACAAAGAATGTAAAAGATACCGGAAACTCAAAAATGGTGGGGGCTAATATGGAACATCTCAAATTGGAACTTTGTGATGTGGACGGAACAATTATGCAAGGCATTGCTTTTTCGGTTGCTCCCGAATATTATGCTAAAATATCGGCGATACCCAGAATTGAATTTGATATTTGCTATTCCATAAGTCTAAATGAGTTTCGGGGCAAGAAAAGTTTGCAATTATACGTTAAAGAAATTATTTTTAAGGACGATAATTTATAATTCCCGAGTGCAGGAAACAGCTCGTTTTCTATGGTGAAAAAAAAAAGAAACCATATTTTTTTATTCATGCTTAAAATTGTTCTTACAATTTTAACATTTGTATTTATATACTTTAAAGTTAAAGATTTTGATCTTTTAAACTTTAAATTCCCCAATTGCGACTTTAAGACATGTTTGCTGTTTTTTTTCGTATTGTTTTTGATGCCCGTAAATTGGATTGTTGAGAGTGTGAAGTGGAAATTTTTAATAAAAAAAATCGAAGATGTATCTTTGCCTAGGGCAATTAAAGCTGTATTGACGGGAATTGCATTTGCCTTAATTTCTCCGGCAAGGGTAGGAGAGGTGCCCGGCAGAGTCTTTGTTTTAAAGAAAGAACATAGGGTAAAAGCACTTTTTGCAACTGCTGCCGGCAGTTTGTCGCAAATGTTGGTTACTTTGTCTGCCGGAGTGATAGGCGGAATTTTTTTCTTATTCTTTTTTGCGGATAAAACAGAAAAGCCGGATGCGGAACTTATATTTTATTTGAAAATTGTATCTGTCGCGTTGCTTCTTGTCGGTTTTATGCTGCTTTTTAATATTAAATATGTATATTCGATTTTGAAAAAGTGGAGACCAAAATCCGCCGGCGTAAAACATTTTGAAATTCTTTCGGAATATTCCGTTCGGGAGCTATTTATTGTACTTGGGTACAGCTTTTTAAGGTATGTTATTTTTTGTACGCAATTTATCATTCTACTGTATTTGTTTGATGTTAGAATTTTGTGGTATGAGGCTTTAATCGGAATAAGTTTAAGTTATTTATTCAGTTCTTTAATTCCGGTACTGTCCATTTTTGAAATCGGTGTGCGCGGCATGAGTTCCATACTTTTTTTGGGGATTTTCACGGCAAACATTCCGGGCATTCTTTCGGCAACGGTATTTCTATGGCTTATTAATTTGGCTTTGCCGGCAATAATCGGTTCCGGAACCTTCTATAAAACGAAAATTTAACCCGCATTTCGAGACTTTTGCAAAAGTAAAGCCAAGAATCTAACTTTTTTGGGGTGGTATCAAGTTGGAAGCCGGGAGTTGGGAGTTGGAAGAAAATTGAGAACTACAAATTGTTAAAAACCTTATTGTCGGTTTAAACCTTAGTAGAGATAAACATCTAAAAAAAAATCAAGCTTATTACCTTATTAAAGGATGCTTGCCGGAGGTAATTCTTAATCGCAAAGGGTGCAAAATTTAGCAAAAAGCGCAATAGCAAAATCCCTCTTGGTGAAGAGGGTGTAGGGAGATTGATTTCTTTGACAATTTTAAAATACTACCCTTTAATATCTTATGAATTAGATGTTTACTCAATGGTTTTTCTCGGCTTTGCAGAATTATCCGAATTTTGTTCTTTAATTTTTTCCGAAAGGAAGCGTATTTCTTCGTTTAGTTTTTCGTTTCTAATTGTCAGATCATTAATGGTATTTTGGAGCGCTTGTTTTTCTGTTTTCGATTTGTCGGCTTCTTCTTTATTTGCTTCCAGCAGAATCGAGCGTTGCATATTAATAAGTATGGTTGCAATGGTTGAAGCCATTAATCCGCTAATTCGTTCGATAAATTCTATCCGGTTTTTTGAGAAAATATCAACGGATGCCAATTCAAGTACTCCGTAAACTTTTTCATTTAGAATTAAGGGAACCAACAGAATGCTTTTTGGGTTTTCTTTGCCTAAACCCGAAGATATTTTTATGTAATTTGCGGGAATATCCGTAATGAAAATCGTATCTTTTTCAAGAAAACATTGCCCTACTAAATTTTCGCCCGGATATATTTTTTGTTCTGAGAATTTTTGTCTGTCATAGGCATAAAATGCTTTTAATTCAAGGTGCAAGTCTTCCGGCTTTTCTTCATTCAGCAGATAAATTCCGCCTACTTGCGAGTTTGTATATTCAGTGAGTTGCATGATACTCATAAGCGAAAAATCCTCAATGGTTTTATTGTGTTCGCTTATTAAGTCGTTGAACTCGGATAGTCTTTGTGCCGCACGGCTCCTCTCTTCGTTTTCTTTCCTCCTCACTTCTTCATGTTTTGAGGCTTCTGCCAAACTGTTGCGCATGGCTAATAGCGAACTTCCCAGTAGGTCTTTGTTGCTGCCGATGTTAAAATGACCGGTGAAATTCCCTTTCTCGATTTCCTTTGCAAATTGTACTTTCTCTTTTAAACCTCTGATTAAGTTATTTAGAGAATTATACATTTGCCCTATTTCATTGTTTGATATTTTTGTTTTTTCGCGTGGCAATTCTCCTTCTGATATTTTTAGAATGATATTGTTAATCTTTTTTAAGGGGAAAATAATGGTTGAGGCAATCAGAAGTGCAATCACAATAATAATTATTAATGAGGCAGTTACTGATAGAAAAATGCTGTTTCCAAAATTTTTAAACAATGTTTCATTTTTTAAATTATAAGAAAGCAATAAATTGTTTTGTTCTTCATATAATTTATCAATCTCTATTTTTATATTATCAGAGCTTTTAAGGAGTTTGTTATATTCTTGCATTTGGGCTGAATAGCCTGAAATATCAGAGAATGTACCTTCGGACATATTATTGGTTCCTTTTAGAATTGTTGATATTTCAGAGTAATAATTGTCGGTTAAAGATAAAATATGTTTAAGTTTTTGCTGTTTACTCGCATCCCATTTTTTTGACAAGCGGTTTAGCTCATATTTTAATTGCGGATATTCTTTTTCAATAATTTTAGACAATTTCAGCTTATTGGATATATCAGACGCATCATGCCCGGTTAAATCATTAATTATAAATTGATTGCTTTCTAATGCTTGAAAAGAAAGTCGTTTTAGAAATTGCATTGACGGTTCAATATTTTGATGAATCTTGTCGGAAATTTTCTCATTTTCTTTAAGTATTTTATATATGTTGATATAGCCTATAAAAAATACGATAACAAGAATGCCGAAACTTAAAATAAGTCGGGTTAAAAAACTTATATTGAATTTGTGAGCCAAAATTCTGAATAATTTTATATAAATGAAGTACCAAAAATAAGAAAATTTTTCTACATACTTCTATAAAAATATTTATTCTTTAAAATTTGTTTGTTCTGTTTGAAAGGTATTGTTTAATTTTAACAAAAAAGATTCCTTGTTTTCAAATCCGCCGGTTGCGTTTAATCGTTCAAAATTAAAATTATAAATCAAACCTTTGTAAGCGGGAGCATCCTCTTGATTTGTCAGGCAAAATTGAAAAATACGTCCGTATTGTTGCAGCGTATTTGTAAAATACCGGGCAATATCATAGCCTTCAAGGGCATATTTGCTCGGTTCTGTTTTATAGCTAAGCCTGAATAAGTTGACAAAATCCTTAACTTTTGGGGCTTTGTAGTCTGTGTACACAGAGGACGTAAAATTAAAGGATAATCGTTGAAAAGTGGATATGTTAAAGTTTTGAAATCGGAACCACTTTTCGGAACCTACAATTTTAATATCTGTTGATTTATCGGCTGCATAGAGCTTATCAATGACCTGAGTAACAAATACTTCATTGTTTGAGGGAATGTAAACAATATTTTGAAAACCCGGTTTTAACGCTTTATTGATTTTTTGCTGCTCTTCATCCATTTTTTTTATATCTGCATCATAGCGAATGATTTTATAGAAAGATGTGTCGGTGCCATGATATAAGGAGTAATAAGAATCCCGGTAGGCTTTTTCAAAACGTTCAATTAATTGCTTTTCATTTTCACTGCCGTTATACACCAAAATAATGTTTGTACTGTCGGTATTTGCTTTTAGTATTTTTGATAATTTGTCGATTTGTGATTGTGTTGACGGAACTGCCTGAAAAACAAAAGGATTATTTTCTAATTGAGAGAGCTTCCCTGATAGCGGAGAAACTAAATTAACACGATGTCTGTTTGCATATTTTGCGGCAATTTTAACATTGTCGGTATAAACGGGACCTATAATAAGGTCGATGTTCGGATAATCTAAGGAACTCATTATATTTTCAACCTTCAAACTGTCGTTTTCCGTGTCATAGACCTTCAAATTTATAGATATGCCTTGGCTTTTTGCCTGCTGCATTGCCAACAGTACGCCCTCGTAAAAATCCGTAAATTGCTTGGTATTTTTATAAAATAAGGGGTCTTTTTCATTTTCATATTTATTTACGAATTTGAGATTTTCTTCAATAAAAAGAGGCAATAACAGAGCAATATTAAAAGTCATTTTTTCATTATACTGAAATTGGTGGCAGGGCGTAATAGTTTCATCCGTAAAATACAGCGGGTCATTTAGCCCTTTTTGTATGCTGCTGTCTTGATGTGTTGAATCCGGTATTAAATGCGGGATTGTATCATTTTCGGGCATTTTTTCTTCAAGACGCGGAATTTTAATGCTCTCGCCGGCTTGTATCCCGTTTTCAATGCCTTTATTCAGCTTAATAAGTTCCTCCTGCGAAACATTAAATTTTTGGGATATTGAAAATAAGGTATTTCCTTTTTCTACGGTATATAAAAAATATTCTTCTCTATCCTTTTTGAAACTATTGGGTATTTTTAATATTTGGTCGGTTTTCAAGCCGTATCTTACAATCGGATTGGCTTCAATTATTTCTTCAAGCGAAATATAGTACTTTTGCGAGAGCGAAAAGAGTGTTTCACCTTGCTTCACTTTATGGTAGAAGAAATCCGGCGATGTATTTGTTTCTTGCCTTTCGGTAAAAGGAATTTTCAATAATTGCCCCGATTTTAAGTTATCGGAGAGTAATTTGTTCTGAGCCTTAATTATTTCTTGTGTTGTTTTATAGGCTTTGCTTATCGAATACAGCGTTTGTCCGGCTTCTACTTTGTGAAGATAAAACTTCTTGCCGCTTAAATTAATTATTTCTTCTGAAATCTTTACCGGAACTTGTGCTTGTCCAAGTATAAAAACGTGCAAAAAAATCGATATAAGCAATAAGATTTTCCTCATTATAAACTTTTTATTATCTAATAATCAAACGTTTTATAAGTATTTCATATAAAACTTTTCGAGCAAAAGTAATAATCTATTGAATATATAAGGGTTTATTTTGCAAAAAAGCATATAAAATTTTTCTGTACCGTTTTTATAAAAAATATATCTTTGCCGCCGTGAAATTAATAAAAAACAGAATAAGGTTTACGGACGGGGCTTCAATATGTTTATTGTTGTCTTTTATTGTGCCTTCTGTTTTACAAGCTGCACATTATAGTTTTATTGAACATTCGCATTATCATGTTCGCGGTGAAACTACAGAAATAAATATCTTTCACACCAATTGTGAATTAGATGACTATTCTTTTGGTCAGTCTGACGATATACAGCAATATGCCCTAAGTTTTTTAGATTTTATCGGTATAAATATCGACACGCCTCCGCCAAAAGTAATTGTTTTTGTATATCGAATTTGCTTTTTTTTATTAAGAGCCCCGCCTTGCTTGTAACATTAGATTGTCCGAAAATAGGATAAAATGTCATTCTGCGAGCAATTTTAGTTTTGACGTAATTTCAAAACCAAGATGTTTGTATTCTTTACTCATTGCGTATTAGACCTTCGTAATAAGCAACTCAATTGCAATAAAACAAGAATAAAAAAGTATGGTAAGGCTTCGGTGAGGCTTTGCAACTTGTTTTGATGTAATTAACTTGCAAAATAATGTAATGACAAAATCTTAGTAGAAGAAACAATCTAAAAAAATACAACTTATTATCTTATTTTTATTAAAAGCTAAGGGCTAAGAGCCAAAAGCCTTTTTTCTCGAAAGGTATGCAAAAATTTTTGCAAAGAGTGCAACAGCAAATTTCTTTTGAAGAAGAGGTTTGTAAATGGGAAATGATGAATGGCACAGCCCTCACGCAAGTAATTAAAAATTAGTTATGAGTTTTGAGTTATTCGTTTTGAGTTCGTTTTTTAGTATCGACTATTTCTTTGCCAAAACCCAAAGGTTAAGAACAAAAAACGAAAGACCAAAAGCTAATACTCAATAGATAGAATTTAAAATACTAAAACTACAACTTGTTAAATTTCAATATTATAAAAATAAACATATGAAAAAATATATTCTAAGCATAATATTATTTTGCATTACATTTTATGCAAATGCACAATCGGCTTTATCCGGTTATATAAAAAATACTGAAAATTCCGAAGCAATTGCAGGTGCTTATGTTCATATTCCTGAATTGCAAAAAACTTGCCTCTCTGACAAAAATGGTTTTTATGAATTTAAGGATTTACCGCAGGGGCATTTTCATGTTCAATTTTCAATGTTGGGATATGCTTCTCTCGTAAAACATGTTAATATTGCAAAAGAGCCTGTTTCGCTTAGTATTACGCTTGATGTTCAAGTGATACATTCTCAGGAAGTTGTTGTGTCGGCAGGAAGTTATATGACGCAACATGAAAATGCGGTAAAAGTTGAAACAATCAGAGCAAAAGAGTTGCAGGCATTGAATAATGTTTCTTATTTGCAATCGATGGCAAGTATTCCGGGCGTTGATATAATCAGCAAAGGCAATGCTGTGGCTACACCGGTTATACGAGGCTTGTCTTTATCCAACCTTTTGGTTTTAAATAACGGCATACGTCTTGAAAATTTTCAGTTTTCAGAAAATCATCCCTTTATGACAGATGATTACGGTATTGAAAAAATTGAAATTATAAAAGGACCGGCTTCATTGCTGTACGGTTCAGATGCTATTGGGGGGGTAATAAATATGATAAAAGAAAAGAATGCACCCGCCAATACAATTCAAGGCGATTTTAATGCTGTTTATCACAGTAATACCGATGGTTTGCAAGGCAACTTGGGGCTTAAAACCACAAAAGGAAGTTGGGCATTCGGGCTAAGAGCCGGACATGCTTCACACAAGGATTATGCTGCCGGGAACCAAATGTTTGTCCCAAATTCGAGATTTAATAATACTTCGGCAAAATTTAATGCCGGCTTAAGTAAAAATTTCGGGAAATTCGAGTTGTTCTATGACTATAACAAAATGCAATTAGGAATGACTATACCGCCGGCAATTGCTTTGGTGAAAGAACAAGACCGAAAGAATGAATATTGGTTTCAGGATTTAAACAATCATCTTTTTAATCTGCAAAATACCTTGTTTATTAACAGGTTTAAAATAAAGTTGAATCTTGCTTATCAAATGAATGACCGAAAATTGCATCAATCCGTAATAAGCCCCGAAAAAACAAAGGTACACATGCAATTGAACACTTTATTATATGAACTAAAAGTATATTTGCCGAGCATCGGGAACAGCGATATTATAGCGGGATTTCAGGGAACGCATCAAAATAATAAAAACGGAAAGACACCAATTCATGTGTTGCCTGATTATACGAATAATAATTTTTCGGTGTACGGGCTTTATCAGCAGGACTTTTTAGATAAAATCCATTTTCAGGCAGGTTTAAGGTATGATATTAAATATATATATGCCCCGTTTCAAGAAAGGTCTTTGCATAATGATGATAAGCAAGAGCATAATAAAATGCAGGAATTTAAAGATGATTATGCGAATTTTTCCGGCTCAATAGGGGCAACATTCAAGATGAACAGTCGTCTTTTGCTTCGAACAAATTTTGCATCAGCCTATCGAACGCCTCATATTGCCGAATTAACACAAGACGGAATGCACGGCAACAGATATGAACAAGGCGACAGAAATATGCAATCGCAAAGAAGTTATGAGAGCGATTTGGGCATACATTATCATGACAAGTATATAAGTTTTGATTTGGCAACATTTTACAATTATATCAATAATTATATCTATTTAAGTCCGAGTGCGGATACTACACATGCGGGCGGCAAGATATTCAAATATGTACAAAATAATGCTAAATTATACGGTATTGAAACAGCTTTTAAGATTCGACCGAACTCATGGGTGCTTTTTAATGCGAATTATGCCTTTTTGCTTGCCGAAGACATAGAGGGCAATGCTTTGCCTTTTATTCCGCAAAATAAAATACACAGTAATATTGTATTTACTTATGAAAAAATACGTCTTCTAAACAAAATACAATTTTCGTCGGGATTTACTTATGCTTTTGCTCAAAACAAACCCTCTTTGTTTGAAACTAAAACCGATGATTATTTTGTGCTTAATGCTGCGCTTGCTTTTTATATCCCGCTTTTTGAGCGAGTGTTTGAATTTAGAATAAGTGCTCATAATTTGTTGAACACAGCCTACTATGACCATTTATCGACCTTGAAACCCTTGGGTTTTTACAATATGGGACGTAATTTCAGTTTTTCTTTGTCAATACCTTTCGGAGCAAAACTTGGTTCGTAGGAAACTTTGGCCTTAATCTGTATTTCGAGACTTTTGCAAAAGTCTCGAAATGCGGATTAATTCCCGGCACTATTTATGGCAATTATTCTGTCTTTATGCTGAAGATCCTTGATGAGTTTAGCATCGGGAAAGCCGTATGTTTTTGCTAATGCTTTCATCGCTTCTCCGAATTGTTCGTTTATTTCAAAATAGATTTTGCCCTTTTTCGAAAGATATTTCTTTGCAAAAGATAAAACGGCTTCATAAAAAATAAGCGGTTTGTCGTTCTGCACAAAGAGTGCCGAATGCGGCTCATAGTCTAAAACATTTGCTTGCATCAATGATTTTTCGGACATTAATACATAAGGCGGGTTGCTGACGATAATATCAAAATTTTGTATTTTGTTATCAGAAAAAGCAGGTGTGAAATCTTCAAAAATATTATGCCGGATAAAGGATACCGGAACCTTATTTTTTTCGGCATTTTTTTTTGCAAGTTTTAAGGCAGATTCGCTTATGTCTGTTGCAAAAACGCTTGATTGGGGCAGATGCTTTGCCAAAGATACGGCAATACATGCACTTCCGGTTCCTATATCAATAATCTTGCTGCTTTTGCCGGCGTTTTCTTTAATTATTAAATCAACCAACTCTTCTGTTTCCGGGCGGGGGATGAGCACTTCGGATCCTACGGCAAAGGCGGAACCGTAAAATTCAGTTATGCCGGTAACATACTGTATCGGTTCGTGCTTTTTCAATCGTTCGGTAAGTGTTTTGATTTTTCGGCTTTCATCGGCATTAAATTCAAAATTTTCTTTTAAAATAAGGTCAAGAGAAGTCATTGAAAATATATCCGAAAAAATAATTTTCAGTAAAGAATTTAGTTCATTTTCTGAATAAATACCGGATAATTCCCTACGAATATATATTTTTGTTTCTTTTAAAGTCATAAGCGTCTTTTGTAATATCTTTATTATGAAAAGGAATTTAAAAGTCAATAAAATAAATGAATTATACAAATAAAACCGATGAAATATATATGCAACGTTGCTTGCAGTTAGCCGCAAACGGTTTGGGAACAAGCTATCCGAACCCTTTGGTGGGAGCCGTTATTGTATATGAGGGAAAAATAATTGGTGAGGGTTGGCATAAAAAAGCCGGCGAGGCACATGCGGAAGTACATGCCGTAAATTCGGTTAAGAATAAAGATTTGCTGAAAAAATCTACGCTTTACGTGAATCTGGAACCTTGCGCTCACCGAGGAAGAACGCCGGCATGTGCCGATATGATTATTCGACTGAATATTCCCAAAGTGGTGATAGGCTGCAGCGACAGTTTTCATAAAGTGAAAGGAAAAGGCATTGCCATGCTTAAAGAAGCCGGTGTAGATATTGTTGTGGGTGTGTTGGAAAAAGAAAGCCGTGCTTTGAATAAACGCTTTTTTACTTATCATGAGAAAAAACGCCCTTATGTGATTTTTAAATGGGCGCAAACGCTCGACGGTTTTATCGATTTTGATAGAGCGGCAAATGTTTCGACACTGTCAAACTGGATTACCGATGAATATGGAAGAGTAATCGTGCATAAAATGCGTGGGGAAGAACAAGCCGTTTTAGTGGGACGCAAAACCGCCGCAAAGGATAATCCTCGTTTAAACGTGCGGGCTTGGAAAGGGCAAAACCCTTTGCGTATTGTGCTTGACCGAAACCTTGTTCTGCCCGAAAAGCTTGCCTTGTTCGACGGAGCAATTCCGACCCTTGTTTTTACGGAAAAAAAGAAAGAGGCAAGCAAAAATATTGAATATGCCCGGCTTTCTTTTGATGATGATTTACCCGAAAATATATTGACTGCCTTATATGAACGAGAAATTCAAAGTGTTATTATTGAGGGCGGAACCGAAACTTTAAATGCTTTTATTAAGAAAAATCTGTGGGACGAAGCAAAAATATTTATCGGCAATAAGTTTTTTTACGGCGGCACAAAAGCACCCCGTTTTTTATATAAGCCGGTTAAAGTCGAGAGCATATCGGACTATAAGTTATATACATACCGAAACTTGATGACCACGAAGTAGCATCGAAGATAATCAATCAATCTCCCTGCACCCTCTTCTCCAAGAGGGAATTTGCTGTTTGTCAAAAAACATGAAATAGCAGACGAACGCAAGCTATGGAATAAGCAAGGCTGCCTTGTCAGACAGCCTTGTTTTATAAATGTTTATAGCGTAAATTACTAAAACAGATACTTGTTGTCGTCAATTAATTTGTCGGCAATTCTTCTGCGAGATTCTTTAAAATTCATTGACTTAACGGTTGTGAGAGCATGCAAGGCTTTTAAATAAGCATCTTGTTCATTTTCTTCCACAAAAGCATAAATTGCTTCGGTGCCTTGTTTGTAAATAATGCCGGCAGCATCAAAAATAAATACATCCAATATGTCTTTGTATATTTTTCCGGCAGCATCTCCTTTGAGGTTTTGAAGTTTATGCACTCTGAGGTATAAAGATTCCGCAATATAGCTTTGCATGGCAATGTCGGCAAAATTGAAAATGATTTCTTGCTCACGCGATAATTTTCTGCCCAAGACTTTATGCGCTTTGTCGGCAAGCAACAAGAATACTTTTTTAAAGTTTTTGATGATCGTATTTACATCCTCAAAATAATCGCCTTTAAATACCGGTTTTTCGGAAATTTTATCAAGTTCTTCGCTTATTTTAGCCGCTTCTTCAAATAAAGGGATTTCTTTTTTCAGACCTTTTTTCAAGAGCGTGTCTCCGGTAACGTTTCGGTTAATTTCGTTGGTTCCTTCAAAAATCCGATTAATTCGGGAGTCTCTGTAACCTCTTTCTATGGCTGTTTCTGCCGAATATCCCATACCGCCGTGAATTTGCACGCCTTCGTCCACGACATAATCCAACATTTCAGAACCGAAAACTTTGATTAATGCGGCTTCAATAACAAATTCTCTTTGTGCTTCCACATTGGCAATGCCTTTATCCATACCGTTTGCGATGTTTCTTTTTACGGCATCATCAATGTTTTTACTCATTCTGTACACTGCCGATTCATTGGCAAAGGCTTTGATAACTTGTTGTGCGAGTTTGTATTTGATTGCCGGGAAATTTGCAATTAAGGTTTTGAATTGTTTTCGTTCATTGGCATATTGAACCGATTGATTTATGGCAAGTTTGGAAGCTCCGATAACATTTGCACCCAGTTTAATTCTTCCGAGATTCAGAATGTTTAATGCTATTCTGAAACCGTCTCCTCTGTTTCCCAAAAGGTTTTCAACGGGGACTTCACAATCGTTAAAGAATATTTGGACTGTGGAAGAACCTTTTATACCCATTTTATGTTCTTCGGTATTAAACGTAATGCCGGGAAAATCTCTTTCTACGATAAAGGCACTTAAAATTCGGTCATTGTCTATTTTGGCAAATACGGTGAGTACATCGGCAAATCCGCCGTTTGTAATCCACATTTTAGAGCCGTTGAGTATATAGTGTGTTCCGGCTTCGTTTAAAACGGCTTTTGTTTTTCCGGAATTTGCATCGGAGCCGGCACCCGGTTCTGTGAGGCAATAAGCACCGAGCAGTTCGCCGGATGCTAATTTCGGCAAATATTTTTGTTTTTGTTTTTCATTTCCGTAGTACATTATAGGTAGGGTGCCTATGCCTGTATCTGCCGAGTAGGCAACCGAAAAGGCATAGCCTGCCCCGAGTGTGTCGGCAACAAGCATGGAAGTTGTAAAATCTTGTCCGAAACCTTCGTATTCTTCCGGAATTGAAACGCCCAATAAGCCTAACTCTCCGGCTTTTTTCAGAATCTCCGGCATCAATCCTTCTTCGTGTGCATCTAATCTGTCAACAACCGGCATTACTTCGGCATCTAAAAAATCTTGGCAGGTATCTGCGACCATGCGCGAGTCTTCATCAAATTCTTCGGGTATGAAAATTTCTTCCGGACGAGTTTCTTTTACGATAAATTCTCCTCCTTTAATTACATTTTTATTATCCATATTAATATCTTTAAGATGTTTTAAAATAGTTCGCTAATGTACGCTTTTTAGTTTTTAATTAAAAATAAAACCGCCGAAAGATTTACTTTCGGCAGTTTCTTGTATTTCAATTTGTTGAACTTTTAGTTTAGTAACATAAGTTTGGCTGTTTTTATTTTATTGCCGGTATGAATGTTTATAAAATAAATTCCACTTTTCAGTCTTTTGCCGTTGGCATCGCTTGCATTCCAACGAATGCTTTGATTTCCTGCTTTCAGATTGTTGAGTTTCAGCATATTTATTTTTTTGCCTTCGAAAGAATATATGTTTATGACTACGTCTCCGGGTTCTTCGGCATAAAAATCAATATTTGTATAAGTGTCAAAGGGGTTAGGATATACCTTGACACCCGATAAGCTGAGAATAACATCAAGACTCAAGGTGGACATATTAACGGTTTGATAGGCATTTGAATTTACGTTTAATATGCCGTCTTGCGTATTGTACCCGGTTTTTGATACAGTATAAGGCAAATCTGTTCCTGCCGGAACATTATTGAAAACAGCCTTTCCTTCCGGATTGGTTATGATGTCTTCTGAATTAAAATTAACATTTGCTCCTTCTAAGGGTCCGTTATTGTCTTGTATGGCAAATGTAACGGTGTATGTAATTCCGGACATGCTTACATTTTCCTGAATATCCGCATCAATTAAATCAAGTGTTCCGTTATAATCCGAATAGCCGGATTTTGTAATTGTATAGGGCAAATTATTTCCCGGTGTAACATTGTTGAAAACGGCTTGTCCCGAAGCATTGGTGCTAATTGTTTGTGCATTAAAACTAATATTCGCGTCTTCTATCGGTGCCGAATTTGCATCTACCACAGTAAAACTGACTGAATATGTTGCTGTTTCGCTTAAGTTTACATTTTGTGTTATATCCATATCCACCACATTCAATGTTCCGTTTTCGGTGATATAACCTGCTTTTGAAACAGACCAAGCCATATTATTTTGAGGACTTACAGCCGAAAAAACAGCTTGTCCGGCAGCATTGGTGTTGATATTTTGTGCATTGAAGTTTACATTAGCGCCTTCAATCGGATTTGTGCCGTCCGAAACATTAAAAGTTACCGTATATGTTTGCGGTTCTTCGTATTCCGGGAACTCAATAAAATCAATCCAAGCACAATCACTGCCGGACGAGGTACTTACATCTTTTGCATATTCCCATTTGAATGTATGTATTCCGGCAGAAACGGGGTAGGTTTCCTTGTCCCAAGATAGGTCTCCGCTCCATTCTTCCATTTGAGTGCCGTCTATATAAAATCTTAAAAAATCATAATTTCCTTCAGAAGAAACTTTTCTGTAAAAAGAAATATCTCCGGCTGAAAGAATATTTAATTCGGCTTGCATTACAGAGGTCTGATTGTTTGAAATATTTCCCGAACGCATTGCATAATCTTCGTCATAAGCATTACCGTTTTCTCTGAACCAATCGGCATTTCCGCCAAAGCTAAAGATAGGCGGAACGGTACTTTCAAAACTAATGGCGGTACTTATTGCCAGTGTAAAATCAATATCAGTTACAGTAGAAATATCAACGGTTTGTGTAACTGCGGTATAACCGCTTAATGAGGCTTTAATATCATATACGTCTTCCATAATTCCGGTAAAGGAATAGGCTCCGTTTGCATCGGTATATACCGGGCTGACCGGTGTATTTAAAATTTCAATTTTTACCCCTTGTAAAGGATTGCCCGAACCTTCTTCCGTAACGGTTCCGGATATATCCGTACTTGCAGCTTGTGTCAAAACAACATTTTTAATGACTGTTGTTTCCCAGTCTGAAACAGTGATTTCATGTTCTTGCGAAATATATCCGAAAGATGAGTATCTTACATTGTATGTACCCGGTTCTATGGGACGATAGTAATCTCCGTTTTCGGGGTCTGTATATACTTCCGAATTGTCTTTGTCGTGTCCGATTATTTCAATCTTTGCATCCAATGGGTCGCCGGAAGTATTGCTTACTGTTCCGTTAAATCCATACAGGCATTCTTCAATATAGCCCATTAAGGCAGACCTGTTATAGTTCCAGTGTGCAGGTAAGTCTTCGCTATCCAACATTTTTGTGTTTGAAAGTTCAAGTGTAAATTCTCTGCAATGCTTAAAATAACCCATATTGTCTTGTCTGCTTCCGGTTATGATATACCAGTCGCCGCCATGAGTTATGCCGTTGTCTCTATCGTCCATGTATGAGGAGGGGGCATAATTATGAACAGTATCTGCATAATTGCGTGATACATGTTTCCACCAATTGTGGTCGGCATGTTTATTTACACTGGATTCCCAACTGTCCCAAGGGTAGTTTACCACTTCGACTCCGTTATGCAGATTTGAGGACATAACAAAATGGTGGGCATCGGCAAAAGCAATTTGCATTTGCACTTCCGGTTCGTCTTGGTCAGAGGGGGTGGGATTGGTGGGCGAGGGAAAATTTCTGTTTAAATCCACATTATTAGCATTACTACGGGTTGCATTGCTGACCGTATTATCTCCTCCGCGATATGCTCCATCGGGGTTTGAGAGGGGGTTTATCCATATTTCGTAGTTGTTTACTAAATTGGTAACACGAGGAATGCTTCCGTAGTTGTTCAGTAAATGGTCTATAAGACGTAAAAGCATTATGGAACCTACTAATTCGTCTCCGTGCATTTGTCCGGTATAATAAAATTCCGGTTCGTTTTCGTTAGCATCGGGATTGTCGCTTATTTTTAAAACCAAAACAGCTCTGCCTTGAACCGAAGTCCCGAGAGTATCTATACGGCAAATGTCCGGGTGGTCTGTCGCAAATTTGTGCATCATTTCTTGATATACTTGATGTGTGGGGTAGCGATCCCAGTTTGCCATTTCTGCAAGGGTGTTTGCCATTGTTAATGATTTGCCACCGGAGGGGTGGGGCAGTACTTTGTAGGTGTAGCCTAACTTTTTCATCATTTCCAACTCTTGCGGGTTGGCATAGGCTCTTATTGTGTTTCCGGTAACGCCGTGGTCTATTGAAACGATTTTGGAAACCTTATTCAGTTCTTTTTGAGATTTGACTTCAAACTCAATGATTGTTTCTTGTGCATAGCCGTTAAAGGCAAACAGCAAGGGTAAAATAAATAATAGAATGTTTCTCATTGTGTATTGTGTTATGTAAATATTAATAATTATAGATTCTTAATTGATTTAAGGTTGCAATTTATTAAATTAAATTCAAATATTTTACAAGTGTTTCCATTTTCATTCCTCTGGAACCTTTTAATAAAACGCTTACATTCTCAAAGTGCTTATCTTTTATATAATTACACAGTTCTTCCCTTGTTTGGAATGCCGTAATATAAGATACTGACTTTGTTTTTTTAACGGCTTTGTAAAATTCTTCTCCTGCCGTAAAAATTAAGGTATTTTTATTAAATAGTTTCGCTAAACTTTGAATAATATTTTCATGTTCTGTTTCGGCATATTTTCCGAGCTCAAACATATCGCCGATAATAATAATTTTCTTTTTTGCTTTAAGCAAACTGAAATTTTCCAAAGCCTTTTCCATGCTCACGGGGTTTGCATTATAGGCATCCGATATAATTGCCGAGTTTCCGATTTTTATATACTGCGAGCGATTGTTTTCGGGGATGTAATTTTCAACAGCTTTTTTGATGTTTTCGGGGCGAATATTAAAAAAGTTCCCGACACATGCCGCAGCCGAAACATTTTCAAAATTGTAAAAACCGGTTATTTTTGTATTTATGCCGTATTCTTTGCCGTATCGTATTTTCATTTTTAAGAACGGTTCGGCTGAAATAAATTGTGTGCAAAAATCTGCCTCTTTATTCGAACCGTAAGAAACCGTTTTGTGCTTGTTAATCAAAGACTTTAATAATTCATTGTCATTATTAATAAATATAGTTCCGTCTTTTTGCAGGAAATCATATAATTCTTTCTTTGTATTAATAAGGTCTTGAAAAGAACCGTATCCTTCTAAATGGGCTTTTCCTATATTGGTTATTATGCCGTAATCCGGTTCCGCAATATGGCAAAGGAACTTTATTTCGCCCGGATGATTGGCACCTGTTTCAACAATACCAAACTCCGTATCTTTATTGAAAGACAGAAGTGTCAGCGGCACCCCTATATGGTTATTGTAATTTCCTTGTGTTGCTTGTGTGTTGTATTGTGTTGAAAGTACTGCGGCAATAAGTTCTTTGCTTGTTGTTTTTCCGTTTGTTCCGGTTATGGCAATAATTTTTGCCTTGAGCTTTTTTCTGTGGTAATTTGCAAGTTCTTGCAGTGTTTTCAGGCTGTTATCTGTGTATATACATTTCGATTTATTTTGAAATGCCGGGTTTTCCGTGATGCAATAATCGGCACCGAGCTTAAATGCTTTTTCAATAAACCGGCTGCCGTCAAAATTATTTCCGCTTAATGCCCAAAATATTTCGCCTTTTTTTAATGTTCGCGTATCGGTTGAAATACCGGCACTTTTTTGATATAATTTATATATGTGTTCAATTTGCATGGCTGCAAAGATAAAAAAAAGACCTCTTTTTAATTTTAGAGGTCTTAAAATATTTTACATAATAACTGTTAGTTTCCGGCAGGACTTCCAAGTCTTATCATTGAACATCTGAAGCCTAAGTCGTCTCGCGATTCTTTTTCATCTAAGAAACGTCTGTTTCCCGGACTTAACCAGTAGGCTTTGTCTCTCCAGCCGCCGCCTTTATAAACTCTTGCGTGGTCTGTAACCAAAGAACTCATGCCTACACCGTTTTTGTTTCCTTGTTTATACATTCTGGCAGAGCCGGGTTGGTCATCTGCTAACCAGTCATCCACAACACTTGATTGTAAGTCTCCGTCTTTGTAATTTATATTGTATGCTTTTCTATAGTTATGTCTTCCCATACTTTCTTCATCGGTCATTTCACGGTATTTAATACGTCCCGTACTGTCTTTTTCAACTAAATGTCCGTCAGAGTCGGTTTCTTTAACCATAAATATATTTCCTCTGAAAGGGTTAAAATCTTCAACATCAAGCGATGAGTTTGCTCTATATACGTCCCGTACCCATTCGTTTACGTTTCCTGCCATGCAGTATAAACCAAAGTCGTTAGGCCAATAGGAGTCAACCGGAACGGTAATTGAACCGTTGTCGTTTAATGCGCCGGCAACGCCCATCATATCGCCTCTTCCTCTTTTGAAGTTTGCCATAAATTTACCGAGGTTCTTTTTGGTATCTTTTCTTAAATAGTGTCCGTTCCACGGATACATTCTTCCCGACCAAATTCTTTCGGGCGAGTCTTTAGAGTTTCCGATAAGAGCTAATGCTGCATATTCCCATTCTGCTTCAGTAGGAAGCTGATATCTGGGCAATAAAATTCCGTCTTCCATTCGTACATTTCTTTCACCGTCGCCACTTAGGTTTTGCATGCCTTTTTCTACACCTATATCATATTGTCCGGCTAAATATGCTTCTGTATTAAAGTTGTCTGCGCCGGTTTGGTCGTCCGGGCTGAAACGTAAAAAGCCTTGGTCAACCAAAATCTGTTCGTTTACTCGGTCTGTTCTCCATTCACAGTATTTGTTTGCTTGTATCCAATTTACTCCGACAACCGGGTAAGTGTAATACATGGGAGAACGGAAATAGTACTCAACAAAAGGTTCGTTATATGCCAACCTTCTTCGCCATGCTAAAGTATCGGGTAAAGCATCTTTATAAATTTGATCCATGCCTTGGAAAACTTTTCTTAACCAATGCAAATACTCTAAATAATCAACATTACGAACTTCTGTTTCATCAATATAAAATGATGATACGGTAACTCGTCTCGGATTATTATTCCAAGAGTACATAATGTCTTGTTCGGTTCTTCCCATTTGGAATGCTCCGCCTTCTACAAAAACCAAACCCGGTCCTGTTTTTTGCTCATTAAAAGGTGATACTTCAAAACCGCCGTTTTCGGCATTGTTATATTCCCAACCCGTAGAAGTTGAGTATGTGCCGAGCTGTTGATTACCCGTAGTGCTGCCGCCACATGAACTGAAAAATAATACAACTGCACTTAAAGCAGCAATCGGAAATAGATGTTTCATTTTCTTCATTAGTTTGTAAATTTTAATTTCAATATTATTTAAGCTTGTTTCTTAAATAAGAAAATACCTGTTTTTATCTTTTGGAACCACAAATATAACTAAAAATTTAAACAATATATTGTATTTTGTGAATTAATTTTTTTTTGTTTTCCAAAGCTGTATTGCAAACGAACTCCTTGTGTGCTTGTCGGCATACTTATATGTTTTGTGAACGTCATGCTGTAAGTATATGATATTGAGAGTTTTTTTGTTTTTAGTCCAATGCCGACAATGCCTTCAAATGAGTTAAAATTAAGGTTGTGTTTTAAATAAAACCTTGTTAAAAACTTGTTATAAATTCCATGAATTGCATATATTATTTGATGAAAATTATTTTGTGTTTGCCATATTAATTCCGGTGTAAGCAATATTTTTTTTGCCTTATCGGAAAACATTACAGAAAAAACCTTGCCAAAATGAATTGTTAATTTAGGTTTTAGCTGTTTTTTTTCTGTTTTTATAAAAAGTTTATCTCCGTGATGCAGGCTGATACCGGTTCTGTACTTGTTACTGAGATAAGCTGTTCCAAAAGAAAAATCAGGTGTTTTGTAGGGCTGAAAATTAAACTCCGAAGTGTTCGGCTGTATGGTTTGTGTTATTGGGTTGATTTGATTGCAGAAAATCAAATTTTCGGCATTAACGGATTGTTGAAAATAACTTGCCTGCAAAGCAGTATTAATAAGACTTTTATGATTTATTTCTACGCGATAAGAATAAATTATGGATATATTGTAATTATTAATTGCATTTTTTCCTAATCTGTTATTATAGGCAAAAATGCCTATGCCCGTATTATATTTGGGGATATATCTATTAAAACTTGCCGCATATTTATCGGAAAAAAAATTCTTGGAATAGTTCAAGGTAAATTCTGATAATTTAGATAAACCCGAATAAGCCGGATTAAACATCATTTTTTCGGAATAAAGATTTGAAAAATTATAATTTTGTGCTTTTATTGTAAAAAAACTTGCAAAAAAAATACTCAGCAAAAAAAATAAGCGTTTTAAATAATTAATATCTTTATTGTAAAGTGTACTATTCATTTATTAAATATTATGAAATATACAAAAATCATTCTTCTTTTTGTACTTATATTGTTTGTCGGTCATTCTTTTGCCCAAGACTACCGTCGAAATCTTAATTGGCAAACAAATCAAACAATGATAAGCCCGAGCGGCGAAAATATTAAAGTGCTCTATTTTACAGGCTCGGCACTTTTTGATAATAGTCTTTTGCCTTATTTTTCGGAAAATATAAATATACAAAAAAATTATAAACCGGGTTATTCTTATTCCGTAAAACTTGAAAATCCCGAATATATTGCTTTGAGTTCCGAGGATTTAAAAGTTAATTTTGATGCGGAGGCAATACATGAAAAGATAAATCTTGAATATAATGTTTTTCATGCAAGGGGTATTCCGTATATGCAAATAAAATTTTTGCCTTTAAAAAAAGATAAAAACGGAACGATTTATAAATTGGTGAAATTTGAACTTAAAATCGATGAAATCGGGCAAGCCAAGAGCCTAAATAAAAAACAGGTAAATGCTACGAACTCGGTATTAAGCAGTGGCACGTGGAAACGAATTCGCATTAAAAAAAGCGGGGTATATAAAATTACTTATGCACAACTTGAAAGCATGGGCTTTTCTAATCCGCAAAATATAAGAATATTTGGGAATGCCTCCGGGTGGTTGCCCATGATAGCGGGCGAAGAAAGACCGGATGACCTCGTAGAGAATGATATTTTAAAGAAAGATAATGCCGTGTTTTTCTACGGGCAAGGTCCGGACAGATGGGACTATGATGAGGGGAAAAACAGGTTTGTGCCTGTTCATCATTATTATTCCGAATATGCCTATTATTATTTAACTACCGATGTTAATACCGGTTATGATAATGCGATAAAAAATATAAACTCCGTCAGTTTGCCCGAAAATAAAACCATAACGGAATATGATGCCTATGCTGTATATGAACAAGATCTTACACATATAGAAAAAACCGGGCGAAGAATGTATGGTGAATTGTTTGATGTAAATACAAATCAAGCCTTTAATTTTAGCTTCCCGGGTTTAACAGCTTCCGGTAATTCTTCTGTTTATATCAGAACTGCATCGAACTCGTCGAGTTCATATATTCGGGCAAATGTAAACGGCACAACTAAAACCATTCATTTCGGTTCGGTGGACGACTATATTTTTGCAGTGCTCGGTATTGCCGACTTTAGCTTTACGGCACCTTCAGGAAATAGTTTGAGTGTTAATTTAAACTTTCACCAAAGTTCGCCGGCAGCACAAGCATGGTTAGACTATATTTATGTAAATACGAAATGTCGTCTCAGCTATCCCGGTGCGCAATTCCGTTTCCGAAATGCCGAAACGGCAGGTGCGGGAATTGTTTCTAAATATGTATTGTCGGGGGCAAGCAACAATATTACGGTTTGGGATATTTCGGAAAAAACACGTCCGCGGAAAGTTGTTGCTTCCGCAGAAAACAACAGCTTATCTTTTAAGATGAACGGTGATGTCTTGAGAGAATTTGCTGCTTTTGATAACAGTTCTGTATTTACACCGGATTTGGACAATGTGCAAGATGTCCCGAATCAAAACTTGCATGCAACAGCAGGAACAACAGATATGATTATTGTAACTTATTCCGGTTTTTTAGAACAAGCCGAGAAACTCAAAAGATTTCATGAAGAAAAAGACAATATGAAGATAAAAGTTGTAACAGAACAAGAAGTGTTCAATGAGTTTTCCTCAGGCGCACCTGATTTTTCGGCAATAAGGGATTATGCAAAAATGGTTTATGAAAGAGCAGCCGACGGCGATACGCTCAGATACCTTTGCTTGTTTGGGGACGGCTCTTATGATAACAGAAGCGGTGCAGGGGTTAATGGAAATTATATGATTACTTACCAGCAAAGTAATTCGGTTAGTATCGGCTACTCTTTGGTTACGGACGATTTCTTTGGAATGTTAGATGATGGTGAAGGAGATGTCGGAACTTCTTTGAACGGCTTGTTGGATATAGGTGTAGGCAGAATTCCTGTGTCGGAAGTGGAGCAGGCAGAAGATTATTTGGCAAAGATATACCATTATACAGACCCCGCTACTTTGGGAGATTGGCGAAACCAACTTTGTTTTATTGCCGATGATGAAAATAGCAAAATACATATGATACAAGCAGATGGTTTTACGAAAAGTATTAAAGAAAAATATCCTGCTTTTAATATTCAGAAAATTTATTTAGATGCCTACACGCAATATTCAGAGTCGGGCGGACAACGATACCCGGATGTAAATACTGCCATAAACAATCGTATTCAAAAAGGGGCTTTGCTTATAAACTATACCGGGCATGGCGGCGAAGAAGTTTTGGCACATGAGCGCATCGTAACAATTAATGAAATTGACAGTTGGCGAAATTTTGATAAACTCCCTTTGTTTGTTACGGCAACTTGTGAATTTACTCGTTTTGACGATTATAAATTTGTTTCGGCAGGCGAACATGTGTTTTTAAATCCGAAAGGAGGTGCCATAGCAATGTTTACTACTGCTCGAATAGCTTATATTCATGCAAACGGAACTTTATCGCGTTATTTTTATAAAAATATCTTTGAGCGTTTTGATAACGGCGAAATTTGTCGTTTGGGCGATGTTATTCGAAAAACAAAGGTCGATTATTCTTCAAAAGATATATTGATTTTCTTCTTGCTGGGAGACCCTGCATTGCAATTAGGCTATGCAACTGATAATCATCAGGTAATTACGGAGAAAATTAATGCGACACCCATTGCCCAAATGGATACCTTAAAAGCACTTAGCAAGACAAGTTTCAGCGGTTATGTGGCAGATAAAAACGGGAATAAATTAAATGATTTTAACGGATATATTTATCCTACTGTTTTTGATAAGGAAACAACCGTAAATACGCTAGACAATGATGGTGAAGGGGTTTTTACCTTTAATGACAGAAACAATATTGTTTATAAAGGAAAAACAAAAGTTGTAAACGGTGATTTTAAGTTTGAATTTATAGTCCCGAGAGATATTTTATTGAATATAGATACCGGAAAAGTCAGTTATTATGCCGAGAATGGAGTATTTGATATTAAAGGGTATTCTTTTGACTTTTTAGTAGGTGATATTGCGAATGATTATGAAGAAGATAATGTCGGTCCGGAAATTAAACTTTATATGAATGATGAAAATTTTGTTTCCGGCGGAATGACCGATAAAAATCCGCGCATCTTTGCAAAACTGTTTGATGAACACGGTATTAATACGGCATCGGGAGGCATCGGACATGATATTACAGCCGTTATCGATAATAATATCAATAATATAATTGTTATGAATGATGGCTATCGTGCCGATGAAGGAACTTATAAAAGCGGAACTTTGGAACATGGCTTATTCGACCTTGAACCGGGTGAACACTCCTTGAAGTTTAAGGCATGGGATGTATATAATAATTCTTCTGAAGAATATTTGGATTTTGTGGTTGTTGAATCGGAAAAATTGTCATTGGAAAAATTACTGAATTACCCGAACCCCTTTACTACGCATACGGATTTTTGGTTTGAACATAATCAAATAGGGCAAGAAATAGATTTGGTAATACATATTTTTACCGTATCCGGTAAATTAGTAAAAACCATTGAAGACCATTTTACGGCTGACGGCTATCGTGCCGGACCGTACCCATGGGATGGAACCGATGATTTCGGAAATAGGATAGGAAGAGGGGTGTATATGTATCAGGTTAAGTTGCGTTCTTCTTCCGGCGAAACCGCCGAGAAATTTGAGAAATTGCTTATTTTGAAATAAGAGTGCTGCAAATTATGGGGGCAGAAGCGGAGTTTTATCAATACTTGGATATGCTGTTTCGTGAAAACGCTCTTGACGTATCCGATAAAAAGCGTTTTTTGTTTTTGCCCTTTGAGCTGTATGCTCTGTCGGAAAAAGACGATAATGTTTTCATCGTTTATGAGGATTGGTGGAAGAGAAAGAAGCCTGTCGTTATCGGCAAACTATATTCTGAATTAGGCATAAGTCGGAGAATATACGGCAGAGATTGTACTGTTAAACATGTTACAAAGCCGGAAGCAGATTTGTTCTTATTTCAAAATCATATTCTTAACGCTACAAATGCAAAAGTGAAAATTGCTTTGTATCTTGGAGACGAGTTGGTTTCGCTTGCAACATTTGCCGGACAAAGGCAATTTAGAAACGGGCAGAGGTCGGCGGAACTATTGCGTTTTTGCCATAAAAACGGGTGCACGGTGGTTGGCGGATTGGATAAATTGCTTAAAGCATACATAAAAAAGTACAAGCCGGATGAATTAATGACTTATATTGATTTAGATTGGGGCAAAGGAAGGGCTTTTGTGCATTTAGGTTTTGAAATAGTGGAGAAAAAACAGCCGATTTTATTCTATGTGGATAAAAAATCGGGTGAGCGTATTTCCGGAAAATATTTTAAAGAACAAGAAAATAAGGCAAATTATGCCAAGATTAAAAATAAAGGCAGTTTAAAGATGATAAAAAGGCTTTGAGACTACATTATGATTTTTAACTTGCATTTAAAGACTTTTGCAAAAGTCTCGAAATGCGGGTTAAATTTGTAAGTTGTTGTTGCCTGGTGTTTTAGTGTTTTTTGAAAAATCAATCTCCCTACACCCTCTTCTCCAAGAGGGAATTTGCGATTTGCCAAAAATCATGAAAATCGCAAAGAACGCACTCGCAGCAAACAAGCATGAGCGTTTTTCTTCCGAC